>Ga0315336_1000337_pt1 | contig 148727 bp, 123 predicted proteins | sample ASW5metaG_FD_204512 | JGI IMG/M metagenome (GOLD analysis project Ga0315336, IMG submission 204512) | Ammonia-oxidizing marine archaeal communities from Monterey Bay, California, United States - ASW #5 | ecosystem: Environmental > Aquatic > Marine > Intertidal zone | place: USA: California... | reverse complement strand
AAGAAATACCATTGACGAAAGACGAAAGGCGAAGTACGAAGTAGGTAGTATTTATTTTTTACCTCAAACTTCATATTTCCAACTTCATATTTCCAACTTCGTACTTCCAACTTCGTACTTCCAACTTCGTACTTCCAACTTTATCTTTCCTTCACAGCAAAGACCGTGAAGCTTGTGCTAATAACCCACCGTTTTGATTAAATAGTACCGGGAACAACAAAGCCGTCCCGGTAATTACGCGTTAGCATTTTATCAGCTTCAGAGTCGTTTACAAAATTCTCCGTCTGAGGATTGAAGTTTAAAACACGATCCAGTCTGTATGCAATATTACCAAGATGTGCCAGGCCGGAGGACAGGTGGGCGGTTTCAACAGGGCCGTTTAGTATGCTTTTATCATGTTTGCGAACCGCTTCGATAAAATTGGCAAAATGCCCGTCAGTACCACCGTCACCACGATCCATTTCTGACCCCGACGGGCCGCCGTCTTCACCAGATTTGCCCGGTTCCCTGTGCTGCCCCAAATAGGTTTTATACTTGTCATAGCCATCTACTACCAGAATACCCTTATCACCATAAAAAATATTGCCGACCGTAGCACCTTCTTCGGTGTTGGTGCACCACGGGCGTACTTCAAATTGTATTATTTTCTTTTCTTCCGGGTAATGATAGACAGAGGTAAGTACTTCGGGTACCTCTTTGCAATCGTCCCAAAGGAACTTGCCACCCATGGAAGTGATTTTTGAAGGAAGACCAACATCCAGACCCCACATACATAAATCTGTTTCATGAATGCCCTGGTTGCCCACATCACCGTTTCCGTAATCCCAGTGCCAGTGCCAGTTGTAATGTACCAGATTTCTTGTAAACGGACGTTTTGGCGCAGGTCCGGTCCATAAATCGTAGTCGATCCCAGCCGGAACGGGCGAGACACCCTGATCACCAATATCGTCCCTCCATCTGAAAACAAGTCCGCGCGACATATAGACCCTTCCAATATACCCATCGCGCATTAGGTTTATGGCTTCGTTGATTGCCGGCGAGCTTCTTAACTGAACCCCGTGCTGGACTATGCGATCGTATTTATGTGCTGCTTCAACCATTTTACGCCCTTCAAATATATTATGGGAACCTGGTTTTTCAACATATACATCCTTCCCGGCCTGGCAGGCCCAGATGACGGAAAGTGCGTGCCAGTGGTTTGGAGATGCAATACTTACCACATCAATATCCTTATTGTCCATCACTCTTCGTAAATCCTGTTCCAGGGCAACATCCTGATCATAGGTTTCCTTAAATGATTTTTGACGCTCTTTTAAAAGGTTCATATCGGGATCACATAATGTTGTGACCCTAACGTTATCCTGTACCATCAAACTTTTAATATGGCTCTTACCACGGCCATTTACACCTAATACCGCCGCATTAATGCGGTCGTTGGCTCCAAATACCTTCGATGAAATGATGGTTGGTGCCACAATTACTGCCGATCCGGCTACTGCCGTTTTCTTTACAAAGGATCTTCTTGTTGATTTCATTTTCTAATTTTGTTAGTTCATTTTATTTACCCAATGTTAATGGAGTGCTACCCTGTCTCATTATTTAAGGTGTTCCCCGGGAGGTCAATTCTTGCCTTTTGAAGGTAATGAAAAAATTGATTCTCACCACTTAGAGAAAACGCCTTATTCCGAAAAGATTTATTGAGCATACAGGAGCTATTGCACGTAATCGCCAACATTGGAAACAAATGAACTGTTGGCGATTATTGTAACCTCAATAGAACAGCAAGAATGAATAGTATGAAATCCAGATAATAAAACTTCCTCTAACTTCATACTTCATACTTCGTATTCCGTACTTAGTATTCCGTACTTCGTATTTCGTACTTCGTATTTCGTACTTAGTATTCCGTACTTTGTATTTCGTATTCCGTACTTCGTATTCCGTACTTAGTATTCCGTACTTTGTATTTCGTATTTCGTATTCCGTACTTTGTATTCCGTACTTTGTATTTCGCACCTCTAACTTCCTATATCCGATAAATTTCTCTACCTCTTTTGGCTGCTTTCTTTGTATAGAGATGCTTATATTTACTTGTTATGGAGTACAACCTAGGTGCTTTGCTTTCCTTCCTGGTCGCTTTCCAGTTATTCTTTGTGGCAGTATACCTTCTTACTCACAAAAAGGGCAATAAAAGAAGCAACAGGCTTTTAGCGTTGTTGTTTTTAATGTTCGCTATAAACCTGTTGGATTTTAGTGCCAGAGTAAGCGGATTCATATTCCCCAACCCAATGCTTCACCTTCTGGACGATGCCTTTTTCTTTTTATATGGTCCGGTTTTGTATTTCTATACAAAAAGCGTGATATATCATGATTTTACTTTCAAAAAAAGAGATACATGGAATTTGCTTCCCTATTTGTTATTTACCAGCTATGTAATATTCCTTATCTTTTACATAAGTCCGGAGACCAGATTAGAAGTTGCCAAAAAAATTGATACAGCGGACTTCCCCGCCTGGGTGTTTGTTATAAGTCTGTTCACTTATTTGCATATTTTATGCTACCTCTGGTTCTCCTGGAGAACAATCAAAACCTACCGAACAGTAATAAGAGACAAATTTTCGAGTATCGATGGGATAAATCTGGATTGGCTCAGTTTTATGATCAGGGCCTTTACCGGAATAACAACGGTGGCAGTAATTCATAACCTGACGCCCATCTTTGGCAATATGATATTGCTCTATGTAACAGTGATGGTGTTGCTTCTTATTTCTTTCTATTTTATTATCCTGGTATTGGTAAAGGCACTCAATCAACCGGCCATATTTTCCGGAATTGCTCAGCAAGAAACGGAAAAGTATGCCATGTCGAATCTCAGTTCCGACGAAGTTGAGAACTACAAAAATCAACTTGGTATTTTGATGCAAACTAATCAACTGTACTTAAACGCTGATTTGAACAGCAAGGATCTGGCGGGGGAATTAGGGGTAAGCACCAAAGTACTTTCTCAGGTAATAAATCAGGGTTTTGATCAAAATTTCTTTGATTTTATAAATACGTTTCGCTGCGAAGAGGTGAAAAGACTATTACGGGGACCAGATAAGAAAATCACCATTATTGAAGCGATGTATCTGGCTGGCTTTAATTCCAAATCTTCATTCAATAAGGAATTCAAAAAACTGACCGGGCAAACTCCAAGCGAATTCAAGAAAAGGCTGCCTTAACCTGCAAAGATCACTCAACTCTGAATCGAACTAAAATTCGGATACCATCTGCATTTTTAGACACCACAAATAGATTTATTGCAATTATTTCGTCCGCTTTCCTGAAGACGGTCGACCTGCATTGGTCATCAGACTAATTTTAGGGCAAACTTAAAATTGAATTATCATGGAAACTAAAATAGAAAATGCGAAATCCGGAAAGCAAAGTTGGATATACCCTCTTGGTGAAATGTTAATGGTATTTCTCCCGGCATTATTATTTGTCAAATTAGCCAGTTCATGGGCAGGTGATGACATTATGCGAGGCTTCACTGTGGTTTGGGCAGGTAATCTGATTATGTTGGCAATGATCTGGACCAGTTTAAAACTACGTGGACAAACCTGGAGCGATTTTGGCCTTACATTTAAAGCGGTAAGTCTTAAGCAAGGCCTTAAAATATTTGGCCTTTCTTTACTGGTGTTTGTATTTGGCATAAGCTGCTATCTTTTTGGCGCTGTAATTATGGCCAATATCAGCGGAATTCCGGAAAGTGCCGATTTAAGTCAATACAATTTTCTAAAGGACAATCTTATGGCGCTCCTTGTGTCCCTGATTGGCGTATACTTTATCTCTGCCTTTGGAGAAGAAGTTATTTATCGTGCATTTTTAATCAATCGCATTTCCGAATTGACACAAAGCACAAAATTTGGCGCTACCATAGCGGTAATTCTCAGTTCAGTTTTCTTTGGACTAATTCATTACGAATGGGGTGTAGTAGGGATGGTTCAAACCGGATTTATGGGTTTAGCAATGGGTATATGCTATATCAAACTAAAGAAAAGACTATGGATTTTGATACTGGCACATATATATATGGACACCATGCTCTTGGTTCCGTTGTATTTGGCCAGTTAAAATAGAGTTATCACCATTCACAGATGCAGAATATGCCAAAAGTTAGATTGTTGTGATGGTACTTAAACAATGGCGTTGACAAGTGGATATGATCTTGGAATATATCTTTTATCATAATTGAAGATTTATTATATTCGAGAGATAAATGATATATGATTAGAAACCAACATTTTAGGCGGGGGCTTCTATAAACAGATTTGTGAATGGAGATAATAGACTTTTATAAGTTCGTAGAGGGAAACCCCTTATTTAGACAAATGTCTGTTGATGATGTTCTGTTTACCGCCTACGACTGTCCGCTTGAAGGATCTCCTGTAGACTACTCCACGGAGAAGAATTATTTCTGCTATGTCTTTGTGGGAGGAGGTAGATGGAAAACACCTTCAGAAGAGTATACCCTAAAAGCAGGGGATGCGGCTTTTTTGAAAAAGGGGGTACATCGGGTGTTTAAAATACTCAATGGCGATTTTTGTGCCTTACTCATTTTTATGCCTGACGAATTTATAAGCTCTGTTCTCAAAAATGAAACTAACATAATTCTTGATGAAACTATTGAGGAGCAGACTGATTCTGTTATTCCATTGGATTTAAATCAAAGTCTGGTACAGTATTTCAACTCCCTGATGGGCTATTTTTCAGAAACTTCACCGCCCTCAACAAGCCTTTTGAAAGTTAAGTTCAAAGAACTCATTATCAATATCGCTACTGGTGGCCATAACCCGCTTGCTACACAATGTTTCAAAGAAATGGCTTCCACAACTAAGAAATCATTGAAATTAGTAATGGAAGAGAATTTTATTTTTAATCTCAAATTAAAGGATTTCGCTAAATTATCTAACCGAAGCCTGGCAAGTTTTAACAGGGATTTTATAAAGATATATGGAACAACACCCGGTAAGTGGCTGAAAGGGAAACGACTCAATTACGCCAAATACCTTCTGGAAACAACTGATCTGAACATCAATGAAATAACTCTTGAATCTGGATTCGAAAATACATCCCATTTTATCCGCAGCTTTAAGGCAGAATTCAAGAATGCACCATTGGTTTTTAAAAAGCAACTGCTGGCAGGTGTTTAAACTGAGTTTTTTAGCATATGATTTGATACGTTGAGTACATTTTGATAATTGGTTATTATCTAATATTGTATAGAATAACTAATAGGTATCAATATGAAAAAATCACTCAAGCAACAAAAGCTCTTTTTTGGAATTATGATAATAATTCTACTTGTACTGAGTTGCTCTGCACAGAAAAAAGAGATAACCAACTATTCTGCAAACATTGTTGGTATTTGGAATAAGAAAGTGATAGAGTTTGCAATTGCTGAAGATAATCTCTTTACACTAAAAGGTGTACGCAGCACCGCAATGATGCATGTTGCTATGCATGATGCTCTTAATGCAATAGTCCCCAAATATTCTAGCTATGCGTACAAGGGAGCTGCGGAAGACGCCAATCCGATTGCCGCAGTTGCTCAGGCGGCGTATGAAGTAGCCATTGATCAGTTTCCTGACCGGCAAAATGAATTAAACAAGGAGTTAGTACACTGGCTTAGTACCGTGAAAGATGAAGCGGGAATAAATGAAGGAATACGTCTTGGGAAGGCTTCGGCAGCCGCGATCCTAAAAATACGGAATGATGATACCTGGAACGAAGAATCAGAATACACATGGCATCCTATGGCCCCTGGTGTTTATGCAGAATTTAATGAACATAGTGGCACGCCAGAGGGTTTTATCTTCGGAGCAGGATGGTCTAAAGCAAAGACTTTTTTACTGAAGAGTTCTGATCATTTCAGATCTCCGCCACCACCCGAAATTAACAGTGCTCAATACACAAAAGCTTTTAATGAAGTAAAAGAAGTGGGTGGCAGTAAAAGCAAGACCAGAACTTCGGATCAGGCACATTATGCAATGTGGTGGAAAGAGTTCGTCGAAATATCCATGAACAGGTTAGCGACCAATCTCATAAAGAAGGAACAAATAGACCTATGGACTGCAACGAGATCATTTGCCTTATTAAATATGACCATTTACGATGCTTATGTCTGCGTTTTTGATAATAAATTTTACTATAACCACTGGAGACCGTATACCGCCATAAGGTGGGCTGCTAACGATGGAAACCCAGACACAGAACCAGATATAACATGGAATACCCTGCATAATCACACTTATGCATTTCCTTCATATCCATCGGCACATGGATCTGGCAGTGGCTCTAGTATGACAGTACTCGCCAATACCCTTGGGTTTGGTAATGAGTATTCATTCACTATGGAAGTTCCCGAAGTGGACAGCTCAGGGCCAATGTCCGATAAAATACAAATGAATCCGGTACAGCGGTCTTTCAGAAGTTTCTCTGAAGCAGGCCTGGAAGGAGCAATGTCCCGACTCTATTTGGGGATCCATTTTAGATATGATTCTGTAGAAGGAAATAATCTTGGTGTCAAAATTGGCGAATATGCATACCAGAATTATTTAAAACCCCTGGAATAATTAATAACCGACATAAATCGTTTTAATCCTGTTGCAAGTACTTATTCGTTTGAGAAATAGTTTAAATAGTGACCTCACTTTTCATACCAGCCGATTTATAAATAGCTTCCACCACCCGGATATCTCGTAAACCTTCTTCGCCGGGTACCAGTAGGGGAGTGTCATTAAGGATTGACAGGGCATCTTCATCCATCTGTTTGGCCTGCTGACTTTGTATTGGAAATTTTATTTGGGTACCATCGGACATACTTCCATTATTACCATTGTAGGAGGAATGGGGTTCCATTTTAACCCATCCCTTTTCGTAATTAATCTGAAGGTGATTCATATTGATCCCAAAACTGGTCTGGCAAGATGCCCTTGCCCCGCTGGGAAAGGCCAGTTGAAACATCATGGTCTCTTCTACCTCGTGATAAATTTCCGGCCGGGTAGTGGAGGCCTGAGCCAATACTGATACCGGTTCTTCGCCGGTAGCGAGCCGGGCACCCTGTAAGGCATATACCCCCATATCGCCCATTACGCCACCGCCCAGTTGCTTATTTTGTTTCCAGTGAGTTGTGCGTCCATCAAAATACCCGGCTGCCGAAGTAATCATTTTTACCTTCCCAAAACGCTGGGTTTGCGCCACTTTCATATACGCCTGTATGTTGGGATCGTGCTGGCAGCGGTAACCTATTGCAAGCTTTACTTTGTTGTCTTTACAGGCCTTTATCATGGCTGTACAATCTGCCACTGATGGAGCCATGGGTTTTTCGCACCATACCTGTTTACCGGCATTGGCTGCCCGGATAGTATATTCGGCATGCATGGATGGAGGTAGGACCACATATACCACGTCAATATCGCTGTTATTTGCGATCTCATCAAAATTCTTATAATTATAAACATTCCTATCATCAATATTGTATTTCTGCTGCCAAACGGGAATTTTTTCAGGGCTTCCCGTTACTATACCCCTGAGTTCACAATGCTCTGTCAATTGTAGCGCTGGAGCCAAGAGGTCCGTACTGTAATATCCTAGTCCGACCAGGGCCACCCCGAGTTTTTTATGCTGTGGCCTGGTTGCTGATACAATAATATGCGGTGCCAGGGCTGCGGAGGCAGTAAGCAAGCCGGCTTTCTGAAGGAATAATCGTCTTTCTTTTTTCATGATGTATGGTGTAAATGGAGTTTAAAAATTACGATAAGGATTTTAATAAATCAAGTGCTGTTATGTTGAATTTTGTTCTTCTGTCACAAACGAGAAGCCTGTTTGCCGACAGGGCAGGTTACCGCCAACAGGAGGAATTTAAAATTAAAAGTAGCAAACCTGACACACCATCTAATGTCCGTTAAACCGGCAGATAGTCAAGCATTTCTACCCAGCTACCTCCTAGCTCAAAATTCTAACTTCGTACTTCCAACTTCGCACCTCCAACTTTGTACTTCTATTTTCGTACCTCCTGTCATATTTTTAAAAACCGACATGCGCATAAGAGAGACGTGGGCTTCAGTTTTGCTCCCTCCATTGTGTAACTTGCAATATTTTATCAAAAATAGCCGTGTTTTCATAAATCCCGATAAACTCTTCGGACCCCGGTCCATAGGCAAATACAGGTATCAAAGTTGCAGAATGTCCTGTAGTGGCAAAGGTTGATCCTACTTCACTATAATCACTATACTCTTCTCCATTCTCATTTATTTTCTTTTTTGCCGATAAGGTAAATCCGCCTGTTTCATGATCAGAAGTTACTATTACCAGGGTATTGCCATCTTTCTCGGCGAAATCCAAGGCTTTGCCAATAGCATCGTCAAAATCAATGAGTTCGGACACTAAATAATCAGCGTTGTTGCCATGTCCGCCCCAATCTATTTGGGAGCCTTCAGCCATCATAAAAAAGCCAGAATTATCTTTGTTTAGAAATTGGATGGCATGCTCGGTTGCTATTGAAAGAAAGTTGCCCCGACCCTCAACGGCTGGAGGCATATCTACATCTGCCAATAGATAGGCTAGTTTCTTACTGGAAGCAACTTTGGTGAAATCTTTAAACGCGGTAGTATCAACCGTAAACAGGCTGTCTTTTAAACTATGCAACAAATTTTGCCCATCCTGGCGCTTGTTAAAAAACTGTAATCCTCCACCAGCAAAAAAATCTATTTCCGATTGCACCAACTGCGCAGCTATTATCTCTGCAGAACCTCTATTAATAGTATGGGCGTAAAAACTGGCTGGTGTGGCATGGGTTATGGAAGAAGTGGCAATTACCCCCGTGTTTATATTCTTCAATGAAACTATTTCTACCATGTTTTGGACGGCTGTGGAATCATCTGATACTCCAATTGCACCGTTGTAAGTTTTAACCCCACAGGCAAAGGCCGTCGCACCGGCCGCAGAATCTGTTACATCCTCCCTGGAGGATGAAGTTTTTATAAGACCTATATGTTTAAATCTGGCATAGTTTGGTGATGATTCTTTGAAGAAGAAAGCAGAAGATATTTGTGACAAACCAGTACCATCACTAATTAAAAGGATGACATTTTTAGGCACATTGGCGTTATCGTTGCCGTTTTTAGGCTGAAACGAAAAAAACACGAATACAATTCCAAACAATATAATTTTTTTAATATTCATAAGATTTACAATTTGTTAAAAAGCTGTTACAAAAGTGCTGTTTTTTTACTTTTTATCATTATAAATGATTTGCTTAAACTCTGTTAAATTTGAGAAAATAAAAGGTGCAAAACATTCTTTTATTATTGTATTAGCTGTTTGATGAATTCTTTATTTTCCAGGCTAAACCGATGAACAAAAATTGCACCGGAAGCCTTATTAAAGCAGCCTTATGGCTACCAATAGCCGGAGTAGCCGCAAATACATCCCACACATGTATGGGCAAAAAGATCAGCATAAGCACCAATATTCCATAAGCTCCCTGCCTTGAGTATTTAGGAATAATAAGCATTATGCCCATAAGTATTTCTGCAAAACCGGAGACATAAATGATAGCGGTAGTGAAGGGTAAAAATGAAGGAACAAATGGAATATAAAAATCCGGTTTCAAAAAGTGTTGTACTCCGGCGTATATCATAAATAGCGCAAAAAGCACACGAACCACAAGCCAAAATATTTTCATAGGTATTGCAATATATTTAAAAAGAAAACAAGGTACACTATAATTTGGTTTAGCTGCTGAATGGCGTAGTAAAATGTTTTTTTATCAAATGAGCAGATGCCCTGGCGGGCAAAATACAAAACCTGCCTGTTCTACAATGGCGGGAAAACCGGCAGACAAGTAAACTTCTACCTTAGTACCTCGTACCTCCAAACTCGTACCACTGACTTCTTATTGCTTACTTCGTACTTCGTACTTCGCACTTCGTACTTCGTACTTCGTATTTCGTACTTCGTATTTCGTACTTCGTATTTCGTACTTCGTACTTCGTACCTCAATATTCTTTATAATAATAAGCAGTGAATTATATAATAATCATACCTTTAATCGGTTAATAAGTTATATAGTCTTAAATTCATCTCGTTAGGTCCTAAATCAATCTATAAACCCGCTGTGAGGAGGTTCAAAATCTTATTGGGTATTTCTATTTTAATTCTGACGTTTATCGCTTTGGTTTTAAAAGGCAATGATCCTTTATCCGATTCGGGCTCAAAGCATACAAATTCTTCCGAAGCGCCAAATAATAGCTGGACTGAATATGAGAATTCACGGCTGTACAATTCGCAGCAACGCGAATTGAAAATTGCAGTAAAAGCATATTTTGATAAGGCCATTGCAGCCGGAGATATTGTTGGTGTCGGGGTAAGTATCGTAAGAGGTGACTCGATTGTCGTATCAGACGGATTCGGGAAAAGAAATATTAATCTGAACAAAGGTGTTGACGGACGAACCATATTCAGACTGGGGTCCCTGTCAAAAGGCTTTGCGGGGATATTGGCGGCTGATCTGGAAGATGAGGGCAAACTCGATTGGGATGATAAGGTCTGCACCTATATTCCCGATTTTCGATTAGGAGATAATACCAATACAGAAAAAATAACGCTTGCCAATATATTATCACATACTTCTGGCGCACCCTATCACAGTTATACCAATTTAGTAGAAGCCGGGTTACCATTGACAGATATTGCAAAACGTTTTAAAGATGTAAAACCAATTAGCGATCCCGGATTATTATATAGCTATCAGAATGCCCTGTTTGCACTATCGGGGGAAATAGTGTATAAAGCTACAGGTCAGGAAATTAGTACAGCATTGGACAACAGGATTTTTAAACCTCTTGAGATGTGCTCTGCCACTATGGATTATGAGACTTTGGGACTAGCAGAAAATGTTGCAATGCCCCATGCAAAAAGGCGAAGAAGCTGGAAGCCGAAGAAACTCACCAACAGTTATTTTAATGCCATTGCGGCAGGGGGTATTAATGCAAGTGCAATTGATATGGCCAAATGGATGCGGTTTTTACTGGGATATAACCCCGAAGTTATGAGCAAAGCCGCAATAAAGGAGGCATTTAACCCATTTATAGAAATTAAAGGACATAGCAAATATTATCAGCGTTGGCCTGGCCACCAGGCATCTTATTATGGCTTTGGTTGGCGGATCCATAAATTTATTGAGGACGATACTAATCAGCAGAAAACGATTTGGCACCATGGTGGAAGCGTAAACGGTTTCAGGAATGAAATTGCTGTCTATCCGGAAGCGGATCTGGGAATTTGTGTGTTGTTAAACAACAATTCGAAGCTTGCAAGAAACGTAGTGCCCGATCTTTATAAAATGGTTTTGGAAATTTATAATGAAGGCAAGCCGGAAATTGCACTAAACAGTAATCCGGATATTATTACTCATTTTTAAGCTGAGTCTGATAACATATTTTACGAATTCCTTTGCTGTTTATAATCAACAATAAGTATTCCTGCCAGTCTGCTCGGGCAAATGACGTAAATAAACTATTAAATAATCCGGAGAGTTGATTGTCTGACAATCGGTTATTTCACCAATCAGTTTTTAATTCAACGGATACCCATGATCCTCTGGTAATCCAATTTTTGCAATAAAATTGCCCCAGCGGGTGTCACTATACATTGGTTTAAAAGATGGATATGTAAGTGCCTCAATTAAAACCGGGTCCCTGGCATCAAAAGCCTTATTTAACCAATTAAAAGATTGGTCATAATCCCCCCTGAAAGCATACATATCAGCAACATTAGCAGGATCAGTTTTGCTATATTTTCCCAGGAATTCTTTAAATAAGGCATCGGCTTCTTTAGTTCTGTTTAAAGCAAAGAAGACGAAATTACGCCCATAAAGACTGAAAAACTCGTGTTTTTCCTTTGCAATTTCTGCCAGGGCATCATCATATCTGTTTTGAGCTATTCTAATTCTTGCAATCATATAGTGATAAATCTCCCAGTTCGGATAATATAATCCGAATGTCTTAAAAGCTTCTTCCGCTTCCTCTAAACGGTTTAATCTGAAGTAGGCGTGACCCAGATTAAAATAGTTGACATAAACCAATGGATCCACTGCTATAGCTTTATTTAAAAAGTCGACCGACTTCTCAAGATCTCCATAGGTCTTATTTGCAGCAGTGCCCATAATAATCCCATCCTCCGGAAGTAATCTCAATGCCTGGGCCATACTATTTGCAGATGCTTCAAACTCCCAATTCAGCTCTTGTAAACTAGACAGCGTTGCGTAAGAATGGCCAGAATCTGGTTCCATCGCAATCGCTTTATTTATTGCATTGAGCCCCAATGTAATTCCTTCCTGAGATTCGTAAATGCTGAAATTATAGGTCCCTGTATCATATATTCCTGCAAGTAAACGCCATGCGGGAGCATAGGCCGAATCCAGGGCAATGGAGGCTTTGACCTTAGTTTCTGCCTCAATATATGCGTCTTTGGTATTTTGGTTAACTAAGTGTTTGGCCTGAAGAAATAAATTATAGGCTTCAGGATCTACTGTTCTTGATATTAACGGCTGATCTAATAGCGATATTTTAAGTTCTTTGCTAACCTCCGTGGCTATCTCATCCTGGATCTTAAAAATACTGTCCAATTTACGATCATAGGTATGTGACCATTCATGAGTGCCATCTGCCGTATTGATCAATTGGGCTGTAACGCGTATCATATTGCCTGCTTTGCGAATACTACCTTCCAGTATATGAGAAACATTGAGTTCACTACCTATCTCTGTCGCCTTGGTATCCTTACCCTTATATGAAAATGAAGAGGTGCGGCTTATAACCTTTAATTCAGGGATTTTAGCGAGAAGATTTAGTAGTTCTTCGCTAATTCCATCAGAAAAATACTCATGATCCTTTTTAGGACTCATGTCGGCAAAGGCCATCACGGCGATAGAACGATTGCCAAATTCCACCACCTGAGCATCGTCTCTTGTAAATCTATCGACAAGCAAGACCACAATGGCCAAGGTAAGTGAAGCAATGATTAATTTATTGAGTCGGGATCCGGTTTTTGACGAAATCGATTGTTCTGGTTCAACATCAATTGTTTTCCTGATCCCTTCAGGGGTAACTTCATAGACCCATGCAAAAATTAACCATACCGGAAAGCCAAGGGCTAAAATCACCAAAGACCATTTTAAAAGATAATCTGGCGCTCCGAACGCCGGCAGTACAATTGAAAGTACTTGTGTAATCAACCATGCGACTACTAAATAAGCTAAGGCAGACTTAATAACATTGCGTCGCTTTAGTTCATTAAAGTAGTTGTTGAATTTCATTCACAATCTGTTAAAATCTAAAAATACAAAAAATAAGATGAGGCTTTCAAGTTTGAGTTTGCAATCGGAGTTGATTAGCACAACTCAGCCTATTATAGTCATCAGCAGTATTTTCCTGCTGGCAATCTACTTAAGTGCTTTAACATTATTATTCTTTATCTTAGAGAAATAAAATAAGAAAACTTAAAATTCTGATACTCCCCAAAAAGCAATTCAGCTGTGTAAATCACTAAGTTGTTAATATAATGGATCGGAACATGAATATTTCTATAATCTACACCAAAGAGGATAATGAGGTAATGCTGCAAGTTTTCCAGCGCCTTAACTCCTTGGACGACGATCTCAATATTTCTATTTGGCACGACAACCCCATTTATACGGGGCAACTATGGAAACCTAAAAATGAATCGCGCTTAAATGAAACCGATATATTCCTTCTTTTGGTTAGTGATACTTTTATGCATTCCGAGTTTATTAAGCAACTCGAGTTTAAATTAGTTATCGACAGGTACAAGGAAGAGAAGGCCAAAGTGATACCCGTAATTATTGATAATTGTCAATGGGATATCGAGTTTAAATCGGACGATTACGATTTTAAATTAAGCGAGCTGGAAGTTTTACCGGCTGAGGGCAAGCCAATTGGAGTGTGGGAGTCAACAGATTTGGGATATAAAAGTGTTATCGCCAGTTTAGAAAAGTTAATTAATCCGCTCGCTGAAAATAGTATTCCGGAGGAATCCCAAATAGATGAGGAAAAGAAAGTAGAGGATCCCACAGAAGATGAGCAGTTGGCAATAAACTTTTCTCAAGAAGCAGAAGCCAAAAAAAAGGCAGAGGAAGAAAAAAAACTGGTGGAGGCAGCCAGGGCCAAGCGGGAAGCTGAGAAAGAAAAAAGAGCCAGGGAGGAAATTGCAGCCGCACGAATGGCCGAGGAAAAGAGAAGAGCCAAAGAGGCAGCGAATACCCAAAAAAAGGGGGAGGAGTTAAGACTAAAACAAATAGCTGAAGACAAACTTAAAGCCGAGAAAGAGTTGAAGGAAAAAGCTGCTGAGACCGCGCGTAAGGCAGAGGAGGAGAGGAGACAAAAAATAGAAACGGAGCCCAAGCGAATGGCTGAAGAAGAAAACCAACCAAAACTTGCAGCAGAGGACATTCGAAAAATGGATGAAACCCAAAAGGAAAAGGCCGGGAGCTTAAAAAAACTGATAGTTGTGGCATTATCCATAGTGCTACTGGTTGTTCTGGGAATATGGGCTATTTCAAAAATTACAGATTCAGAAAATCAGACAACACCAATACCGGCTATAGAAGCAGAAGGAGCTAAGGTTGCTGTGCCCGCGGCTGAAACTAAAACTGATTCCACGCAAAAAGACGCCGAGCTATCAAAACTCGCTATTGGTGATATCTTCGAAGGAGGGATTATTTTTTCGATAGACGGTGCTGGTAAAAATGGCAAAATGGCGCATCTTGACGATTCAGGACCGATGACCTGGAATAGTGCAATGCAAGTTCATGAGGTAATGGGGGAAGGATGGAGGCTGCCCACTTTTGACGAATTACATAAAATGTACCGGACTATAGGGCAGGGTGGAAGCAACAAAGGCGAATTTGCCAATGGACTTTATTGGAGTGCCACAGATTACGATGCACACCAGGCGCGACTTTTAAGATTCAGCGACGGGAATACCTCTTATCATTATAACAAAGTACTGGATCACAGAAAATACCTGTTCCGGCCAATTAGGGAATTTAGTCGTTAATTATTGATACTATTGGCAATTAATAACGGACAGGCTATCCAGGTGATCGCCTGCCCGTCAAAAATTTTATGAGACATCAGTTAGGTGCAATACTATTGTGCACCTTAGGCATTTGTTGGCCTCCTATAGATTACCCATTCTCAAGATGTAAGGGAACTAGCGTCTTTCAAACTTATCAAATGATTAATAACGGGTCAGTTTCAAAAGATTTCAATTACTTGCATTTTTGTAATGCTTATCTTGACATTTCAGGTGTTACTACGGTAATAACTCTGAACACATTAGAATTCCTGGGCCCGGCATAATTTTCCTGTAAACCATCAAAAAATCCATCAGGAATGGACATCTCTTCGCTAAACGCTGGTGATAAGGCATCATTGAGGCTCGAAAACAGGTCGTATGAAATACTGGAATATGGGAATTCGTCAGATTCCGGAGAAATGATTTGAGAATTCCCCCAGCCTTTCAAAAGCGTTTTACCATCTGCCATAGCTTTTTCAACCATCGGCTTCCATTTGTCCGATTCAAAGGCAAGATGCGAAGCATTGCTCTTTGTGTTGTGATAAATTATCCTGACATAATTAAAATCTGTAGCCGGATTCACATTCTCCTCTTGTATATGATTAAGTGGCCTGTGAAAAACATTAGCTCTATTAGTGCTAATATCCCAGGTTTGAATATCCTCCATCTTGACATCGGGGAACATCGCATCAATACCTCCCCAATCTGCTCCCTTATCCATGTCCATAAACTCATTGATAATTAAAATGTTAGATCCATGTTCCTGATTCATTCCTCCAACTTTTTGAAGGATGGCCCAAAAAAGTAGATTACCTTTTTTAACCTCGGCTTCTGCCCACTTTTTCCAGTAAGTGGTTTCCCTTTTAATATATTCATCCATATCCGCAGGTGCTACGCGCCTGTATTGATAACTTGTAATTCCTTGAGCCATTGCAAATTGCAAGCTCAATACACATGTAAGCAAAATTGTAAAGACATTTTTCATGATTAAATTGTATTAGTTAGTATAGATTTTACATATTTAAAAAGGGGAAACTAGCTAATATGCGATAACGGGGATCTGGTCGAGCGCTATCACCAATGTGGCGATATAAAATATACAACATTCCATGTGCATTGTTAGGTACTTTTATCCGAATAGCTAGGAATACTATGCGAATCATCTCATTTTCTTTCCGAATGAGAATGATCATGAATGGCTCTGCCAGAATTTAGTTGCCAAAATTAAAATTCAGCTGATCTTTTTTGGAGTTTCAATGGGAAGAATCTTAGCAAAAAGCATTATAATCAATTAGAGACTTAAGTCTACTTAGTCTAGAATCACAAGGCATTCTTTAAACCGTATATCAACTGATCAATCTCTTCTTCACTGGTATAATGTACAAATGACATTCTCAGCACCCCGGGATCCAGGGGAATACCCATATCTATCAAGGGTCTGACGGCATAAAAATTCCCGGTACCCAGCATTAATTTGTTATTGGTTAAGGAAGCATACACCTCTTTAATGCTTTTGTTACGGGGTATAATAGAAACAATTGGGAGTCGGTCATCCGCCATTTCAGGGCCCACTATCCGAACATCATCACGAGACCGTAAAAAATGTAGCAAATGTTGGAGTAAACCATGCTCATGAGTTCTGAATAAACCGGTTAACGCCTTGCTTCTTTGAACCGGGTTTGCCTCCTTATTAAAATGGTGATTATAAAGAGCATCAAAGTAATCTATTATTCCACTGGCTGCACCTATTTGTGCATGATCAGGGCCTGCAGGGGTCAACATACTTCTGGAAACCCCCTCCTTAAAAAAATGAGCCTGGTTTTCCATTTTGCTTATCAACGCATTATCCACATACATCAGCCCCAAATGAGGACCAAAGGTCTTGTAAAGCGAAAATAGATAGATATCTGCCCCCAGCTCTTTAATGTCAGGAAAACCATGGGGGGCATAACCAACGCTGTCTACCACAGATAGCGCCCCATATTTATGAGCAATCCCGCTAATTTCTTTGACAGGATTGATATGACCTATCACATTGGAACAATGCGGAAAAGCAACCATTCTTGTCCGATCAGAAAACAATTCCTCCAATGCATCTAAACCTAAGGTTCCCGTTTCCCGGTCAACGTGCCATTCTACCACCTTAATTCCGCTTTTACTTAATTTCCTCCAGGCGCCCGCGTTAGCTTCATGGTCCTGGCAAGAAACAATGATTTCATCCCCGTCTTTCCACATTGGGCGCATTGCATGAGACAGCACATAAACATTCTGTGTAGTGGAAGGACCAAAATGAATTTCCGAAGCGGCAACATTCAGGTATTCTGCCATTTTAGTATAAGACGTATCCATCATCTCTCCGGCTATCGCAGAAGCAGGATAAGGATAATAAGGTTGTACCTTGTTTTGCATATAAAAAGACGTCAATTTATCAACGACCTGGATACAAGGGTAAGAACCTCCGGCATTCTCAAAAAAAGCCCATCCCTTTAAAGATGGTTCTGTAAATGCAGGGAATTGTGAGCGAACAAATTTTAAATCAAGTTTCATAAAAGGTCCGTTTTAATCCAAATTTCCAACATTATAATCCTGTATTCGGTTTGTGTGCAGGATTTCCAATTTTCGGGTCGGCCAGCAGCGAGACAACTCAATAATATTGTTTAGGTACTCCTATTGGAATTAATTGTTTTTTTAAAAGTAATTACCTTTTAAGATACTTAATTATCCATACATTCTAACTGGTGTAAGTACATTACCCTGCCATCGTACATAGTCAGTTTCTCATCTGTTACTACAGATTTTAGTCGCCCTGCAGCCATTGTACCGCTTGTTTTCTATCATCATGAATTTTGGCCTCCCAGCCTAGATTTTTGGCAGCTAATTCATAAAAGTATGCAATATTCTGTGCGTCCAAATCCTTGGGTTCCATTATTGCAATCCTCGTCGCCCTGTTCATTCCCAATTTACTATACAATTCAGATGGGAATTTAAAGATGTCAGCCCTCGTGGAATCAGTTAAAACGTTCCGGGAATCGACAAGAATTTTATAAGCGCCTTTGCTATTTGTCAGGTCTATTACCGAGATAGTCGAATCGTACAAGTCATTTACTGATGTAAAACCGCTGTAGGTCAGAATTACCATTCTGAACTTCTCATTAAACTGAACCTTCCAATTCATTGGCAAACAATTCTTGTATAACTAACTGAAAATTAAGAAGACGGGAATATCTACTCAAATACAAGTTGATTACAATAATTGGTTTCTGCAAGTTGGTTTAACGTTTTTAGTGATAATAGGGGTGAACACTAAACAAATCAAATGAATATCACAAATTGGCGGATATTGTGACAGCTTTTATTGCGTTTGCAGGACTTCTGTCCTTATAAGGAAATACTAAACTTAATCTATAATGTGCTTACCAAGAATTTCTCTGGGATCAGAAGAGTTTATAGTCGGGCGGGGTTATGCCCTTTAACCTCAGATAAATAGCACATTGCCCCCTGTGGTGCACCATATGTTCTGAAGCCTTTTGAATCCAGCCAATTCTGCTCACATTAAACGGACCGCGCTCTACAGCCTCCTCTAATTTACTGTCATCCATGTTTTGTAGTCCGGCAATAGCAAAATCAAAACTTTCCGTAACGAGGCGTTTTACCTCGGTTTTGGATTGGAAGGCAGCTTCTTTTTCAATATTCTTATCACCATAAATAGGGGGTTCCCCACTACCGTTGGCAGATAATCTGATGGTTCCCTGAGCCAGGTGTAACATTTGTTCTGCAAAAGTGCGTACCCCTTCAGTGGGTTTAAAGTCAAACTGATCTTCGGGCATTGCATCGATATAGGTGAGTGTCATGGTTTTATTCCTTTCAAAATCGGTCACCAGATTATCAATAGTGGTATTCTGGGAAAAACCCAGGGTGCTAAATACGAATGCGCAAATGAAGATTATCTTTTTCATAATAATGTCTTTAAGATGAATTCTTAAGTTACAAAAAGCGATATAAATGCGATGGATAAGGTTAAGCCTAATAAATGCAGGCCTCGGTATCTGGTTTGATGTAGTACGACTTGTAATTTTTAGCCTTTTTATCCATACAACCACAGAGGTTAAGCAATTCAATCGACTTAAAATCGATGGGGTGTGTTTCGGCCTGGATAGAGATATACCCGTCTTTTAACGGACTATCCTCTTTATAAACACTTTCTTTATAACCACTTATTCCCCCGCCTCCCATGGTTGGGTTGCTGTATTCCATGACTACCTTGTCTTCCAGGATATGCTGAATAAGGGAATCTCCCAGGACCAGTGCCTCAACTACTACCCATTGGTCTCCATGGTAGGTGTTTGATACGGAATTTACACAATGCGGAGTAAAGAGAGAATCGCCCATAATTACATTGGTTCCCGGAGTACATAGGTTGGCATTTGTTCTTGGGTTGCTACCATCACCGCCCAGCAATTGTAGTTCTAGTGAAATGGGAAAATCCTGTTCCAGGCCAACCGAAGCGGGATCCTGGCAATGTAACATTAAGCCATTGTTCCTGACTGCCCAGCCCGGACCGCCGGTCATTTGCTGCCCAACAAAACGATACTTTGCCCTTAAGCGATAATAGGAAAATTTTTCCTTGTAGTAAAGGTGCCCGAAATTACCGCTAAAGGAATCTTTTTCCACATATCTGACACTCATGAGGCTATCCTTAAATACGAAAGTGTTATTATAGTTTTCTCCCAATTCATATCCGGCAAACTTCGGGACCCACTTATCAATATCTGACCCGTCAAACAAGCTGATCCATTCTTCTTTATCAGGATTTCCTTTCTGGGATGTGCATGCATCAAAAACAAAGGCTGAGATGATAAATAAGGCCGGCAAGATAGCTTTTAAGGTCAATTTTTTAATTAGTTTCATATGGGATTGGTTTATAATTGTTAAATATAGGTTTAATTGCTTCTGTGGATATTCAGATGTGATCAGTTTTATTATCCTGAACAAGAATTGTCTTGTTGTAATTGACCCGGAAAAAGCCTGAGATAATTATGTATTTTTTGTTTGTTATTCCTTTTTTGAAGGACCATTTTCCTCCTCCTTTTTCAATTTAATATATCGGGATACCAGCCTTACTGCAAGCCTGGCAAACAGGATTACGGCAATCACCATTACGATATCCATTCCGTTCATAAGCTTTTTATAAATGCTATATTGACAGCGTTTCTATTCATGGTATAACCCAGTATTAAATTCACCCTTCTTTTGATTATCTAAAGGTCTTTGATGACATTACGGCTATTTCATTACTTTTCATATAAAGCAACCTCTTTATCAATCTGTTCAATAAGCTCCTGAATTACCTTTATAATATTACCCTGATAGCTTATCAAGTTATCGAAAATATAAAGGGAATAATTTAAAATTTGCTGATTGTCAGGATTGGCTATAAACATTTTATAATCCCTGACTATCAAACTATTGTTGGAATAAGAAGAAAACTCCTTTATTCGCATCGGTTTAATATAATGTTCATCATGTTCTATTACCGATCTTTTTTCTATCTCTTTATATAAATTAATATAGCTGGTATAAAAATTGGATATCTCAATTCTAAGCGAATCATTGGTGATTATATTGGCCCCGGATTGCCTGAGATTGTCAAAGGTGGTCCTATTTATAGAAAAGGTTGAAAATGGATACATATTAGCAAAATGGTAGGACAACGAATCATTATAGGGTTGTGGGTTTTCAAAATGGTCAAGGATGTAAAGCGTAGATTTTCTTGTGAAACGAAAATATTCCTGATCATTTTTAATATCGATCATACTTTGCGTAAGGTCAGAACGCAATTCGCGCAAAGTCTTTATTTCAATACCTTTTAATTTTCTGATTTCATTCCAATTGTTGATCTGCAATGCTATTAGAATACCTAATACCACAAGGATGATCTCCCCGATGGCGTAAAGGATGTATTTACTGAACTTGCCCGCCCGTACCGAACCGTTACGTTCGGGCAGGTTTTCGGAAAGCAGTTGATGTCGGATTCGGCGGAAGAATTGAATCATTTTCAGTTATCGTTGGTTTGTACGGAATTCCTGATGATCTTTAAATATATAGGTTAATATTTCAAGTGTAATAAAAATCCGGAATTAGATTATGCTAAGTAGCACCATTATAACTCAAAGGCGCAGGGTCTGGCAATCCCAATTCGTCAAGTAATTCTATATATCGCGGGTCTTGCCTTATCTTTTCATCTGTGACCAATACACGAATCCAGGCATAAAATGCATGGCCTTTTGCGTTCTGTAAGTTCTCAAAACCTTTATCATGGTTGCCCGCTTCGAAGTAGGCATATGCCAGGCATAAAGAAATAAAAGAATTCTGTTCCCTAGCTTCCATTTCCTTTATAATTTCCATACCCTCTTGCTTGTACCCTGTTTTAAACAATGCTCTGACCAGGCCCATATAACGCCAACCATAATTAATTTTGCCTGCCTTTTCTAAGACCTCCAGTCCTTCTTTCTCACGGCCCATTTCGATATAAATATTGCCTTTAACAAACATACTTAATGCAAAATCATGATGCATCTCCGATGCTCTTGCTGCCTCTTCGAGCCCTTTTTCATATTCACCTGCCATCAGATACAAATAACCTAACCAGGCTGTATGCATTGGGGAGAAAGGATCAATCTCCTGTGCCCGTTTATGTGCCGATATCGCCTCATCCAAACGTCCGAACAGGGCAAGGTACCAGGCACGATGATAATGGTTATACGCCATGTTCGGGTGAATTTGGTCTGCCTTTTTAAAAGCGTATTCTGCCAGATCCCAATCCCAACCGTAGTAGGTATGATAATGTGCCAGGGCAGCCCAGCCTTCGGCATTCGTGGAATCTAATTGTATCGCCCGCTTTGCTGCTGCCAAAGCCTTTGGGAAAACATCATCAGGAGGCAAAAGGTTGTGTCCCAGGGTGATGTAGCCTTCGGCCAGGCCTGCATAGGCATAGGGGTCAGCAGCATTCTGATCTATTGCTTCCTGCAGATATACAATTCCGCGTTGCCATTCCTCCAAAGTCGACTTATTTAAAAAATATTTCCCCTTTAGATATAACTCATAGGTTTCGGGTTTTACTGGTTTTATGCCTGCCAGCCGAAGCTTATCTACCGTCTTAAGGCCAATACCCAATTCACGGGAAATCTCCGTAACTATCTGCGCACTTAATGCACGAATTTCAGAAACATCACTTTCGTATTTTTTTGTCCATTTGGGTTTACCATCGATGGTTTCAGAAATTTTGAGTTGTAGTTCTACGAAATTTTCATTTTTTCGAAATGACCCATAAATAAAATATTCAATGTCTTCCAGTTCATCAGAAACAAGTCCCTTCCCCGGGTTTAATCCTGCCTCCAGATACCTAGAAGATGCAATACTCAGCACTGTCACCTGGCCCATTTTTGAAAATTCATCTATCAGGGATTCTGTCATACCTTCATTGAAATAATCCATTTCATCCTTGTCCCCAATTATTTCAAAAGGGAGTACAGCAATCCGTCTTTCATTGTTCGGGTCTGCCGGGTTAGACCATTGTGCTCCTGCCCAAAAGCTGGCACCAATAAGTAACAAAATCGCCAGTGTTAATGCCCCGAAAATAACCCGGTTAAGGCGTCTGCTATTATTGGCGTGTACGGTTTCATCCGTTTCGAGCTCCCCGGTCTTCTGAATCCCCTGAGGTGTGAGATCGTAAATCCAGGAAAATACAATCCATAAAACAAGGCCAATTCCCATAACAGCCACAAGTACTTTCATAGCGTAATCAGGAGCATCGAAAGCAGGTAGCAAGATGGAAGCAATCTGGATGATGACCCAGGCGACAGCCAGATATGCTACGGTAGACTTAAAGACGTTTCTGCGCTGTAGTTCGGATAGGAGTCGATGAAATTTCATACGAATGAATTAGTACAGATCAATAGAATGTGCTATTAAAAATTGCCTATGTGGAGAACCGAATTGACCACTAAAAATTAAGCATTTATTTTGAAAGACCCTAGGAAAATAATGTACAAAGAGCGAGCAAAAGATCGTATTGGGAGTTATCAAAAGTATAGAAAGAGCGATTTACGAACACTTTTGGGATGATATTATCACCAAACAAACCAGCCAGAATACGGAACTACATAATTGTTATCTTTATAGAACGTTTATGGATAATTAAAAATACCCAAATGAAGATAAGTATAAACAAGCTAACACATGATATTGATATAGATCCGGCTACGCCAATATTGTGGGTTGTCCGGGAGCAATTGGGCCTCAATGGAACCAAATTTGGATGTGGAATCGGACAGTGTGGTGCCTGTACGGTTCAACTTGATGGCAACCCGATCCGTTCGTGCTTAACACCAATTCAACAGGCTGTAGATAAAGAAATAACCACTATAGAAGGTATTGCCACCAACGATGCGGAATTGCATAGTATACAACAGGCATGGATCGAAGAACAAGTACCACAATGCGGTTATTGTCAATCTGGTCAAATCATGGCTGCGCATGCCCTGTTAACTGTAAACCCGAAACCGTCGGATGAGGATATAGATCTGGCCATGAGTGGAAATATTTGCAGGTGTGGTATGTATTCCAGGATAAAAAAAGGAATTAAAAAAGCTGCGGTAGTCATAAATAGCGAGTCACTTATAAAAAATTTGAGCAATGAAGAAATGGACTAGAAGGGCATTCATTACCACTGGTGTGTTAACCGGCGGAGCATTGGTACTCGGTGTGGCAATCAGGCCTGGAAACAGGGCTGATAAAGTTAGGGGTATGATCGCCGGTGAAGGGGAAACTGTACTCAATATATGGTTGAAAATTGATGCGGATAATACTGTGACCGTTATTGTACCTCATGCCGAAATGGGGCAGGGGACACATACCACCCTCCCTATGATGTTAGCCGATGAAATGGACGCAGATTGGAAGATGGTTAAAATGCTGGAAGCCCCCGGAAACGAGGAATATGCAAATTATGCCCTGGCCAGGGGATTTATAATGGGTGATAAAGATTTTCCATCTATTTTACTAGGAACAGTAGATGGGGTGTTTTTAACAGCAACCAAACAAATGAGCCTGCAAATTACAGGCGGAAGTGCCTCTGTACGATTTACCGGGATGTATGCCATGAGAGTTGCCGGTGCGGCAGCCAGGGCTGTGTTAGTAGCGGCCGCAGCAGAGAAATGGCAGGTTGCTGAAGAAGAATTACTTGTAGAAAACAGTTATATATCGCATCAGCAAAGCAAGCGCTCGGCCCCTTTTTCTGATTTTGTCGCCAGAGCAGCTGAGTTATCCCAGCCGGCAAAGCCCAAGCTTAAAAATCCGGATGAGTTTAAGATCATGGGTAGCTCACCGCCGAGATTTGATATTCCGGATAAGGTGAACGGAAAAGCCAAATTTGGCATAGACGCAGTTTTGCCCAATATGAAATATGCAGCCATCAAAGCCTCCCCTGTCTTTGGCGCTGCCTTAAAACCGCTGGCAGATGAGGCTATTGCCAATATGCCCGGGGTTCATAAGGTTGTAAATCTGGAAAATGCTGTTGCTGTAATTGCAGATGGATATTGGCTGGCAAAAAACGCCTTGGATAAATTGCCGGTACAGTTTGAGGAAACGGCCAATGATGTTATCAGTAGTGAAGATATTTACGATCAATACCTCAAGGATATGGACAAGGCCATTTCGGAAGGAAATGAAGAAAAGGATATCAAAAAGGGAGATACGGATGACGCCCTGCAATCAGCATCGGAGGTGGTTGAAGCAGAATACAGAGTGCCTTATCTTGCACATGCTACTATGGAGCCCATGAATTGTACTGCATTGGTAAATACTGAAGAATGCCAAATATGGGTAGGTAGCCAGAATCCTCTTGGATTTGCTGCCAGCGTTGCAGAAGCGCTCGATTTAGACACGGAAAATGTCCGGGTACACAATCATTATCTCGGTGGTGGATTTGGGCGCAGGGCAATGCCAGATGTTGCCGTTCAGGCGGCGCTGATTGCAAAAACTGTAGATTACCCTGTTAAACTAATCTGGTCCCGGGAAGAAGATACCAGGCAAGACCATTACAGGGAAGCAAACATAAGTAGATTTAAGTCGGCCCTTAACGATAAGGGTCAAATTGCAGGCTGGAACAATCAATTCCTGTTTAAGCACGATCCGGAGGAAGCACCGCATATTCCCTATGACATAGATAATCAGTTTATTCACTATGCCCTGAGCAAAACCCATGTCCCCTGGGGATGGTGGCGCAGTGTAGATTCATCTATGCACGGCTTTTTTACTGAATCCTTTATGGATGAGATGGCCTATAAGGCTAATAAAGACCCCTATCAGTTCAGGCGAGATCATCTTACCAAAGCGCCGAGATTTTTGAAAGTTTTGGAATTGGCAGCTGAAAAATCTGATTGGGATAAACCACTACCAGAGAACTGGGGTCGCGGGATAGCTATCCATAAATCATTTGGAACTATAGTCGCACAAGTAGCCGAGATAGAAATTATAGATGGGAACCTTAAAGTACACAGGGTAGTTTGTGCTGCCGATCCAGGATTTGCATTTCACGAGGATGGCTTTATGGCGCAAATGGAAAGCGGCATAATCTACGGACTGACGGCTGCCTTATATGGAGAGATTAGCATTGAAAATGGAGCGGTAAAGCAAAGCAATTTCCACGATTATAAAATGCTGCGTATGAATGAAGCCCCAAAAATAGAATCCTATATCATCAAAAGCGATAACTGGCCGGGTGGGGCAGGAGAGCCAAGTACACCCGGGATAGCCCCTGCGGTTGCCAATGCAATTTTCAACGCTTCGGGTATTCGAATACGACAATTGCCCATTAAAAACCATGATCTAACTTCCCGGTTCATGAAATTAAGTTAAAATATGATGCTAATTTGCCAGGAGTTGTAGTATGAATGTTTATAAAATTGTTTTATCTGTATTTTTCCTGATCTGCATTCCAATGGTGCAGGGGCAAACTACTTTAACTGTCGAAGAGCAAAACGAGCAGATTCGACAGCGATGGAATAATAGCTTGGTTGGTGATTCTACCTATACCTTTAATAAGGAAGTGAATAATCTCCTTAAGCAGACTACGGATTCCTTAAACACCGGAAAAGCATTATGCGTGGCCATGGGACAGGGAAGAAATGCACTTTACCTGGCTCGGAATGGCTGGGAAGTAACCGGATTTGATTTAGCTGATGAGGCAGTGTCTTCAGCAGTTGAACAAGCAAAAGCAGAGCAACTGGATTTATCCACAGAAATTGCTAGTTTTGAAACGTATAACTATGGAGAGAATAAATGGGACATGATCACCTGGTTATATTGCGGCTGCCTGTGGACCGAGGGGCTTACCTCCAAAATCAATACTGCACTGAAACCAGGAGGTCTTTTTGTCTTTGAGTTTTTTCACAGGGATGCCGGTCTTAAAATGAACCGACCTGAATTTGGTTGTGAAGAAAATGAAATGAAACAAAAGATTCTTGATGAAGGCGGATTCGAAATTTTGATTTATGAAGAGAAAGAAGGAGTCGCTGACTATAGCTTAGAGCCGTATAAATTGGTATATATGGTGGCATCCAAAAAATAATTATCCTGCTATTTTGCATTGGATATTTTTCTGTTTACAAAATAAGTCAGCATACCGATTCCTAAAATTAGTAACCCAATTCCACACTCTATTGGCCTGTTAATAAAAAGATAGATCAGTATCCAAATGCTGAATAATGTAAATATGATCGGCAGTATAGGGTAAAACGGTGCCCTGTAGTTGCCTTGAAGTTGTTTTTTCTGTCGCAGGAGAAATACCCCCGCGACCGTAAGAGCCGCAGTAAGCTGCAATATAAAACCACAATACAAAAGCACACTTTCAAAAGTGCCGCTAAGCACATATACTATACTAATCGCTGCCTGGAACCAAACCGCGACAACAGGGAGATTGTTTTTATTTTTTTTTCGGATAAAACGCCAGATTTCAAAATCCTTGCTCATTGCAAAAGAAACTCTTGGGCCTACCCATGTCATTGCACTGATGCTCGAAATCAAAAAGAAAGAGATTAAAATATTAATAATCCTGGCTCCGTCATTTCCCAGAATCTGACTGGCGTAAACATGTCCAATGTCGAGCTGGCCTTTTAGCTGGTCCAAAGCTGCGTGTTTTAAAAAGACATACTGCAACAACACATAAAGAATTACAACAATTATAGTTCCTCTTAAAAGGGCTTTAGGAAGATTAGTACGAGGTTGGTCAAATTCTTCTATAATATAAGCGGCTGCGTTCCAACCTGTATAAGAGTAACTTACATAAACAAAAGCGATCGCAAAGGATGGTAAAAGTATTTCCCCTTGCCAACTATTGGTAAAATTAAGGGCAGTGTTCCCGGGCATGAGAAAAATACCTGCGAGAATTAAAAAGAGAATCAGCAATACCTTAAACCAGCTCGCATAGGACTGAAATCCACTGCTGATTTTTATACTAAAAGAGTGTACAACAGCCACCAATAAAATAGAGGCCAGCGCCAGAATTTTAGGGTCAATTTGCCATACATTACTCAGATAAGCTCCAAGTGCCATTGCCGCAAGCGCTACCGGTGCTGCAAATCCTATTATCAATGAAATCCATCCGGAGAGGTACCCTGCAATTGGATGATACAGTTTTGAAAGAAATATATATTCCCCTCCGGATTCCCTGAATGTACTTCCAATTTCTGCATAGCAAAAGGCGCCAGAAATGGCCATCATACCACCCATTGCCCAAAGTACAAGAATAGACCAGGAGTTCTGTATATCCTCTAGTTGAAAACCCAGGCTGGTAAAAACACCTGTTCCTATCATATTGGCAATAACCAATGCGGCACCCACTTTCCAGCCAATAGTCTGTTTCTTCTTCAAAAATGCATCTCTTTGTTTATTGAACTGTGCAGGATAATAATCAAATTAAAAAAGAGTTCTTCAAATTATTATCGGATAATTTTAGACTGCCATCCCAAGGTAGCAAATTATTTGTTTCAGAATAATTAGTACAGAACGCTATCCCAGACAATTTACAGCTACTAAATGCGTTAATTAGCAATTGCCTAGTTATCTTAAATTTTTTGAAAAAGTTAGTTTAATGACCAATATCAGATGAGGATAGCTATTTTTTTATTAGGTTTGAAATATATTAACGTTAACCACTTACATCTATAAACATGGGAAAATTTGAAATCAAAAAAGACAAAGCAGGCAAATTTCGCTTTAATTTAAAAGCTGCAAACGGATTGGTTGTATTAACCAGCGAGGCGTATAATACAAAAGCAGCCTGTGATAATGGTATTGCTTCTGTTAAGAAAAACTGTGGCAGTGATAAATGCTACGACAAAAAAGTAGCAAAAAATGGAAAGCCTTATTTTAACCTGAAATCTACTAACGGGCAGGTTATTGGTTCCAGTCAAATGTACGCAAGTACATCCTCAATGAACAAAGGAATTGCATCTGTAAAAAATAACGCTCCAAAAGCCGGGATTAAAGAAGATTTCTAGAATTCCATTAAGGTCAAAATACAAAAGCAGCTCTGATTGGGCTGCTTTTTTGGTTTAACATCGCTCTGTAATCCAGAGAGATATCCTTGTACTTGAGCAGTATTATTTTTGCACTTTTATTGGGTGTACAAAAATATGTACCAGGCCCAGAGAATGGTAAGGGCGCAAATAGTGTAAACAAGATAAGCCGGAATGGTTCTATTTTTCATAATCAGTGCTTTACAATAAAACTATAAAATTGGTAATTGTGATATTATTATTCTTCGTATGGGGCAATTTTTGGGTTGTTGTGTGTAAAATCCCAAATAATGGGGAATTATATTGATAAAAATGGGGTATTAACCTATGACAAATAACCAGTTTTGTTAAATGGGCCAAAATACCAGTTGAATGGGTAGTTTATTTAAATGCTACGATTTTACCCATGATCTTTTTAAGTAAGGTTAATATCTTATGATCAGGAACAATATACCTCAGGGATAGATTATTATTGGACAAAAATGTATGAGTAACAATATAAACTGTGTAGTTAGTTGAAATTAGAGAATTATGCCTATTTAAATTGAATTTGTATTCAACTCATAACCTTTTTTAATGCAATGGAGAATTGCGCCATCTGTTCCGTGGTACCCGTACTCACTCTCGCCCAATTAAGCATAGGAGGAAAAGGCCTGCCAATTATAACTTGTTCCCTTTTCATCGCCTCAATCATCTGTGCAATAGGCCTTCCTGTTTTAAAGAAAACGAAATTGGTATGCGATTTGACGTATTCTAATCCAATCTCATCCAGCACTTTGTATATTGATGCTTTAGCTTCAGCATTTTTAAGAATGCTAAATTTATAAAAGTCGTCATCTTTAATCGCCTCTTTTGCGGCTTCAATAGCAAGAGTATTGGTCATTGCCATAATCCCGGCTTTTAATTTTCCTGCAATTTCAGGTTTGGCAATCAGGTAGCCTATTCTGAGTCCGGCCATACCATAAACCTTTGAAAAAGTCTTGGAAACAATAACATTTCTTTCCTCTTTTACCAAAGAGACCATAGAAGGGTAATCGGGAACTGTTATAAAGTCGTAATACGCTTCATCACTAAATATCACGGTCTGTTTATCAAATGAAGTGCAAAAGTCTTTAAGAAGGTCTTTATTTATTATAGTTCCTGTAGGATTATTTGGATTGCACAGATAAATAAGCCCTGTTTTATTATTGACCTTCCGGCCCATTTGATCAAGGTCGTGTTCAAGGAACTCATTGACAGGAACCCTGTGTACTTTGGCCATAAAATTCTCTGAATATCTCATTAAGGATTGAAAAGTGGGATCTGCTGAAATTACTTCTCTTCCGTCCTTTCCGTACAGCAGGCCGGCAGCCTTCAGCCCTTCAGTGGAGCCTCCACAAACCACAATATGGTCTTTTGTTACTCCCTCTTTTTCTGCAAGCAATTGAACCAAATCTCCTAATACAGAAAATGGGTAACGGCAGGCAATATCAAATGAATTTTTGAGTATATCCCGTACCTTTTTTGATGGTCCGTAAGGGTTTTCATTGGCATTAAGTCTGGCAATACTGCTGTTTCCCAATGTTTCAGGGGCGTAGTCCATGGACAAGGCGTCTAGCCCGGCTAAAATGGCAAAACTGCCAGAAAGACCAACCGTTTTAAGCCATTGTCTTCTGTCGGTATTTTTCATATAGTACCTTATGCAATATAAGATACAAATAATATGTTATCTGGTATCAGAGTGAAAGACGAATTATTAATCAGTCATTGAGCAAGAGAGCTAAATGAGGAGCGATTTTGTATTATCCGCGAAGTTTTGAAGAAGTATAAAAGCAACACTAAGTTGATCATATTCCTTTATAACAATTTACAATTACAATCTGTAAAGGGTATTGGAAACCAGAATGGTTAGGGTTAGTAGCACCATTGCAAAATTCACTGTTATCGCAACTATTTTTTTTTCGTTGGTAGGTTCATCCAGGCCTTTATAAATTATATATGAACCGTATATTCCGAGTATTCCGGAGAGTACTACCGGCAGGCCAAATAAGTAACGCGATAATTCTGCGTTGATATTTATAACAATGCTCAGCGCTGCAAAAGTCAATAATACCAATATAAGTTGGCTTATTTTATAAGATCTTTCGGTGTAATTACTATTAGCATTTGCATCCATTTCATGGGGATTTAGATGTTGTGGTTTTCTGACTAGATTACCTTTATATTGGCACGCAGGCCTTCCATGATTCCCAGGATATTGTTTACCGTTTCCTGTAAATAATGTTTAATTAGAATATGGGGTATTCGTATTGTTGTAAATCCATTTTTGAAAGAATGCATGGTTTCTTCCAATTCATTAATTGCTTGCTCATGTGTAAGCATCTGGTATTCAGTGTCAATTTCGATATTCAGCTTTACCCTAGAAATGGCAATGTCAACAGACTTTTTGCCATCCCACCATTCTAACATCGGATTAACGCCAGCCTCCTTGAGTCCGTAGTACAACTGTACTGCCTGTAAAGGGGTGCCATTTCTTTTCATGAGTTTTTCCATCCTGCTTTTATGTTTAGAACACAATTCAACACCAAATAATTCCATGGCATTTTTATGATCTATATAGCTAAGCTCTTTCTTACATTCCAAGCATTTCATTAACGTCGGTCATTTTGATTTGGGACTATTATAACAAGCTCTTTTTTGGATTAGTATAAAGTATCGACGTATGGACCCCCACTTTTAGACGAACTGCAAATTTTTAGATGAAATGCACTTTTTATGTTAAAATTGAACTGGATATTTTTTATCATTACAACAACTCTTAGGACTAAACCATCTATATTTATTGCTATATTGGACTAAACCATAAACCAACCACTTGATGTTTAGAAAAATAGGGCCAGGCATATTGGTAGCTGCTGCATTTATTGGTCCTGGAACCGTTACCGCATGTACTCTTGCAGGTGTTACCTTTGGTTACAGCCTGCTTTGGGCCATGCTGCTTTCTGTTATTGCGACAATTGTTTTACAGGAAATGGCGGCCAGATTGGGAATAATTACTCAAAAAGGCCTTGCCGATGTAATTAGGGAAGAATTGCGGCATCCTGTGATACGCTACATGGTAATTGGCATTATTCTGGCAGCAATTGTTGTGGGCAATGCAGCATATGAAGCCGGGAATATTGGGGGAGCTACACTGGGATTAGAAGCGATTTTAGGTGGAAACTTCCTGTTTATTTACCCGTATATAATAGGTGTAATAGCCTTTACTCTGCTATATCTGGGGTCTTATAAAGCCCTAGAGAAAGTATTTATCAGCTTGGTGCTGGTGATGAGTTTGTCTTTCCTGATAGCTGCTATCATAACCAAACCAGATCTCGAAGCGGTCTTCAGAGGCCTCTTTATGCCTTCGGTCCCTGAAAATAGTATTTTGACTATCATGGCTTTGGTTGGGACAACAGTAGTACCATATAACCTCTTTTTACATGCGTCATTAGTAAGTGAGAAATGGAAATCTGCTTCTGATTTAGAATACGCCAAAAGAGATACTCTCCTTTCTGTTGGTCTGGGAGGACTTGTCTCTATGGCAATCATTATAGCGGCAACCGCGATTAGCAGTCAGGAAATAACAAATGTATTTGGACTGGCTAAAGGTTTGGAGCCATTGTTTGGGAAAGCCGCGCGCTATTTTATGGGGATTGGACTATTTGCCGCAGGCATTACCTCGGCCATAACCGCCCCTTTGGCGGCAGCCTATGTTGCCAATAGCTGCTTTGGGTGGAAAGCCGGATTAAAAGACTTAAAATTTAGATTGGTATGGATACTGATATTGCTCATTGGAGTTTTATCATTATCGTTGGATATTACGCCTATTGAAATAATAAAATTTGCACAGGTTGCAAACGGAATATTATTGCCGCTTATTGCAATTTTCCTACTATGGATAGTAAATAAAGCGACCGTATTGGGAAAATATAAAAACACAATCTGGCATAATATAATGTCGATACTTATTATTGGATTGGTGCTTGTTTTAGGAATCAAAAGTATATTTACGGTTCTTGGAGTACTATAATAGAATTTTCTCCGGAAATTGATTTAAAGGAAATGGGTTGAATAAAATGTTTGTTGATATCAATTGTGATGTAGGGGAAGGGTTTGGAAATGAAGCCGACTTATTTCCACTTATTTCTTCATGCAATATTGCCTGCGGTGGTCATGCAGGGAACTCTGGAAGTATAAAAAGGCTAACCGTACTCTCCAAAGCATATCATTTAAAAGTGGGCGCACATCCTTCCTATCCGGATCGCGATAATTTTGGTAGGATAACTGTACAAATCTCCAGAAATCAGTTGATAGCAAGTATACGCGAGCAACTTGCAGTAATAACCAGTATCCTGCGAGAAGAAGGGGTGAACCTGCACCATATAAAACCTCATGGTGCCTTGTATAATGATATTGCCTCCGATGCAGTATTGGCCGAAATCTTTCTTGAGGCAATAGAAAATTTCAAAACCGACACCTTATTATATGTTCCTTACAACTCAGAAATTGAAAGACTTGCACTCTCAAAGAGCTTTATTATTTCACGGGAGGCATTCGGAGACCGAAATTACAACGATGATTTGAGCCTGGTTTCTAGGAGTAAACAGCATGCATTAATTGAAAAACCCAGGGAAGTGCTGCAACATATTCTAGCAATAGTTAAAGATCAAAAAGTAAAAACCATCACAGGTAAGCTTGTCGATATAAAAGCAGATACCATTTGTATTCATGGAGATACGCCTACTGCTGTGGACATATTGGAGTATCTTTCCAGGGAATTAGGTAAATACAATATAGGTATACTAAAATGAATTCGTACAATATCACCATAAAACCCTATGGATCGCAGGCAATTCTGATAGAATGGCCCAATAAGGTTACAGAGGGAATATTAGAGGACATTTTACAATTCGAGTTTCATTTAAGGCAAAACCATTTGGACCTGAAAGAATGGGAAATGGTTCCGGCATATAATTCACTGACATTAATTCACAGAGATGGTGAAATAAATTTTAGCAAATTTAAAAGAGAGTTGAAGCAATGGTATTCCTTAAAGAGAGAGTTACAGACCCTTCCTCGCTACCAGTGGAAATTACCGGTATGTTATGATAGCGAATTTGCAATTGATCTTCCCAGAGTTGCTGAGTTACTTAACAGGTCAACTGAAGATGTTATTAAGCTGCACACCAGCAATGTCTATACTGTTTATGCAATAGGATTCTTGCCTGGATTTATGTATTTGGGAGGATTGCCCGAAAGCCTGGAGACCGACAGGAGAGCGGAACCAAGACTGAATGTGAGTAAGGGTTCTGTTGGCCTTGCGGGTAAACAAACCGGAATATATCCTCAGGATTCACCGGGTGGTTGGAATATTATTGGTAGTTGTCCGATACCAATTTTTAACGTCGACAATGAAAATCCTTGCTTTGTGAATGTCGGTGACAGAATAGCATTTTATCAGATCACCAAGGGTCAGTACGAGCTGCACAAGATACAGGCAGAAGTAGGTATTTATAATATCGATAAAATTAAAATCAATGCTTAAAGTAATAGCAGGCGGTTTCTTTTCGACCATTCAGGATGTTGGCAGGTTCAATTTCAGGAATAAAGGTGTGCCTGTTGCAGGCGCAATGGACAGCTACTCTGCGACAATAGCCAATTCGCTGCTCGAGAATTTAGACACGGACGCAGTAATGGAAATTACTATGACCGGGCCTGTACTGGAATTTGATGAGCCTACGTTTATTGCGATCACCGGGGCAGAGTTGTCTGCTGAACTCAACGGACATAAAATAAAAGATTATGAAGTCCATAAAATAGAAAAGGGCGATATATTATCTTTTGGAAAACTTATCAATGGATTCAGATCTTATCTTGCTGTTAAAAATGGATTCCTCACCGAAGTAGTTTTAGGAAGCAGATCGTTTTATAAACCCATTACAAAATTAAATTGCATCAAGGAATATATGGAACTGGAATATGAGCCAATCGATGATTTTTTACCAAAAATTGCAGAAGTTAAAGCTGCACCTTTTCATAAGGAATACACCTTGAAAGTGCAACACGGGCCGGAATATTCCATGTTGAACGATGGTCAGCTTCAAAGCCTGTTTTCCAAAGAATTTAAAATTGCCAAGGAGAACAACAGAATGGCATATCAGCTCAAAGAGACCATTGAAGGACATTCAACCACAATGCTTACTTCGGCTACTTTACCCGGAACTGTTCAATTAACGCCAGCAGGCAAACTGATAATTTTAATGAGGGATGGGCAAACTACAGGGGGGTATCCAAGGATTCTTCAACTTTCCCAAAAAGCAATCTCTATTTTATCTCAAAAGAAATATGGGGATCAGGTGTCGTTTGTAATGTAATAGACGAAATTCAACCATTTAATGAATATGGTAAAATTATTAGTCTATACAGTTGTATATCAGACATGTAACATAATATTTAGCGTATTGAATTTGAACCAGCAAATTGCCTCAAACCATTATACATGTGGAAACAATTATCTTTGGCATAGTCAGTAAATAGTAGGCTTTCACCAAAACAAACAGCGCTATTAATGGAATTGAACAAGTTCAGTAAAAATGTTACTCAGGATCCAACACAACCGGCCGCCCAGGCCATGCTTTATGCCATAGGCCTTACAGAAGATGATTTGGAAAAACCCTTTATAGGAATAGGGAGTACAGGATATGAGGGTAACCCCTGCAATATGCATCTTAATGATTTGGCACAAAACGTAAAAGAAGGTACAGCTGAGGCCAATCTCGTAGGCCTGGTTTTTAATACTATTGGTGTTAGTGACGGTATTTCTATGGGAACATACGGAATGCGCTATTCGCTCCCTTCAAGAGACATTATCGCTGACTCTATGGAAACGGTTGTGCAGGCTATGAATTATGACGGACTTGTAACTGTTGTTGGATGCGACAAGAATATGCCTGGTGCTTTAATGGCGATGATACGTTTAAACCGTCCTTCGGTTCTGGTATATGGTGGTACTATTGCTTCAGGCTGTTTAAAAGACAAAAAATTAGATATAGTATCAGCATTTGAAGCCTGGGGTGAAAAGGTAGCGGGTACAATTGACGCGACTGAATATAAAAATGTAATTCAGAATGCCTGCCCGGGCGCAGGGGCTTGCGGTGGTATGTATACCGCCAATACCATGGCATCTGCGATCGAGGCACTTGGAATGGCATTGCCCTACAACTCCTCTAACCCGGCAATAGGACAAGACAAAAAACAAGACTGTTTAAAGGCCGGACGGGTAATGGGAAATTTATTGAAAAATGATCTAAAGCCAAGTGATATACTAAGCAGGAAGTCATTTGAGAATGCAATAAGACTTATTACTGTAATGGGAGGTTCTACAAATGCAGTATTGCACTTTTTGGCAATTGCGAAGGCTGCTGAGATAGAATTTACATTGGACGATTTCCAGAAAATTAGTGATACTACACCATTTTTAGCAGATTTAAAGCCGAGCGGTAAGTTCCTTATGGAAGACGTACACAGAGTTGGTGGAACCCCGGCAGTAATGAAGTTTATGCTAGATAACGGAATGCTACATGGCGATTGTTTGACGGTAACGGGAAAGACCATAGCAGAAAACCTGGCAGACCTGCCTTCCCTGGCAGAAGGGCAAGAAGTGGTAAAACCATTGAGCGCCCCAATCAAGGAAACCGGACATCTCAGAATATTATATGGTAACCTTGCAGAAGAAGGAGCAGTTGCCAAGATAACCGGAAAAGAAGGTTTAATATTCACAGGGCCTGCGAAAGTTTTTGAAGATGAGTTTAAGGCAAATGAAGGGATAGGTAAAGGACTGGTTAAAAAAGGTAATGTAGTGGTAATTAGGTATGAAGGGCCCAAAGGGGGGCCTGGGATGCCAGAAATGCTAAAGCCGACTGCAGCTATAATGGGTGCCGGTCTTGGAAAAGAGGTGGCACTTATAACAGATGGCAGGTTTTCCGGAGGTACCCATGGTTTCGTTGTCGGACATATTTCTCCGGAAGCCCAGGAAGGAGGAACCATAGGATTGGTTCAGGATGGGGACATAATCACTATAGATGCTGAAAAAAATAGTATTTCAGTTGCGATTACAGACGATGAATTAGCCAAAAGAAAGGCAAATTGGAAACAGCCACCTTTAAAGGTAAGAAGAGGTAGTTTATATAAGTATGCCAAAACAGTATCTTCTGCCTCACAGGGTTGTGTAACCGATGAGTTTTAAATTTAAAGGACTGGGATGATGGTGAAGATTGAATTGATACAAAAACGATAATAGTAAAATGATCATAAAAAGGGAAGATATTTCGAAATTGCATTAACAAATAGCAGAAACTTATCCCTGTACTTGAGCTTTAAAGATGGAAACACTAAAAGAAAAAAACACAGATTCAACTAAACAAACCACAATTCGGATAAGTGGGGCAGAAGCTCTGATTCATTGCCTTCTTGCAGAAGGCGCCGATTTGATTTATGGATATCCCGGAGGTGCAATTATGCCTGTTTATGACGAATTATACAAATTTCAGGACAAGCTTAAACATGTCCTTACTCGTCATGAACAAGGTGCCACCCATGCTGCACAGGGCTTCGCGAGAGTTACAGGAAAGGTTGGTGTAGCCATGGCCACCTCTGGCCCGGGAGCTACTAATTTGGTAACAGGGCTGGCAGATGCCCAGATAGATTCCACACCCATGGTTTGTATTACGGGGCAGGTGCCGAGACATCTTTTAGGTTCTGATGCTTTTCAGGAAACAGATATAATTGGTATTTCCACGCCGGTGACCAAATGGAATTACCAAATCACCACTGCGGCAGAAATACCTGAAATTATGGCCAAGGCATTCTATATCGCCAAATCCGGACGACCGGGACCAGTGTTGGTAGATATAACCAAAAATGCCCAGTTTGATGAGTTGGATTTCAGCTATGAACCCTGTAAAGGTGTCCGAAGTTATAATCCTGCTCCAAAGCCCGAATCAAAGGCAATAGAGCAGGCAGCGAATCTTATTAATGCCGCCAAAAAGCCGTATATCATTTTTGGGCAGGGCGTAATTTTGGGAGCCGCTGAGGCACAACTTAAAGCATTGGTTGAAAAAGCGGGAATCCCTGCGGCATGGACTATCCTTGGATTATCAGCAATGGCATCCGATCATCCGTTAAATGTTGGAATGGTAGGCATGCATGGTAATTATGGACCAAATATTTTAACCAATGAATGCGATGTACTTATTGCCATAGGTATGCGATTTGATGATCGTGTAACAGGCAGCCTGGATACCTATGCAACCCAGGCTAAAGTAATTCATCTCGAAATAGATCCGGCTGAGATAAATAAGAATGTAACCGCCGATGTTGCAATTTTGGGTGATGCGAGAGAATCTCTGGAAATGCTCTTGCCCCTGGTCAATGAAAACAGCCACGATAAATGGCATAATGAATTTAAAATTAAATTTAAGGAAGAGTACGAGACCGTCATTAAAAATGATTTGCATCCAACTAAAGACGGACTGACGATGGGGGAAGTTTTGGAAGAAATAAATTTAGCGTCCAAAAACAATGCGGTCATCGTAAGCGATGTGGGTCAACACCAGATGATAGCTTGCAGGTACGCCAGGTTTACTCAGACAAAAAGCAACATAACCTCAGGAGGCCTGGGAACAATGGGTTTTGCACTGCCTGCAGCAATAGGAGCAAAAATGGGGGCAGAAGACAGAGAGGTTGTAGCCATTATTGGTGATGGAGGATATCAGATGACTATTCAGGAATTGGCGACCATTTTCCAGAACAAAACAGCGGTGAAAATTGTAGTACTTAACAATGACCATCTTGGAATGGTGCGTCAGTGGCAGGAGTTATTTTTTGAAAGCAGGTATGCTTCAACAGTGATGACAAATCCCGATTTTGTAAAGATTGCCGAAGGATATCATATAAAGGCTAAAAAGGTAGAAAAAAGGAAAGACCTCAGAGCTACAGTAGAGGAGATGATGGCTTCAAAAGAACCGTACTTCCTGGAAGTGAAAGTAGAAAAAGAAGACAATGTGTTCCCTATGATCCCTTCAGGGGCATCGGTTTCTGATATCAGACTTAAGTAGCCATAAAAATGAACGATAGTACTATTCTGAACACACCTGAAATCCATTCGAAAATTCTCAAAAAATCTGAAGAAATAGGATTTTCCATGCCTTCAGATCTCTTTGTTGGATCTCTGCTGAGAACATTAATTACCTCAAAACAAGGGGGACAGTTCCTTGAGTTGGGTACCGGCATTGGTTTGTCTCTTGCCTGGATGATAGAAGGAATGGATGAAAAGGCACATATAATTACTATCGATAACGATGAAGAATTAGCCTCAATAGCCTCGGCCTATTTTGGACAGCACCCGGGAGTGGAGATTATATGTGAAGATGCCACGAACTGGATTCAAAATAATAAAGATAAAAGTTTTGATTTGATCTTTGCAGACGCCTGGCCCGGAAAATATAGTCTGTTGGAGGAGGTGCTCGGAATGGTCAAAAAAGGAGGATTTTACATCATTGATGATATGAGCCATCAACCCAACTGGCCAAAAGGACATGAGGGGAATGTTGATCTGTTGATTGCCTATTTGGAAAAAAGGAAGGATTTTACAATAACAAAGTTAAACTGGTCTACAGGACTAATAATAGCTAGTCGCAAATAGCACAATTATATTTAGAATTTTTTGCTTTCCTGATTAAGGAAAGAAAAGTAAAAAGAGTTTATGGAAAATAAGTGGTTTACCATCTCGGTGTATTCGGAAAACAATGTAGGGTTATTAAACAGAATATCGGGAATATTCTTAAAGAGACACATTAACATAGAAAGCCTAAATGTTTCAAAATCAGAAATAAATGGTGTATCTAAATTTACTGTAGTAATTTTTACAACAGAAGATTGGACACGTAAAATTGTTCAGCAAATAGAAAAGCAAATAGAGGTAATAAAGGCTTTTTATCATACCGATGAAGAGACCATTTATCAGGAATCTGCACTTTTTAAGATAGCCTCCAATTTATTATTTGACGATCGGCAAATCCAGAATATTATAAAAGAGAGCAATTCTCAGATTGTAACAGTGTCCCGTGAGTTTTTCGTTTTGGCAAAATCAGGGAGAAGGGGAGAGATAGATGAAATGTACCATCAGTTACAACCTCATGGGATAATGCAATTTGTCAGGTCAGGAAGAATTGCTGTAAGTAAATCTGAAATGCAAATCACCGCTTTATTAAAAGAATTTCAAACGAAGTAAGAACATATAAACAGGAAAATCAAAATGGCAAATTATTTTAATACACTTTCATTAAGAGATCAATTATTACAATTAGGAAAATGCAGATTTATGGAGTCTGCTGAATTCTCTGACGGTGTAACGGCATTAAAAGGGAAGAAAATAGTAATAGTAGGCTGTGGAGCCCAGGGTTTAAATCAAGGACTCAACATGAGAGATTCTGGTCTGGACATCTCTTATACCCTAAGAGCGGCTGCGATTAAAGAGCAGCGGCAATCCTTCAAGAATGCTTCTGAAAACGGATTTACTGTCGGAACATATGAAGAATTAGTTCCCGGCGCAGATCTAGTAATTAATTTAACTCCGGATAAACAACATACCTCTGTTGTTACTGCGGTTATGCCTTTAATGAAAAATGGAGCCACTTTGTCTTATTCCCATGGTTTTAATATAGTTGAAGAGGGCATGCAGATCAGGGAAGACCTTACCGTCATAATGGTGGCACCAAAATGTCCCGGCTCTGAGGTAAGAGAGGAATACAAAAGGGGATTTGGAGTACCAACCCTAATCGCAGTACACCCGGATAACGATCCTCAGGGTAAAGGTATGGAGCAAGCCAAGGCATATGCAGTTGGGACCGGCGGACATAGGGCAGGAGTTTTGGAATCTTCTTTTGTGGCCGAAGTTAAATCGGACCTCATGGGAGAACAAACCATTCTTTGTGGAATTTTGCAAACAGGCTCTATATTGTGCTTTAACAAAATGATCGAAAAGGGCATAGAACCTGGCTATGCCTCCAGATTAATCCAGTACGGTTGGGAAACTGTTACAGAAGGACTCAAATACGGAGGGATCACCAACATGATGGATCGGCTGTCTAATCCGGCCAAAATAAAGGCTTTTGAATTGTCTGAAGAGTTGAAGGATATCATGCGACCATTGTTTCATAAGCATATGGATGATATTATGAGTGGTCATTTTTCTAAAACGATGATGGAAGATTGGGCCAATGACGATAAAAATTTATTGGAATGGAGGGCAGCAACCGGGGAAACAGCATTTGAAAAAACCGATGCAGGCAGCGACAAAATTTCAGAGCAGGAATATTACGACAACGGAGTATTAATGGTGGCTTTTGTAAGAGCTGGTGTGGAATTAGCATATGAGTCCATGACCGAATCCGGAATCATTGGTGAATCTGCTTATTATGAGTCTTTGCACGAGACACCCTTAATTGCCAATACCATTGCAAGAAAGAAACTTTTTGAGATGAATCGCGTAATCTCAGATACCGCAGAATACGGTTGCTATTTGTTTGACCATGCCTGTAAGCCCTTGTTGTCCGACTTTATGAATAAAATAGACTCAGACGTAATTGGCAAACACTACGGTGAAGGCAGGGATAACGGAGTGGACAATGCAAAGCTAATTACTATAAACCAAATTCTGAGAGAGCATCCTGTGGAGATCGTTGGTGCCAGGTTAAGATCTTCCATGACGGCAATGAAGCCGATCGTATAATTTGTAGTATACCGGCTTAGCATACTATTTAGTTTAATAGTTCAAAAAACCGAATTAAACCATGAAGACCAAAGCGGAAATTATACCAAAAGAGTTCGAAATAGGGGAACCCTTACATATTAAAAACTATTTGATAAATGGGGAACTGCTGAAATGGGAAGGAAGCACAACGGAAGTTTTTTCTACCATCTCATCTACCAAAAAGTATAAACCAAGCTTGTTGGGAAGCATCCCTGATATGGCAGAAGATGAAGCCCTGCTAGCTTTGGATGCAGCTTATGCGGCATACGATCAGGGACAAGGGGTATGGCCCACAATGAAGGTGAGTGACAGAATAGAATGTATGGTGAAGTTTGTAAAACAAATGGAAACCAAACGCGAGGAAATAGTTAAGCTTCTGATGTGGGAAATAGGCAAGTCTTTACCAGATTCAGAAAAGGAATTCGACAGGACAGTAGAATACATTTACGATACTATTGAGGATTACAAACAGCTCGACAGGAATTCGGCTAAATTTGAAAAACACGATGGCGTCTATGCCCATATAAGGCGTGGACCCCTGGGGGTAGTATTGTGCCTTGGACCGTACAATTACCCGTTAAACGAGACCTTTGCCTTACTGATACCCGCCCTAATTATGGGGAATACCACTATTTTTAAACCTGCCAAATACGGGGTTTTACTCATAACACCTCTTATGGAAGCATTTCAAAACAGTTTTCCCAAGGGAGTTATAAATATACTGTTTGGGAGAGGCAGGGCAGTAGCGGCGCCCATTATGCAGACAGGTAAAATAGATGTGCTCGCCTTAATAGGAAACAGTAAATCTGCTAATGCCTTACAGGATCAGCATCCCAAAAGTAACCGGTTAAGGTTGGTTCTGGGACTCGAAGCCAAGAATCCGGCAATTGTTCTTCCGGATGCCGACCTGGATCTTTCTATAGATGAATGCATTGTCGGGACAACCTCCTATAATGGTCAGAGATGTACTGCCCTGAAAGTGGTTTATGTTCACGAGGATATAAAAGATGAATTCAATAAACGATTTGCTGCAAAAGTGGATGCGCTGAAATTTGGAAATCCATGGGAGGAAGGGGTAAAGCTGACACCCTTACCCGAGCCCGATAAACCAACATATATTCAGGAACTTATTGACGATGCTTTGGACAAAGGAGCCCGGATTCTTAACGAGAAGGGCGGTCAGCGTTCTGATAATTATATCTGGCCTGCTGTACTTTATCCCGTAACCAAAGATATGAGGGTATATAAGGAAGAGCAATTTGGACCAGTCATACCTGTTGTTCCCTTTAAAGATATTGAAGAACCACTGGATGATATGGCAGCAAGCAATTATGGCCAGCAGGTGAGTCTTTTTGGTAAGGATGTCTATACGCTGGCACCATTAATAGATTCCCTGGCAAATTTGGTTTGCCGGGTGAACCTGAATAGTTCCTGTCAAAGAGGGCCTGATGTTTATCCCTTTACGGGCAGAAAAGACTCCGCACAATCTACCCTAAGTGTACATGATGCGCTGAGATCTTTCTCTATCAGGACCTTTGTTGCATTTAAGGATAACGAGCTCAATAATGAGACCATACAACAATTGTTAGAAACCAAATTATCTAACTTTATCAGTACAGAATATATATTGTAGGACTTAAAGCTTGGCCCGATAATAGTATTGATCCCATGAGTAAAATTGAAATTAGAATTGCCGATCTGTCAGATGCGATTGCTATTTCATTATTAGGCAGGGAAACTTTTTCTGAAACATTTGCGCATTTATTCCACGACAGATCGGATCTGCAGGAATATTTGCTGAAAACCTTTTCTGCCAATAAAATTGAAAGCAGCCTGAGCAAAGCAGAAAACGCTTTTTGGATTGCTTTTTATGACCAACAGCCGGCGGGTTACGCCAAGCTGAAGCTAAACTCTCCCTCGGAATTTGTTACTGGCAACAAAGTATGCCAACTTCAAAAAATCTATGTTCTTAAAGAATTTCACGCTTTGAAAATAGGTTTTAAACTTCAGGATCTTGTGCTGCAAAAGGCCATAAACCAAAAAACCGAAGCAATTTGGCTCTCTGTACTCGACAGTAATGCCAGGGCAATTTCATTTTATATTAAAAACGACTTTAAAATTACCGGACAGCACGATTTCCGGATAGGGAAAGAACATTTTGAATTTAAAGTGATGTCGAGGCAACTTCTCTGAGGTCAGTTTAAATTGGGTAAGGCCATGGAATTCTATTTTTTATTTATCTGACAAAGGAATTTTCTTTTCCTGGGTGAGTTCTTCCTGCTGCTCCGATGCCATAAGTGCTTCTGCTTCCTTTTTAATTTTGCCATAGGTGAAAGGGGCGAGCATTAATCCAAAAAAGGTCTTCGGATAATTAGGCATGGCATCGATGCCAATGTCATCTCCCGGTTTTTCTCCTTTTGGCATATGGAAAGTGCCAAATAAATGATCCCAAATAATAACGTCTCCTCCATAATTAGAATTCCCTTCTTCTATTTTTTTGGAGTGATGGTACCTATGATTCTTTGGAGAGGAAAAAATATAATCAAACGGGCCTAAAAGTACATCCATATTGGTATGCTGAAACCGCCCGATAGTTCTGCCAACCAGGCCGGTGACAAAAACAATCTCGACTGGTGCCTTTATGTAGGCAAAGGGAATGGCCCATAGAATACTTGATATCAGATATTCTAATGGATGCGATCTGGTGCCGTTAAACCAATATAATCTTTCCGATGAGTGGTGTACCGCATGCCAGCGCCACATAAATTCGGATTCGTGCATCCAGCGGTGATACCAATATCTAAAAAAATCCGCGACCGTTAATAGTAAGAAGACCTGAACCACTGCAGGGAGTGATGAGGGCCAGATTTCCTGCCCGATAGTTGGGGAGATTTCCTGAACAACGATGGCAATGGTTCCTAACCTTATTGGAACATTGATATAATCGTTCCACAACTTACTGCCAAAAAACAGCATAATATCCACAGGAGTCTCATGGTCGTCTAACCATTTGCGGCTATAGGGTATAAGGCGTTCCAAAGGGGCAAATATGAATCCGAGTATAACAAACATGATGATGGTCCCGAAGAATGTTCTGCTCGTATATCCGCCATCAACCAATTCAAAACCTATGATTACCGTGAGAATCATAAAAAGGGGGAATATGGTAACCTGCAGCGCCTTTTTAAAGATGGTGCCTTCAATTCTGATACTTAAAGGGTCTATCAAAGAGAGCGCCCAGCGAAAAGGGGCCAGGAGGTATTTATAACCCACTATTTCGAAGGATCTAAAAAAAACCTCCAAATACTTAACGATAGTTTTTAGCATAAAAAGACAGTACAGACATTATTTACAGTATAAATATACTTATAGTTAACAACAGCCAGTACGACTAATGAGCAAATCTATTGTTCTTATGATTAAACTAATCATCATATTAGACTAACATTTTTGAGTTTATATTGTCAAATATGTTGATATCGAAAAGAGAAAATATTAAGAACTATTGTCTATTCTTATAGAATTGGCGTCTTATAACCTTCATGTTATCTGTCACAGGATGAATCATCTCATCAAATAAGGATTGTCTGCACGCTTGCATACTAATTAAGGAAAACTTGTCTCTTAGCGGCTTACTTCTGGTGTCAAATAACTTTTGCAAGGAATCTGTAGCATACTTTTGCAACGAATCATTTATGATTGTTTTTTTATTGAAACCAGACTGGATATCCTTCCATCGATTGGTTTTCCACTCATAATCATAAGCATACTGTTCATAGTGTAAATGGATATTGTCTAAGAAATGGGATGTCCTGATCATTTTGGACATCTGAAGATTAAGCAGTGCCGTGCGCCATTCGATTAAATCATTGCTCTTCAGGATCAATTGCTTTTTTTCCTCGCAGGTCAAGTTGTCCGCCTCCTGAGCCCTGACCTTAGGTAATTGAACTAGTGATATAATAAGAACTATTAGAGCAATTTTCATAAGGCGGTTTTCTAAAATACGCCTCAATAATTGTACCTAAAAATCACCGCCAGAACATAATCATTTTAGCTAATCAGATGTTTACTGCCAGCCAATCGCCTACCTCACTGGTTTTATAGGATTTTCCGCCCTCAGCCAGATCTTCGGTTACAATTCCTTCGGCCAGCGATGCGTTTACAACATCTCTGATAGCCTTGGCTTCTTCCGTTAGTTCCAGATCCTCAAATAGCATGGCAGCAGACAGCACAGTTGCAAGCGGATTAGCAATATCTTTCCCTGCTGCCTGCGGATAGGAACCGTGAATTGGCTCGTATAAAGATACGGTACTTCCTACTGACGAGGAGGGCATTAATCCCATTGAACCTGAGATCACAGAAGCTTCATCGGTTAAAATATCACCAAATAAATTTGCGGTTATCATCACGTCATATGCTTTTGGCCACTGCACCAGTCGCATAGCTACAGCATCCACAAATTCATAGGAAACTTCCACTTCCGGATAGTCTTTCTCCATAGCCTGTACGGTTTCTCTCCAAAGACGTGAAGATTCCAAAACATTCGCCTTGTCTACACAACATAATTTTTTTGAACGTTTCATGGCCATTTCAAAGCCTTTTTTAGCAAGGCGTTGTATCTCCGCTCTTGTATAGGTCATGGTGTCAAAGGCTGTATTTCTATCCTCCGATCTGCCTCTTTTTCCAAAGTAGACTCCTCCGGTCAATTCTCTAAGGATAATAAGATCAGTACCCTCAATACGCTCTCTTTTTAAGGGTGATTTGTCTATTAAAGAAGGGAAGGTAAAAGTTGGGCGCACATTGGCGAAGAGTCCTAACTTTTGCCTCATCTTCAGCAAGCCCTGTTCCGGCCTTACCTTGGCCGAGGGATCATTGTCGAATCTTGGGTGTCCGATGGCCCCAAATAATACGGCATCTGCAGATGCACAAATCTCATGGGTTTCATCAGGATAAGGCTCTCCCACGGCATCTATGGCCGCAGCCCCTGTCAATGCAGGCTTCCAGTTAATCTCGTGATCAAATTTCTTGGCTACAGCATCACAGACTTTTACTGCCTGCTCTATAACTTCAGGGCCAATACCGTCACCGGCCAATAGCGCTATGTTTAGTTTCATATGTGTTTTTGAATGGTTTATGCTTTAAATGATATTCAACATTTTTTCAGTTGCCTTAATTGCAGATACGGTCTGGTCAGAATCCAGACCTCTTGTAGTAAAGTTTGTCCCGTTGTTTTTCCATGTAATAATAGTTTCGCACAGCGCATCGGAATTACTTCCCGGAGGAATCCTAACTGCATAATCGATCAGGGTAGGCAAGTCTTGCTTTTTAGCTTTATACACCTTTCTCAATGCATTCATAAAGGCATCGTACTGCCCGTCGCCCTGAGCGTGTTCTTCATAGATTTTTCCATCAATATCGACGCAGACCGTTGTTGATGGTTTAAGCCCTTTAGAATGGGTGAGTACATACGACTTTACAAAAACCTTCTGCTGATACGTTTCACTGTCGAGTACATCGGAAATTATAAAAGGCAAATCTTCTTTTGTAACCTTTTCCTTCTTGTCTCCCAGTTCAATAATACGCTGTGTTACCTTCTTCAGTTCCTCATCATTTAATGTAAGGCCCAATTCCTGCAGGTTTTTTTGAATGTTCGCTTTTCCTGAGGTTTTCCCTAAGGCATACCTGCGTTTTCTTCCAAATCTCTCAGGGAGTAAATCATTAAAGTAAAGATTCTTTTTATTATCTCCATCTGCATGTATACCAGCAGTTTGAGTAAATACATTATCACCGACAATGGGTTTATTTGCCGGTATTCCAAAACCGGTAAAGGCAGAGACTAATTTACTTACTTTAAAAAGGGAAGACTCATCTACACCTATTTTAATATGCGGCATAAAATCGTTAACTACTGCAACCACACTGGCCAGTGGGGCATTTCCTGCTCTTTCGCCCATCCCGTTTACAGTGAGGTGAAGGCCATGGCATCCTGCTTTTAACGCCTCCATGACATTAGCAACACTGAGGTCATAATCATTGTGTCCATGAAAATCAAAATGAATATCGGGATATTTTTCAATTATCCGGGCGATATAATGGCCGGATTCCTCGTGAGTAAGTACGCCTAAGGTATCGGGCAATAAGATCCTTTTAAGTGGCTGAGTGGACAAAAAATCCAGGTATTGAAATACATATTCAGGAGAATTACGCATTCCATTGCTCCAATCTTCCAAATATACATTGGTGCTTATACCATTTTCCTGAGCAAGTTTAATGACTTGTTCAATCTCTTTAAAGTGTTGTTCAGGAGTTCTTTTTAATTGATGCGTAAGATGATTAAGTGAACCTTTTGTAAGGAGGTTTTGCACCTTAGCTCCTGCTTTTAACATCCATTCAATGGAGCTTCCCTTATCTACAAAAGTAAGGACCTCAACCCGATCTTCATATCCTTTCTCCTTAGCCCAATCCATTATTTGTACCACAGATTGAAACTCTCCTTCCGAAACTCTGGCCGAAGCAATTTCTATACGATCTACTTTAAGTTCTTCGAGAAGTAACTTGGCCAGGGTTAGTTTTTCCCCGGCAGAAAAGGATACGCCGGAGGTTTGTTCTCCATCCCGCAGCGTGGTGTCCATTATTTCTATCTTCCTTGTTTTCATCTCAATTGAACAGATTTCAATATTTTTTAGGATTACTTTTTTTATAAAACCGACTGAGATAAGTCAACTTTACAAGCATCTTTCTTCAAATTATTTAAAGTGGAATATTTTCGGTAAAGCTTTTAATTTCTTTTTTCATATTGAGTAGATAATCAATATCATCAAAACCGTTCAGCATATTATCTTTTTTGTAGTCATTGATATCGAAGGACTCCTTTTCCCCGCTACTGATCAGCGTAATAGTTTGATTTTGAAGATTGATCTCCAGAATTGAATTCGGATCCGCTTCAATTCCGTTGAAAATTTTCTGGAGGAATTCTGCACTCACCTGAACTGGAAGTACTCCTATATTTAAACAGTTATTTCTGAAAATATCAGCAAAAAAACTAGACACTACAGCCCTAAAGCCATAGTCATAAATTGCCCAGGCTGCGTGTTCTCTTGAGGAACCGGAACCAAAGTTCTTTCCACCCACCAGTATTTTCCCGGAGTAAATGGGGTTGTTTAATACAAACTGCTCTTTCGGAGAATTATCGGCATTGTACCTCCAGTCCCTGAACAAGTTGTCACCAAACCCCTTCCGCTCAGTTGCTTTTAAAAACCTGGCCGGAATTATCTGATCGGTGTCCACATTCTCCAGCGGTAGCGGCACTGCTGTGCTTTTTAATATATTGAATTTGTCGTATGCCATCTTTAACTATTCTAATTTTATCTAAATTCTACTTTATTTCTTACTGCCAACTGCCAACTGCCAACTGCCAACTGCCAACTGCCAACTGCCAACTGCCAACTGCCAACTGCCAACTGCCAACTATGCCGTCTCCAATTCCATCAATTCCCTGGGATCAGTAACTATACCTGTCACGGCAGCAGCAGCAGCCACAAGCGGACTGGCCAAAAGCGTTCTTGCTCCGGGCCCTTGTCTTCCTTCAAAATTTCTGTTGGAAGTACTCACGGCATATTTACCAGCCGGAATTTTATCATCGTTCATTGCCAGACAGGCCGAACAACCCGGTTCTCTTAATTCAAATCCGGCTTCATTCAGAATATCAAGTAACCCTTCTTCACGGATGGCTTCCTCAACTTTGTGTGATCCGGGGACAAGCCATACAGTTACATGATCGGCTTTTTTACGTCCTTTGACCAATTCGGTAAACGCCCTGAAATCCTCAATTCTCCCATTTGTACAACTGCCAAGAAATACAAAATCTATCTTTTTTCCCAGCATTGCTTCTCCCTCATTAAAATCCATGTACTCTAAAGACTTTTTATAAGTAGAAACACCACCTTCTACATCTTCTGCCAGGGGTATTCCATTGGTAATACCAATGCCCATTCCAGGATTTGTCCCATAGGTAATCATGGGTTCTATCTTGTTTCCATCAAAGGTAACTTCCTTGTCAAAAATGGCATCCTCATCCGTTTTTAAAGTTTTCCAATATGCCATCGCCTTGTCCCACGCGGCACCTTTAGGAGTATATTCTCTTCCCTTTATATACTCAAAGGTTTTTTGGTCGGGTGCTATTATGCCACCTCGTGCTCCCATTTCAATACTGAGATTACACACGGTCATTCTCCCCTCCATGCTCATATTCCTAAAGACTTCTCCTGCATATTCTACAAAATATCCCGTAGCCCCGGAAGTTGTAAGCCGCGAAATAATATATAATGCTACATCCTTTGGTGTAACTGCTTTGCTTAAGCTGCCGTTAATATTAATTCGCATTCGTTTTGCTTTGGGTTGCATAATGCATTGGGTAGCTAAAACCATTTCTACCTCCGATGTACCTATACCAAAGGCGATTGCTCCAAAAGCACCGTGGGTAGATGTATGGGAATCCCCGCAAACTATAGTGGCACCAGGAACGGTAATACCGTTTTCCGGTCCGATCACATGGACAATACCGTTTTTTTTATGTCCAAGACCCCAGTAGGGAATATTATGTGCAGTAGCATTCTTTTCAAGTGCCCTGAGCTGGTTTGCAGACAAGGGGTCTTCAACTGGTAAATGCTGATTTATTGTGGGGGTATTATGATCTGCCGTAGCGAAAGTGCGCTCCGGATGTAGCACATTGATCCCCCTGTTTTTTAATCCGAGAAATGCAACCGGACTGGTAACTTCATGTACCAGATGCCGATCTATAAAAAGCACATCCGGACCTTTTTTTATTTGTCGCACAACATGCGAATCCCAAACTTTATCAAATAGTGTTTTGCCTGTACTCATAATTCAGAAATTTCTAAGCAAACAAAGCTATTAAACCTATGGTTAATAGGAAATAAAAGGCGAAAAAATTACGATGTTCAAACTGCATTTATCTTCTTTTTTATGTTCGGGATCAACCAGTTATGCTAAATACCAGTCCTTATAATACACTCCTCCAAAAATTAAAATAGTTTATGGTCTAAGATATTAACCAAAATAGGTGTTATCGAGTTAATTGATAGTTTAACACTAGACCATAAGAGTTTAACATTATAGTAACGCTTTGAGGTAAGGGCTATCCATATCTTTAGTTGCAAACAATTCTATTAACTAATAAACGAACTCATGAAACAACTTTACAAGAAAAGTCCGGCAATTTTATTGTTGGCCATGCTGTTATTCAGCATGCCGGCCATGGCTCAGTTAGACCTACCGAGAGGGAGTCAGATGGCTAAGGTAAACCAGCGTATTGGAAGCACCGATGTTACTATTGTTTACTCCAGACCCAGTGTCAAGGAAAGAGAAGTGTGGGGTAAATTGGTGCCTTATGGCATGAATAATTTAGGATTTGGAACAGCCGAAGAATCTCCATGGAGGGCAGGTGCCAATGAAAATACAATTATAAAATTCTCCGACGACGTAACTATTGAGGGGCAGGCATTAAAAGCCGGAAAATATGGCCTTCATATGATTATAAATGAAGGAGAAACAGCTACCGTTATATTTTCAAAAAATCACGGTGCCTGGGGAAGCTATTTCTACGAACCTTCTGAAGATGCATTACGAGTAGATGTAACTACCAGTGAAATTCCGCATACCGAGGTGCTGACTTATGTTTTTGATGAAGTTGATGCTACCTCAGCAACTGCTTCGCTTTACTGGGAGCAGAAACGAATCCCTATCAAAGTAGAGGTAGATGTACCAAGTTTGGTATTCGAAGGTATAAGAAACCAATTGCAGAATTCTCCCGGATTTAGTCGACAATCATGGGAACAGGCGGCAAACTATGCGATGAACAACGGGGGAGACCTCGAGGAAGCTATTGGCTGGATTGATAGTGCCAGAGAAGGGCAATTTTTTAGTCAGAAAACTTTCGGAAATACGGCAATAAAAATGCAGCTGCTTCTAAAAATGAATAAGAAAGATGATGCTATGGCTTTGGTGGAAGAAGCAGCAGGCTATGCAAATATGAATCAGCTGAATAACCTTGGATATCAATTGTTAAACATGGGGGAACATGACAAGGCTGTAAAGTACTTTAAGCTCAATGTAAAAAACAACCCGACCAATGCCAATGTGTATGACAGTCTGGGGGAGGCGTATAAGACCAAGGGCGATAAAAAGAATGCCATTAAAAATCTTAAAAAATCGCTGACACTTAATCCACCTCCGGCGGTAAAAGCGAATTCAGAAAAGTTGTTAAAGGAACTCGGGGCCGGATAACAGTTTTTAATTATATAAAATGAAGGGGTTCCCGGTTTAAACAAATTAAATTGAGGCACCCCTTTTTTAACTTATATATGTCCAGATATTTTTGTGTTTAGCTAGCTGCCGGTAGGTGAGTAATATGGGTCTATGCTCATCCGACTCAAGACCGGGATCTTGTTTTAAGATCTGGATGGCATAATAACGGGCGGTTTTTAAAATGTCGTTGTCTTTTACTATATCCGCTATTTTCAAATTCAATAGCCCGCTTTGCTGAGTCCCCATCAGGTCGCCAGGTCCCCTTAATCTCAGATCGACTTCGGCAATTTCGAAGCCGTCATTTGTGGCGGTCATGGTTGCTAACCTGGTTTTGGCTTCTGATGTTAACTTTTGACCCGTCATAAGAATACAATAGCTTTGATCTGCTCCTCGGCCCACCCTTCCCCTTAATTGATGTAATTGGGATAAGCCAAAGCGCTCTGCACTTTCTATGATCATTACCGAAGCATTGGGAATATTTACACCTACTTCTATAACCGTGGTTGCTATCATTATTTGAGTTTCTCCGCGTACAAAACGATCCATTTCGTAGTCCTTATCATCAGATTTCATTTTACCGTGAACAATTGATATCTGATACTCCGGTAGTGGAAAATCGCGTACAATACTCTCATAGCCATCCATCAGGTCTTTGTAATCCAAAGCCTCGGATTCCTGAATAAGTGGATATACCACATAGATCTGTCTGCCTTTTTTTATTTCATCTTTTATAAATCCAAATACCTTTAAGCGGTTAGCATCAGATCTGTGCACCGTTCTTACTGGTTTTCTTCCCGGAGGCAATTCATCGATTACAGAGATATCAAGATCTCCATAAAGACTCATCGCAAGGGTTCGTGGAATTGGAGTGGCTGTCATTACCAGGATGTGAGGCGGAATCTCATTTTTATGCCATAACCTGGAGCGCTGGGCAACACCAAATCTGTGTTGTTCATCTATAATGGCCAACCCAAGGTTTTTAAATTGCACCTTATCTTCGAGTACGGCATGGGTACCAATCAGAATGTGTAATTCTCCGTTTTCCAATTGCTCATGAATTATGTTTCTGGCCTTTTTCTTCACCGACCCCGTAAGCAGTGCGATGTTTATTCCCATCGCTCTGACCAATTCAATTAATCCATTAAAGTGTTGGTTGGCTAATATTTCGGTTGGGGCCATAAGGCAGGCCTGAAAGCCATTGTCTATTGCTAAAAGCATGGTCAATAGTGCAACTATAGTCTTTCCGGAGCCCACGTCGCCCTGCAGTAATCTGTTCATTTGTGCATTACTGCCAAGGTCTGCCCTAATTTCCTTTACTACTCTCTTTTGTGCAGCTGTGAGTTCAAAAGGCAGATGATCCTCATAGAATTCGTTAAATAAAGGGCCAACCTCCCCAAATGGAAAGCCCTTAATTTTTTTCTTCCGAAGGAGTTTTTTAGTGATCAATTGAATTTGAATATAAAAGAGTTCTTCAAATTTTAATCGAAACTGCGCTTTTGCCAATAAGGTTTGATTTTTTGGGAAGTGAATATTAAAAAGGGCTTCACTCTTTGAGATCAGTTTTAGCTCGCCTATTACACCTGGGGAGAGGGTTTCCCGGAATTGGCCTTTTGTTTCCAAAAAGAGCTGTTGCATTAATTTGTTAACCACCCTGTTGGTTACTCCTTTATTACTGAGCTTCTCTGTTGATGGATAAACAGGTTGCATCGCAACTTTGAGACCGCTTTCATGTTCTGTCAACAATTCCATTTCCGGATGTGGCATGGAGAACTTACCATTAAACCAATTGGATCTGCCAAAAATCACATAGGGTGTATTTAATTTAAGGTTTTCACGGATCCATTTTTGCATCCGAAACCAAACAAGCTCCATTTCACCGGTATCATCTACCAATGTTGCAACTAACCGGCTACCTTTTTTTTGTGCTACGGTTCTTATATTAATAATCTTACCAACAATCTGTACATCGGCACTGTTACGCTCTAATTCACCAATTTTGTAATATTTTGTTTTATCGATATAGCGGTTAGGAAAAAAATTGATCAGATCCTGGTAGGTTCCTATTCCCAATTCGCCCTGGAATAATTGAGCCCGATTGGGACCTACTCCTTTTAAGTAAGTTATGGGTGTTTGCAGGAAATTAACGTTCATGCGACTAAATTAATGCTTGCCCTATAGAACTGCAACAAAGCAAAATGCTAAATTTGGTTCAAAGTTTGCATAAATAGCACTATGAAAAGTTTCTTTGCTATAGTATTTATTCTATTTTTTTTACAAGCTGCATCGCAACATCAGGCAAGCGTTGATTTTACACGTGGCGAGGTGGATTTGACCATAGATCCTATAAAAAAGCTAATTGATGGTACAGTGCTTTATTCCTTTGAAGTGTTGAATAATGTGGATTCTGTTTTTTTGGATGCGAGAAACATGGATTTCACCTCCGTTTTACTTAATAACAGAAAAATAAAATATCGCAATAACAACAATTACATTGCTGTCAGAAAGAAGTTTAAAAAGGGAAAAACGTATCAGTTAGCGCTGAGCTTTAGTACAACACCCAGGCAGACCGTTTACTTTGTTGGCTGGGAAGACCTGGATTTAAACAACAATCAACTCTGGACACAAGGCCAGGGGAAATACACAAGTCATTGGCTGCCCAGCTTTGATGACATGAATGAAAAAGTGGAGTTTGACATTAGTATCACTTTTGACGCGGCTTACGAAGTTGTTGCAAACGGAAAACTCGAATCCCTAAATAACTCCGGGGGTTCAAAGACCTGGTCCTACAATATGGATCGTCCCATGAGCAGTTATTTGCTTGCATTTGCTATAGGTAATTACAGTAAAAAAGAATTGATATCGGCAAGTGAAATCCCAATAGAATTGTTCTTTTATCCCAAGGACAGTGTTAGGTCAGAACCAACCTATAGGTATACCAAGAGCATATTTGATTTTCTGGAAAATGAAATAGGAATACCTTATCCCTGGCAGAATTATAAACAGCTACCGGTAAGGGACTTTCTATATGCCGGAATGGAAAATACCGGTACAACAATATTTTCTGATGCCTATGTTGTTGATTCTACAGCCTTCATCGACAAAAATTATGTAAATGTAAATGCCCATGAAATGGCGCATCAGTGGTTTGGCAATCTGGTTACTGAAAAAAGTGGGGAACATCATTGGCTCCATGAAGGTTTTGCTACCTACTATGCCTATTTAGCAGAGAAGGAAATTTTTGGCGAAGAATATTTCAATTGGAAACTTTTCGAATCTGCCAGAGCTTTGCATAATCTTGAGAGAGAGGCAAAAGGGGAGGCTCTGACAGATCCGGGTGCCAGCAGTCTTACGTTTTATGAAAAGGGGGCATGGGCATTGCAAATCCTTAGGATGACAATAGGGGAGAGAGCTTTTAAAATAGGAGTAAAGAGCTATCTGCAAAAGCATAAATTCGGCAACGCTACAATTGATGATTTTATGATTGAAATGGAAGAGGCAAGTGATTATAATCTTGACGATTTTAGAGCAAAGTGGTTAGAAGGAACCGATTTTCCTTATGATGAAGCCATTGAGCAGCTGAAAAATTTATCAGGCAGTCTTAGAGCTTATCTTGATTTACAATGGGAACTAACTACCAGTAACGAGGCCAATGAGAAGATCATTCGTAGATATTGGAACAATTCGAATTCTGTTTTTCTAAAGAAAAATGTAATTGCACAATATCATAAATCCCTTTCCGAGGAATTTATTGCTGAAGCCTTTAAAACAAATGACACTAAAATAAGACAGGCTTTGGCAATTGGTTTGGAGCGCATTCCGCCAGGATTAACAGCAGAATTCGAAACTTTACTTCAGGATAAGAGTTTTGTGACCATTGAGAACGCACTATATAAAATCTGGATACATATTCCTGAACATCGGGTGCGTTATTTAGATAAGACAAAAGATATTATAGGGCTTCCAAATAAGAATGTACGTTTACTCTGGCTGCTCTTAGCTTCACTTACAAAGGAGTATGCTGATGCAACGAGCAGACAACATTATTTAGAAGAACTAAAAGCCTATACCTCACCATTACACCCGTTTGAGGTGCGTCAGAATGCCTTTACACTAATTTCGGAGATTTTTGCAATGTCTGATGACAACCTGAAAGATTTGGTAAATGCTTCTGTGCATCATTCATGGCAATTTAGAAAATACGCTCGTACCCTTTTGGATAAGACCCTGACAAACGAAAAACAAAGACAACGAATGCAGCGGTTAGCGGGCGAACTAAAAGGGGAAGAATTACGTTATATTAGAAGTAAATTAGAGTTAAAATGAGAGCATTGGTAATTTCCGGTGGTGGTAGCAAAGGGGCCTTTGCAGGTGGTGTGGCTCAATATCTGATGGAGGAACAAAATCATAACTACGATCTATTCCTGGGCACATCAACCGGGAGTTTATTAATTTCTCATTTAGCCTTACAGAAAATTCAGAAAATAAAAGAGGTGTATACCTCTGTGGATCAGGACAGTATTTTTAGTAATTGTCCTTTTACCATCCAGAAAAAATACGGGGTTGCCAATATCGGTATCAATCACTGGAATGTACTCAAGAACTTTTACAGGGGGAGTAAAACTTTTGGTGAAAGTAATAACTTGTTAGATCTGATTCGCAGAACAATTACCCCAGAAGAATTTAATATCCTTAGACATGGCCCAAAAGATATTGTCGTAACCGTGGCCAATTTGTCCCTGAACCAGGTAGAGTACAAATCGATCAACGATTTTGACTATGATGATTTTTGTGAATGGGTCTGGATTTCGTGTAATTATACTCCATTTATGAGCCTTGTACGAAAAGATGGGTGTGAGTACGCTGATGGAGGTCTCGGTAGTATGGTGCCGATTGAAGAGGCTCTCAGAAGAGGTGCCACTACGGTCGATGCAATTATTTTGCATACAGAAATCACACACTTCAACAGAATGCCATCCAAAAACGTTTTTTCATTGCTAACCAGTATGTTCAGCTTTATGCTCGATAGGATAGAGTATCAAAATATTAGGATAGGAAAGTTTGTAGCCAATCATAACGATGCGATTATAAACTTCTATTATACCCCAACTGTGCTTACCACAAATTCTCTAATATTTGATAAAGAGAAAATGCATAAATGGTGGGAGAGTGGTTATCACTATGCCGAAACCAAGAACACTGAATTGAACGAAATAGAGATTGAGGTGGAACAACCTAATCCGGGAATTGAACTTAGCAGTTAGCAGTAAGCATTAGGCAGTAAGCAGTAAGCAATTAACAATGAGGAATGCTTGTTGTATTCCCCACAGAACATACTACCAAAGTTCTCCGATTTCCTTTTTTACAAAAGACAGCGCAGTTGCCGATGGTGACGACTTGTCCATGGTTTGTGTAAGAACATCTTCCCTTAACTTATCTGCGGAGTCTGTTTCGCTCATACCTGCTTTTCGGATCATTTGAATTGTAGCACTTTTAGCAGCTTTTATTATGTTCCAACATTCATCGCTCATATAAATCTGCTGAGACAGATTGTGATCAAACTCATTCTCGATACTTTTTATCAAAAGATTTTCGTAGTCGTTTTTATCCGAAGACTTAGGTGCAACCCTTACTACCAGGCTGGGTATAGCAATACGCTCCAAAAACAGGGCCATCCGTTCATAAGCCTGAAGTCGGATGGGCATAGCATTCTTTTGTGAGTCTTTATGCAGAAGGTATCTTCGCCTTCCTTCTTCATTCTTGGTATGAAGTCTGAAAAAATAAAATGCTACGGCGCCTGTAACTACTGCTGGAAGCAAATAGGCGAAAAGTTGAAAAATTCCGTCTCCGGTCATCTGTTTGGTTTTTGGTTACTGCATGTAGAACGCTTCATTCTAACAAAAATTATATGGACAGTTAATCAGTTCTCAGACTAGTTCCCATTTTTCATATTCTCCTTAATCATAAGGTAAAATTGCAAATAATCGGGATGTAACTTAATATTAATCCCTTCCTTAAAGTTTCCATCCTTCCCCACAGTGACAATTCTTCGCGGGTCAATTTCATAATTCTTTTGTAAGGTTGAAGCTATTGCATTGGCCTGTGCCCCGGCAATATTTAGCTCCCCTGTCATCGTCAGTCCTTCAATGGTCACCATCATCCCGGGATTTGCCTTTAAGATGTTGGCCAATTGCCCAAACCAGGCTTCAGATGAACTTGCAATTTCGGTATTACTGCTACCTCCAAAAAGCATATCCAAACTGGCCGAAATAACAACAGCGCCGTTAGAAACAGCAATCTTAGTTTCTTCTCCCAGTGTTTGTTTGGTATTGGTCAGTACCACAATTGCAGTGGAATCATTACTGGCAATGCCATCAATAATATATTTTAATTGATTCTCCTTTTGCTCCAGACTGGCCAGGGTCTGATTTATAGCAGTTGAATTTTTATTGGAAACTTCGGCGAAGCTGTTTAGATTTTTCAGCAAAGTCGCATTTGCATCCTGAAGATCTTTTACCTGTGTCTCAAAAGATGCTGCCCTGGAGACACCTATTTTTTCATTCTTTCGGGCTTCAAGAACCAGGCTTTCTGTAGAATCCAACTTGGTTTTAAGGACTTCGATTTCAGCCAATAAATCGCTCTTTTTTTGAGCAATTACAGAGGTGAATGATGCCAGTGATAGTATAGATAACAGTAATAGTTTCTTCATTTGATTTAGTATTAGTTTGCCAGTTAGTGCAAATGTTTGAAGTGACAAAAATAGATTATTTCAGCGGTCCTAAAAAAGTGTTCTCTCATTTATCAGATCAATTCCCTGGACATACTTGGAATTTCTTGAGACGCGAGAGCTAAACTGTTGGGGTATTTTCCTGGCTTCGAAATCGTGCTCCATATCGTATTTAAGTTCGAGTACTACAATTCGCTCATCAATATGCTTTATAGATTCCCGGTAATGGTCAAATACCGGATTGTAAAACTGCTGATTGTAATCGAGCGTTACCCTATATTTCTCGCAGGCAGACAAAAAATACCGCCTTTCATAGGAATTATAAAGTGTAGGGTTTAAACGAATTAGATTATTTGCCAGGCTATCATCCCCGTGTAACGCCTCTATTGCTAACTGTTGAAGCTCGCGGGCGTTTCCGGAATCAAGATTATAATTGAACGAATTTAATTTAAAGGATATTTTATCGCCTACTTCTCCAAATTTCTTTTTTATTTCAATTGTTGGATTGGCAATCTCAGAAAATTTATCACCATACCAGCGTAAGCGGTATTTTTCTCTTTTCCCTACACCGGATACATTTTGTTTGTAAAAATTAAGCTGGTTGTCGTCAAAGTAAACATTGTTTACCTGTCTTCTTTCATAAATCTCCAGAAAACCAAAACTATTCAGATAAAGTATTTCAATTAGATCTTCCAGATAACCACTCACAAAAATGAATTTCCTTTCGTATCGGAAATTTGATCCTCTGACGGTCTCTTTAGTTTTCAATATATTATCTGCTGCTTTTACCATATTCATTGCCATACATCAATTCTAGTACCTTACTGGATTTGGTTTCAACTGCTACCGCATCAATAGTAAGTTCAGAATGCTCTTCGATGAGGTAATCCAATTCATTGTTCAGTAGCACAAGTTGCTGTGCAGTTATTTTTCCAGGGCCATATTCACTTTTTTTCTGGAAACAGGAAATGGCTAATCTAGAATTTTCAATGCGAACATTATTCAGGTTTACAAAAGACAAGTCTTTGCTAACCACGCCAATCTCACCTCCGATAATATTTACATCCTTCCCTTTCAGGGTACTGCCTTCGCCAATACTGATTGCCTTATCCCCGGAATTAATTAATTCAACGTCGATGATCTCCAGATTGGATCCTGACACGTCTATTCCGTCGTTTCCACAATTGGCAAAAGTGGTATTGCGAATAACGCCCGTCACAAAATCCCCATCGAATGCGTCCGATTGCGTATCTTTAAAAGACACGCCTTCCAGGATAAAATCTGACCTGAAGATATTAAGTCCGTCCTCACTTCGATTTTTTTCGAAGACGGAATTAAAAATATCTACATCAGCCTCATTAAAATTAACTGCCCCGGTAAGACTCCAAAGCTCATTTTGTGGTATGGAAAGATTACTAAAGACACAGTGATCAAGAATTGACTTTTGTGAAGTATTGGTTATAAAAACACCCCCGCCAGAACCGTCGGATGAATAAAAAGTTATAGGTTCATCCTTTGTAGCCCGAGCATCAATGGGAGAATAGGAGATTAGAGAACTGTTGTTGGTGAGATTAAGTCGAAAACCTTTTTCCACAATGACCTGGTACCCTGGTGGCAGGCGCAGACTTTCTTTTAAATGGTGATCCCCACTCTTAAACAACAGTGTTTTACTTGCCTCGTTTTTCTCAATAAAGCTGGCGGAACGATAATTAAATTCAAGATTTTCCCTGTAAGTAGTTTCAAAACCCTCCTCCTCTTGCAGGTAGGGGATGATAGGCGATAGTCGCTGATAATTGCTCCCTGGTATATTATATGACAACCTTATTTTTGACAGGTCTTTTGGGTATCGAAATTCTCCCCGTTTATTCTTTTTTGAAACAAATGCATTGAGAAATGCACTTTTAAGAGGTAAAACAACTCTGGCCGACTTTCCTGGCCAGACAATATTCTTGTTTCCGGCCCTGGAGAGCAACTTCCCAGTCTCCATCTGGATATTATCAACAGCAACGGGAAAACTGCTGATGTTTTTAATCTTCAACACAATTTCTTTGACATCCTGGTCCACCAAATTTGCAATTATACCATTAGCAGGATATATTTCCTTTTTTATGATATTGCTATTGTGTTCAAGAACGCTGTGGTCAAAATTAATCCTGAATTCCATTTTTAGATTAAGCATTAAGGAATTTAGCTCATCAAAGTTGTTATCATAGAGGTTTTGAACAAATTCTTCGCTACTGACGAGTTTCAGTTTCTCTACTAATTTTTCCTGATATACCGGATCATCACTGGAAAATATATACTGTCTTACTTTTTCTATTTTATACCCCGAATTGGAATCGGATGCAACTGGTTCCAGTTTATTGGTCACGGGATTATAGTAGATTCTCAGGTTGTGCCAGATTAAACCATGATGCCCGCCAAATAAATTAGACAGCGCTACATAAAATGTCAGTTTGTCCACATCAAATACCTCGGAGATTTTGAACCGCCCGGTCCTTAATCCCTGGAGCATGTTCTTGGCTGTGTCAAATTGCTTTTTTAATCCAGGGGTGGCCAGGACTCTGTTCTCATTAAACACACGAATTGTTGCCGCAGCAACGGAGCGCACTTCTTCTTCTAATGCTCTTTCTGGCAATTGCAGATCGCGCTGCCTTTTTCTGTCGTCCCACAACAGGGTTTCATCAAAGCTAAAAATCAAGCCTTCCCGCCGCTGATTATTTTCAATTAGAATTTTGTCAATTGATTCTTCCAGAGCCATGATGCCTATTGGCTTGATGATGATTGAATCATTTTTCTCCACCTGCATCTCAACGCTTAGAAAATCGTACCTCAATCCTAGAAGTCCGTGTTCTTTTATAGTTTTTTGATATAACCACTCCCAGGCATAACCTCTGACAATTGGATGTTGTACCGAAAATTTACGCATTCCAAACAGGGTTTTATCACTTTCCAGTCTCATTTTATAGGACCATTTTAAGGTATCCCTTAAGTGATCTGTCCAATCCCCTTTAAGCCGGATCAGCGCCTTCAGATTTTTGCGTTCTTCAGTAGAGATTCTGGCTTTGACCAAATCAGTGTCATCTGAAGTAAGGACACCATTTTCCATGGCTTCGGCTCGTTTGGCTTTGATTTTTTCAAATGCCTTATCCTCAATTGAGATTACCATTTTCTTAAAGCCGGGGGAGATTTCTACAGGCGAAATATCCTTGACCATAATATCCCTTACGCTATAAGACTGGCCTCTCAGGTATTTATATCTTCCGGTATTAATATGATCTATATTATCCAGTTCCAGATAATCATGTACCAGCGGGGCCTGCTGCAGATAATACCTGTTATCGTTAATTTGTATTTCTTTTAGTTTTCTGGTGAAATCCAGGTTTATGAATTTGCTTTTGTCAACCTTTTGCCATGCCGTGTTGTCTTTTAAGTGAAGGTGGAGATAGGTCCTGTCGCTCATGAGTTCCGGACTCAGCGAATCTTTATAAACATAGAACAAATAGGGGGTTCCCAGCTGATTATTTATAAACATGGTGCAAATTGAGTCCCGATGGATTTGATTGACCCCCTTTGTGATCATCTCCTCAATACTCGAAGAATGGAACAGAATTGTGGCTTTTTCAACTGCACTTTTTTTTCCTGAATCTGTGGAAGTGTCATATGTCAGTTGTATTGAAAAAAGAACTACAACAATTATTAGAGACAGAGGAAAAAGAAATTTAAAATAATCTGTTTTTTTGCTATGAATTTTCATATACGGATAATTTTATGAACTTAAAGCTATAACCAATGTTCATTGAGTTCTAAAACCCCTGGCCATACTTCTTAAATGACACTATCTATAAACGTTACATTCATTTCCTTGTCTATGTTGCCCAATTCTTTTGATATGATCTGTAAACGGTCCATATCCGATATACTAATCAAATAATTTAGGTTGAGGTTGGCCGCCGTCTTATTAAATCTTTTTAGCTCCAATTGCATCGAATGTTCACTTAAAATACCACTTATTTTTTCCAGTATTTCATCTTTGTCAGTACCATTGACAGGAAGGTTTATTACAATATTTTGTGTAAGCGGACTACTCAGCATATTTTTTTTCATCAGGACGATAATAATTATGAGTAATACAAAACCGATGAAAGTGGGTAAAAACTGGTTAGCTCCAAGTCCCAGACCTATAGCAATAGATATGAAAAAAAAGCCAAGTTCTTCCGGTTCTTTTATTGCCGTCCTGAATCTAACTATAGATAAGGCACCAACTAAACCCAATGAAAGGGCCAGCGAGGACTTAACAATAGAAATAATTATGAAAGTGGTTATGCCCACAAGAATAAATACTCTGGACAATTGTTCCCGGTTAGAAATTGAATTCCCGTATTTTACATATAATTTGGAAAGAATAAAAAGTAAAATCGCCGCAATGACAATATTTATTGAAAAATTCAAAACAGAAAAATCTTGCTGCGCACTAAAGTCAAATTGGTTCAGTAATTCATTCATTTTTATAAGCTGTGGATTTGTTATTGAAATGTAAAGATATTATTTCTGGACTGTTAAATAAAGGTTTTGTAGGGCATATTGTACAAAGTATTCAACAGCAATGTTCACATTCTGAAATTCTTCCAAAAGAATTCATTCAGGCTGAACAGTCCAAAAAAACTGGCAATATTTAGTAGGGTTGTCGTGGTGTAATACTCCTGATTATCAGGTTTCAATAACCCTGGGAATATTTCCACCCAGATATGGACAGTTGTATAATGCCTGCATACCTGAAAAAGGTACTTTGGCCTTTTCATATTTATAGGTAGCCTTTAAATTGCTGTGAAGGAAATCGTCATCAACATTGAGTTGAATGTCTTCCATTCCAAACTGACAAGGATGTTCATAACCAGCGGCATGTGTTATCTCTATAAATTCTTTGCGAAAAGTTTTAAAATATTGGGCGAGCCGATCAGATTTAAGAGGTACATTGATGCCGTTTTGAAGCCATTTGCTTTGCGTGGCCACTCCTGACGGGCACCTGTTTGTATGGCAAATTTGTGCCTGAATACAACCAATGCTCATCATAGCTTCTCGCGCAACATTAATACAATCTACCCCCATAGCGAAGGCCATGGCAGCTTTTCCCGGGAAACCCAGTTTACCACTACCTATAAATACAATTCTGTCTGCCAGGTCTCTTTCTTTAAAAAGACTGTATAGACAGGAAAAACCATAAACCCATGGAAGAGAGACATGATCCGCAAAACTAGGGGGAGCAGCTCCTGTACCGCCTTCACCACCGTCAACGGTAATAAAATCTGGTCCTTTTCCTGATTTTAACATCAGATCAGCCATTTCTTCCCACATGTCCAATTTTCCTATAGCTCCCTTTATCCCTACGGGTAAGCCCGTCTGGGCTGCAATATCTTCTATCAATTCCAATAATTCAGTAACGTTGTTGAATGCCCTGTGAGTAGTCGGAGAAAGGACATCCTTACCTACTTCCACACCTCGAATCTCCGCAATTTGCTTACTTATTTTAGCTGCTGGTAAAACGCCCCCTTTTCCCGGCTTAGCGCCTTGTGATAATTTTATCTCAATAGCCTTGACACATGGATTACCCACAACGAGTTGCTTCAATTTCTCCATGGAAAATCCCCCATCTTTAGTCCGAATTCCAAAATAACCTGTACCAAAGTGAAAGACAACATCGCCTCCCTGCTTGTGATAAGGTGATAGTCCGCCTTCTCCTGTATTGTGATAAGCTCCGCTTTTAAAAGCGCCCATATTCATAGCCTCCACTGCGGCTGCGGATAGGGAGCCAAAACTCATGGCCGATATATTTATTATGGAAGCTGGTCGATATGGTTTTTTCCTTTGATTATAAGCACCAATAATTTTAGCACAGGGCAGGAAAGTTTTATCTTTCGTATTAGGATGTTTTTCGGGTAGTTTAAAAGACATCATCTGATTCTTTATAAAGAAATGCTGATGATCATATATATCCCTGTCTGTACCAAAGCCTTCATAGTTATTTTCCTTCTTTGCAGAAGCATAGATCCAGCTTCTTTCAATTCGATTAAACGGGAGTTCCTCCCTGTTGTTTGCAACAAAATACTGCCGCATTTCGGGGCCTATACTCTCCAGCCAATAACGCAGATGACCTATAATAGGAAAATTATGGGTGATGGTATGTGCCCTTTGCAAGAATATATCCCGGATCGCCACCAGTACCAGTACTACAAGTACCCAGGCCCACCAGGGGAAATTTGATACAGTCTTTAAAAGAGCATCCATATATTTATAATTAGGGCAATTAACAGGATTAGAAAGTTATAATTTTAGGTACTTTCCACTATTTATTCAAATAATCCAGACTCATTTCGGTCAGCGCTTTTACACCCAACAACAAGCCGCTTTCATCAATTTTGAAATCGGGTGTATGGTGTGGAAAAGATGCTTCATTTCCAGGTGTCATCCCGCCGAGAAAAAAGAAAAAACCAGGAACTTCCCTTTGAAAATACGAAAAGTCCTCCGCCCCGGTAACTGCTTTTTGTGTCTGCACATTATCTTCTCCGGCAACCCGTCTGATGGAAGGCAACATTTGCTCCACAAGTCGTGGATCATTATAAGTAATGTCTGTCATATCCCTTATCTTTATACTGGCCTCACCACCATATGCTTTTGCAATTGTGGATACCATTTCTTCCATTCTTTTATTTATCTGGGCTTTCATGGCATAGTCTAGCGTCCTGATAGTCCCAATCATTTCGGCGCTTTCCGGAATAATATTGAAGCGGACCCCACTTGTTATTTTGCCTACTGTGATAACTGCAGCCTCATTAGTAAGATTGGCTTCCCTACTTATAATAGTTTGTAAACCATCGATGATTTTGGCACTTATAAGTATGGGATCTACACCAGACCAGGGTTGTGAGCCATGACTTTGTTTGCCTTTAACATTAATTGTAAACGTCTGAGCCGCGGCCATGATGCCGCCCGACTTATACCGGATTACTCCGGCAGGGGTTTGTGAGTTGATATGCAGACCAAAAATTGCATCGACATCCGGATTTTTCAATACGCCTTCCTTTAACATTAAAAGTGCTCCTCCTTCTTCTCCTTCTGGCGGGCCTTCTTCAGCAGGTTGAAAAATGAACTTTATTGTTCCATTAATTTTACTCTTGTTGTTGGAGAGTACTTCAGCTACCCCCATCATAATAGCAATATGGGTATCGTGACCGCATGCGTGCATTACCCCAACTTTTGTTCCCTCAAATTCAGAGGTTACGATAGATTTAAACGGAAGATCATTGCGTTCTGTTACCGGCAGGGCATCGATATCAGCCCTAAGTGCCACTGTTTTCCCGGGATTATCTCCTTTTAGGATTCCGACCACACCGGTGTGTGCTACTCCGGTTTGCACTTCAATACCCAATGACTTAAGATGCTCTGCTATTTTCTCTGCAGTTTTAAACTCCCGATTAGACAATTCCGGATGCTGATGCATGTCTCGCCGCCATTCTATTACCTTTGGGGCAATTGCATCATAATCTTTTTCTAAACCTGCCTGCTGTGACATGACAAAACTTCCTGAAAGAAGTGCAACGATAATTAATACTCTATTCATCTGTCTCATTTTAAAATTTTATAAGTTGATAACCGTCATCCTGAAGCTGTATCAGGGCGGTCATTGCAGAAAGTGCTAATTGCACACCATCTATAGCCTCTTCAATAGGGTAGCCTCTGGCCAAAGAAGACTGCCCGCAAAAAATAATTTCCACACCGGCTGCCATAAACTCCTGAACCAAGGCTTCATTGGGATTATTCACCGAAAAACGTTTGTGGTATGCAAGACTACTCATGATATCCTTTGAAGCCTTGTTATGAACCACAAGTACTACTTTGAGATTTTCCCATGGAACCCCACTTTGAGCGTGCATGTTTAGAAATCGGGCAGCGGTCGCAATGTTTTTATTTATTTCTGAATGACTTTCAGGACTGTTCATTATATCGAAAACCACTCTGAATTCTTTTGAAGTTTCTGTGGCGAATGACAGATCTTCTATTTTCCAGACTTTTCCGTAATTTTCAATTACCGGCCCGGTTTCCGTGGTTTGTGAAATTGACCTGCCAGGGCTTATAAAGAAAATAAATAATCCTATAAATAGTATCCGTTTTTCCATAAGCCATATAGATGTTCTAAATATATTCAAATTAGGTATAATAGCTGGGGCATTGTTCATAATTATTAAAACGATGATTTTAGGATGCATTTAATTATGGCTAAATTCACGTTCTGAAATTTACGCTTTTGGAAAAGTTTCTAAATCAATTGAACGATGCTCAAAAAGCCCCTGTTTTACACAAGGAGGGTCCCTTAATGGTTATTGCCGGTGCCGGATCGGGAAAAACTAGGGTGCTTACTTATCGTATTGCTCACCTGATGGACCAGGGTGTGGATGCGTTTAATATCCTTGCATTGACATTTACAAATAAGGCGGCAAGGGAGATGAAAAAACGCATCGCAGAAATTGTGGGCGGTACAGAAGCCAAGAATTTATGGATGGGCACATTTCATTCTGTGTTCGCAAGACTCCTCAGGTACGACGGTGACAAACTAGGCTATCCAAGTAATTTTACTATTTATGATACCCAGGACTCTCAGCGTCTTATATCTTCTATCATAAAGGAGATGGGGTTGGATAAGGATATTTATAAATACAAGCAAATTCAGAACAGGATTTCCTCATACAAAAACAGCCTTATCACTGTAAAGGCGTATTTACAGAATCCGGAACTCATAGAAGCGGACGCTATGGCCAAAAGACCGCGAACAGGGGATATTTATAAGAATTATGTGGACCGATGTTTTAAGGCCGGCGCGATGGATTTTGATGATCTTCTGTTGAGAACAAATGAGTTGCTCACTCGCTTTCCTGAGGTGTTAATGAAATACCAGGATAGGTTTCGTTACATTCTCGTAGATGAGTACCAGGATACCAATCATTCACAATACCTTATTGTAAAGGCATTAGCAGACCGGTATCAAAACATTTGTGTGGTAGGAGATGATGCACAGAGTATTTATTCCTTTCGGGGCGCCAATATCAGCAATATATTAAATTATCAGAGGGATTATGACGATGTTGCTGTTTACAGGCTTGAGCAAAATTACAGGTCGACCAAAAATATTGTAAATGCCGCCAATACGATCATCGCCAACAATAAGAACCAGCTCGAAAAAGTTGTGTGGACAGCAAATGACGAGGGAAATAAAATTAAACTACACCGGAGCGTTACAGATGCGGAAGAAGGCAGGTTCGTAGCAAGTTCAATTTTTGAAAATAAAATGCAGCTTCAATTACCCAATGGGAATTTTGCCGTGTTGTACCGTACAAATTCACAATCAAGGGCAATCGAAGATGCCTTACGGAAAAAAGACATTCCATATCGAATTTATGGAGGACTTTCATTTTATCAGAGGAAAGAAATAAAAGATGTATTGTGTTATCTGAGACTGGTGATCAATACAAAAGACGAGGAAGCTTTAAAGCGAATCATTAACTTCCCAACCAGAGGGATTGGGCAAACTACAGTAGACCGGCTCACTGTTGCGGCCAATCATTACGGAAGATCCATATTTGAGGTTATGGAAAATCTGGAAAAGATAGACCTGAAAATTAATTCGGGTACAAGGAGGAAGTTAGAAGATTTTGTGAGCATGATTAAGAGTTTCCGGATAATGAACGAAAGTGCGGATGCTTTTACGTTGGCAGAACATGTTGCCAAGAAAACGGGGATATTACTGGAATTTAAGAAAGACGGTACGCCGGAAGGGATAGGGCGGATGGAGAACATTGAGGAATTACTTAATGGGATACAGGATTTTGTTGAAGGTCAGAAAGAATTAGCAGATGCCAAAGGGGACCTTACAGAATTCCTTGAGGATGTGGCTCTGGCAACAGATTTAGACAAAGACACAGGTGATGACGACAGGGTTGCACTCATGACTATCCACATGGCTAAAGGACTCGAATTCCCATACGTTTATATTGTTGGTATGGAGGAGGACCTTTTCCCTTCTGCTATGAGTATGAGTACCCGCAGTGAACTCGAAGAAGAACGACGATTGTTTTATGTTGCTCTTACGAGGGCAGAACAGCAGGCATATCTGACATATACACAAAACAGGTATCGCTGGGGGAAATTAATAGACGCCGAACCCAGTAGATTTATTGAGGAAATTGATGAAAAATTCATCGAAAATCTGACTCCTGTAGATAATTACAGGTTTAAACCACTGATCAACAGCGATATTTTCGGGGAAGTGGACAAAAGTACTTTGCGGCAATTAAAGCCTAAAAACGGCACCCCTCCAACCGTTCACAAACCCAATGAACACCAACTCAGGAAGCTGAGAAAATTAAAACCTCAATTGGCAACCCCAGTTGGCAATAGCGATAGTATAAATCCCAAGCTGTCGGAAGGCTCCCTGGTGAACCACACCAGATTTGGGAAAGGCAAAGTCTTAAAAATTGAAGGGATAGGGAATGATAAAAAAGCGGAGATTCAGTTTGAAAAAGGCGATGTAAAAAAACTGCTTTTAAGATTTGCCAAACTCGAGCTGCTGTCTTGAGTAACTTCTGATGAACTTAAACGCAAATAAGAGGCCACTTAGAATTATCATATATTACGATATTAAACTTCCAATAATGTCGAAAAAAAATTGCACTAATATGATAGGACTTCAGTTTTTTATTCTAATTATCATGTCTTGTAGTACTGGAGGTTCTGAAGACACTATGGTCCAGGATCAGCAACAAGTACAGCAACAAGAAGAAATGGATGAAGTTGATGATGTCCATGCACCAGATTACTGGAGCAAGGCAGAATTGGTATGGAGTGATGAGTTTGAAGGGGATGAACTTTCCTCGGAAAACTGGAAATTTGAAACCGGAGATCACGGATGGGGTAATAATGAACTACAGAATTATGTAGCAGATGACAATGTGGAGGTGAGCGATGGAATATTAAAAGTGCATGCTATAAAACACGATGACGGTTTGGGTACAGTAACCTATACTTCTGCGCGTCTTAATAGTAAAGATGACTTTAAATTTGGAAGATTGGAAATCAGGGCCAAAATTCCGGAACATAAAGGGAATGGTATATGGCCGGCACTGTGGATGTTGGGAAGCAATATCGGAACTGCAGGTTGGCCAGGTTGCGGAGAAATAGATATTATGGAATACGTGAGTTTTGAACCTAATCATACGCACTTTTCTCTACATAGTCTGGCAAATAATCATACTATTGGAACGCAAATTACTTCAGGACCTGTACCTCTGGAAACGATAGAAGAAGAATTTCACAATTATGGAATACTATGGACAAATGAATACATCAAATTTTATATAAACGAGATAGATAATGTAAAACTCAATTTCGCAAAACCCACTGGTTCAAGCTTTGAGAGCTGGCCATTTTCGCAACCATTTTATTTTCTTATAAATATTGCCGTCGGAGGTACCTGGGGAGGGCTGCATGGAATAGATCCCGACATATTTCCGGCCACTATGGAAGTGGATTATGTACGTGTTTACCAGGTAAAGTAATCTATTCATTAATACGAGTCTCACTGCTTTTTATTTCCATTTAAAGGACCATATGCCTTAACTTAGCATTTTCATTAATTGCTGGTGGCAGAATTTATAAAAATATACGAGGATAATCCCGATCCTGACAAAATTAAGAGGGTAGTGGAGGTGTTGCAGAATGGCGGCCTTGTAATCTATCCAACGGATACCGTATACGGCTTGGGTTGTGACATAACAAAATCCCGGGCGCTTGAGAAGATTGCCCGAATAAAGGGCGTTAAATTACACAAAGCAAATTGGTCTTTTATTTGTGAAAACCTGAGTAACTTATCAGATTATGTAAGGCAAATAGATACATCAACCTTCAAAATATTAAAGCGAGCTTTGCCCGGACCATATACCTTTATTCTTCCCGGAAATAACAACCTCCCAAAGGACTTTAAGAAAAAGAAGACTGTAGGAATCAGGGTTCCTGATAATGCAATTGCCCAGGCACTTTTGCACGGATTAGGAAATCCTATAGTATCTACCTCAATCAGGGATGAAGATGACGTTTTGGAGTACACCACAGATCCGGATCTAATCTTTGAGAAATGGCAAAACCTCGTCGACGTAGTTATTGATGGAGGTTATGGTGCCAACACCGCATCTACTGTTATAGACCTGTCTCAATCAGAACCACTGGTGATCAGGGAAGGGAAGGGAAGTTTAGATATTTTCTAGTCGCCCCGGAGAAAACCAAACCTAGTTTTCATTTGTTTTAATAGAGAGGTCCGGATTATACGGAGCGATAAATCTATCGCCTTCTTTTGTTTCTCCGATAACCCCTTCTATTTCTTTCTCAAGATATCTGAGATGTGCTTTGGTCATTCTATGAGTAATGACCGGAATGGTTCCCTTAATTTTACTCTGAAGCTGAACCAGCTGATCCAGGGCCAATGACCTAACATCGGTATTCGCCGTATAATCCTCCGAAAGTTTGGCCAGGATACCACCTATCGCACCTTTTGCTTCACTAGGTTTGTAGAGTGCTATTAAATTGTCTACATAGGCCTTTTGCAATTTTCTTCTGTAGGTATCTGCCTGGTAAAAGACATTGAGTTCGCCCCAAACCAAATAATGCAAATCATCCATGTATTCGTCTGGTTTATACGTATCCTGATCGTCATAACGTTCTGCTATAAAGGTCATCCTACTCATCCTGCTACCGCCCAATAAGTTCATCATCACACTTTCCATGGTCTTTGTTACAGCTTCTTTGGATTGTGGGGATTGTATTTGATTTAAGATATCATTGGTAAGCAGCCATTCGGGTTCTTTAAAAATATGGTTATCCAGAAATATCAGCGCTTCTTTTTGAACACTTTTCAGAACCGGTTGGTAGACTTCGCCCATTTCGCCCATGGTTTTCGGAGTTACATAAATGCCCCCTATATTTTTAACCACATGAAAAAGATAATTGTCATATTGTTTTACAAGGTCTTTATAAACCTGATCCAGATTTGAATAATCGTCACTTCCTCTTTCTTTTGTCCAATCTGTCAGATAGGGAACTATTCTCTGCAAATTCATTATACCATAATTACTGGCCAGAACCGCGTTATCGCCCAGGTCTTCGCGCTGCGACCTTGGGTCAAAATCCTTTCCTTCACCGCCAAACCACAAGCGTTGATTCTTTGAAATACTGTCTACAACCATCGTATTCAGAAACTCTTTTTCTTCAAAAGCGTTAAGTTCAGCTGGCATTCGGGAATATCCCCATTGGATAGCCCATTTATCATAATCACCTATTCTGGGCAAAAGATCCTCCGGAGGAATACTATCTTCGGGCTGAGCCACATAATTGAATCTTGCATAATCCATTATAGAACTTGTATGCCCATTCTTGTGCAACCACTCTGCATCACGGAGATGATCTACCGAGGTTGCGTAACTGGCAGCCATATTGTGTCTTAATCCAAGCGTATGACCAACTTCATGTGCACAGACAAAGCGGACCAATTGCCCCATAAGTTCAGGATCAAATTTCATTTTTTGTGCCTTATTGTCCACAGCACCGGCCTGTATCATATACCAATTATGTAATAAGGTCATCAGGTTGTGGTACCATCCTATATGACTCTCCAGAATTTCGCCACTTCTGGGATCTGTGATATTTGGACCGTATGCATTCTTTGCAGGCGAGGCAAAATATCGGAGTACAGAAAATCTCGCATCCTCAAGGCTCATGTTTTCATCATTTTCTGGCCACTCCCTGCCAACGATGGCATTTTTAAAGCCTGCCTGTTCAAAGGCCTGTTGCCAATCGTTAATGCCCTGTATAAGAAAAGGACGCCATTTTTTTGGGGTTGCCGGATCAAGATAGAAAACAATAGGTTTTGCAGGGGTTACTAGTTTGCCCTGCTTCCACTTTTCAAAATCTTCCGGTCTGGGTTCTAACCGCCATCTATGAACATAAATATTCTCTTCAACCTGCTGCTGATCGTCCCCATATTCCATATAAGAGCTGGCAAAGTACCCTACACGCGGATCATAGATACGTTTCTTCATAGGGTTTTTAGGAAGTAGAATAAAGGAATTATTTATCTCCAATGTTACAAAACCAGATAAGGCCGCTGCAGGTAAAGCCCTTTTTCCTTTTGTAGCTGATGCTTTAGCTTTATACGTTTTTACTGTTCGTATTTCAGTATTAACAGGGAAGCTATTGATATTCTTAATAAAGGATTTGTCTTTTTCCAGAGACGAAAGTTTGTAGGCATCTTTCTGGCTGCTGCTCAATGCCAGCAGTGGATTTTCACTATTTATAAATTTAGTAACATCAATAACGGAAGAAAGTGTTTCTTCATTACGGGCCTTTATATCAAAAGCCTCCAGGATAGGCGTGACACTAGAATTGTTAACCGCTTTGGCAATAGCATCATTTTCATTTGCCACACTTACGAAGGTGGCAATCCGTAAGAATATCTTGTTCAAAGGACCCTTTTCAAAAATAATTGTCTTATCACCAATTTCCTCTCCACCATAATTCCCGGCACCTGCCGGAGTTTTTATAAATCGCGTAACTACCAGGATTTCCCTGTTTAATAAGCTATCTGCAATTTCAAAATAATAGTTCTCATCTACCTGATGTACTTTAAATAGCCCATTTCTACTGATAGCATCCTTATCAATAATCCGCTCGTATGGTTTGGACTTTGCAAGTTCATAAGATGCTTTCTGAGTAATTTTATTGTCATTGCCGCCAGGATTCAGGACAGAACAGGAGCTCAATAAAATCAGCAGGCATGCGAAGGTTAAGGCAAATCTCATATTTAGACAACGATTAGGTTTTTCAAATAGTATCCTTAGTTGCAGTTTTGGGAAAATGCCTCTTTACTTAGGGTAATGAAGTAACGAGGCTACCTTTGGTATAAAAAAACCACGACCAAAGCTTATTAACAAGTTTGGTCGTGGTTGTAAAAATAAACTTTTATTTTAAAAAGTACTAGTTATTGATAGCAGGATCTTTCATCCCTTCTTCAATCATACTGTAGAATTGGTCAATTTTTGGAAGTACAACTATGCGAGTTCTCCTGTTTTTAGACTTATCTGATTGAGATACCGGAATATACTCAGCTCTGCCCGCAGCGGTCATACGCTTTGGATCCACGTTATAATCGTTTTGTAAAATACGTACAATTGAAGTGGCTCTCTTTGCACTTAAATCCCAATTATCTAACAAGACCCCTTTTCTATATGGCACGTCATCCGTATGTCCTTCTACCATAAATTCAAAATCGGGTTTGTTATTTACAACTTGTGCAACCTTAGATAATACATCCTTGGCGGCATTAGTCACATTATAACTTCCACTGCTAAATAATAGTTTGTCCGAGATAGATACGAATACCACTCCTTTTTCAACACTTATTTCAATATCTTCATCATCCAGATTGCCCAGAACGCCTTTAAGGCTCTGTACTAAGGCAAGGTTCACAGAATCCCTCCTTGTAATAGCGTCCTGTAATTTACGTATAGTCAGGTCTTTTTCCTGAAGGCTTTCGAGCGACTTTTCCAGATTCTCTGCTCCTTTGGTAGTGAGGGTAGTCAAATTACCCATATTGTTAATCAGTTCCTGATTGTTGGCTTTTAAGAAGGCGTTTTGATCCTCCAAAGTCTGCAATCTTGAGGTTGCTGTAGCTTTGTCTTCCAGGCAGGTGTTTAGCTTAACCGTAGCTGAGTTTAATAAATCCTGCGTTTCTTTCTGCTTTGCCTCCAAATCGGCAAACTTCTTCTGTGATACACATGATGATAGCAACAGTGTTACACCTAAACAGCCTAAGATGATTTTTTTCATAATAAAGTTTCTAGTATTAATATTTGTTATTAGTTTTTTACGGACAACAGGCTAGCAAAATTATAGAAATTGCTCTCCTTAGATTTTCCAAAATTAGTTAATCTTTTACTAAAATGTTAAATTTCCTTACCTGATCTACGAAATACGACCACACAATGGACTTTGTTGTATAATACTTTAATATAAAATTAGCTTTTTCTCGTTTTCTATACGTTCTTCTAATATTCCTGTAGTAACTCAGATGGGCTCTGAGTATGGCAAAGCAATGATTTATTTTAAATTGGAAAACAAACCGAATTGCAGCAACACCATCTAGTACCAGCCTGACAAGAATAATTGGCAGCGCTTTCTTCCTTGGGAGGTTTTTTGTTATGGAATAGAGCGAATTCCTAAAATTTAGATAAGTTTTTTTAGGATTCATATTGCTAAGGGTGGAACCACCTAAATGATAAACTTCTGATCCACCTACGTAATACACTTTATATCTTGCATTATGAGCCCTCCAGCATAAATCCACTTCTTCCTGATGAGCAAAATAGTCTTCATCAAATCCGTCCAGTCTATTAAAGACGTCTCTTTTTATAAACATACAGGCTCCGGTAGCCCAAAATATTTCTGTAATATCATTGTACTGTCCCTCGTCTTTTTCCAAAGCCTGAAAAATACGGCCTCTGCAAAACGGGTAGCCAAAGCGGTCCAGGTAACCACCGGCGGCACCGGCATATTCAAAATGGTCCTTCTTCAAGAGATCCAATATTTTAGGCTGTATAATGGCCGCCTCCGGAAGTTCTTCAAATGCTTTTAGAATAGGATCCAACCAATTCTCTGAAACCTCAACATCCGAATTGAGCAGACAGTATATGTCGGTCTCCACATTTTTTAGAGCATCATTGTAACCTTTAGCGAATCCGCCATTTACTGAATTTTGTATGATTTTAATTTCAGGATAGTTTTCCTGTACAAAGGCAACAGAACTATCTGTGGATGCATTATCTGCAACAATAATTTCAGCTCCGGCAGAGTACCTAATAACCGAAGGAAGATATTGTTCTAAAAGGGCATGCCCGTTCCAGTTCAGTATGACAATTGACAGTTTCAAAACGCTTGCAAATTAACGGCTAAAATCAGGAATACCTTGTAAAAATGTGTATTTTTCTTTCTCGTAATCCATTTGACAGTAATAGTGGTTATGACCATTGGTTACCATCAAATAGGACGCTTTAAGGGTCATATTATACCGGGCAATCTGATCAAATACTTCCTGCGAAATGGGGATATCGGGCGATTTACATTCTACCAGAATGTTGATACTGCCTTCAGAATTATAGACTACTATATCGTACCTTTTATTGATTCCGTTGACCTTGAGTAGTTTTTCTACATTAATATGGCTCGCTGGGTAATGCTTGTCCTGAATAAGCATATGTATGGTGTGTTGCCTCACCCATTCCTCGGGCTGCAATACCACAAACTTTTTACGGATAACATCAAATATCCGGACCTTATTTTCGCTATTTTTGAAACGAAAATCGTATGAAGGAAAATTAAGGGTTTGCACCCGGCAAATTTGATGAATTTTTTTGAATGGAAGAAGTAAAAAAGATTGTCGATGAAGTAAAGACAGGGAAAATCAGACCCATCTATTTTCTTATGGGTGATGAACCCTACTATATTGACAGGATTGCGGCTTACTTAGAAGATAACATTCTTACGGAGGAAGAACGGGGGTTTAATCAAATGATCCTTTATGGAAAAGAAACCAATATCCCGGATATTGTTGCAAATGCGAAGCGCTATCCTATGATGGCAGAGAAACAGGTATTGATCATAAAAGAGGCGCAGGAACTTTCCAGAACCATTGAGCAATTAGCCGTCTATGCGGAGCAGCCTCAGCCCAGTACAGTTCTGGTATTATGCTATAAATACAAGAAAATCAATAAACGCAAAAAATTATTTAAGGCCATTCAGCAAGCAGGCGGAATTGTATTTGAAAGCAAGAAAATGTACGAAAATCAGGTTTCGGAATGGATAAGAAAAGTGTTGTTGGGTAAGGGATACAGGATTTCTCACAAAGCGACAATAATGCTCGTGGAGTATCTAGGAACGGATCTCAACAGAATTAATAACGAACTGGTAAAGCTACAACTGGTATTGCCAAAAGAAACTGAGATTAACCCCTGGGCTATAGAGGAGCATATCGGTATCAGTAAAGATTACAACAACTTTGAACTCAAAAAAGCCATAGGCGAAAAAAATGCCACGAAAGCAACCCGGATTATAACCTATTTTGCCCAGAATCCTAAGGACAATCCTTTTGTTGTAACAATATCCCTCTTACATACATTTTTTACTCAACTATTGCAATATCACGGTTTATCGGACCATTCACCAAAAAACGTTGCAGGAGTACTTAGAATTAACCCTTATTTTGTGTCAGAATATCAGGTAGCCGCCAGGAATTTCCCTATGAAAAAAGCCAGCCAGATAATTTCGCATTTAAGAGAGTTAGATCTAAAAGGTAAAGGAGTAGGGGCTCAGAATATGGGCCAATCCGAACTATTGAAAGAATTGTTGGTGAAAATATTCTGATTTTCTTTAGCTAACTGCCTTCTTTAAGATTAAAGCCATTGCGTTGACCAGGGTAGCAGAATTTTCAATATTGAATGCAAGAGGCGGTTTAATCTTTATAACATTGTCGTAAGGGCCATCAGTGCTAACCAATATATTTTTTTCTCGCAGACCATTTTTGAGCTTAGTGGCCAGTGCGGTATTGGGATTTCCATTATTATCCAGTAGTTCTATCCCAAGAAAAAGGCCACATCCCCTAATGTCTGCCAGTTCGGGAAACGTTGACTGAAGCTGCTTAAGTAATTTTATAAGATGATTGCCTACCTCCCTGGCGTGCTCCTGTAATTGCTCCTCTTTAATTACTTTCAATACCGCTTCCCCAATAGCGCAAGACACCGGATTACCTCCAAAAGAACTAAAGAATTCCGGTCCGTCTTCAAATTTTTGTGCTATAGCTTCTGTGGTAATCACCGCCCCGATAGGATGACCGTTACCCATAGGTTTGCCCAGGATGACAATATCAGGGATTACATCATACATTTCGAAACCCCAAAAGTAGTCTCCTAACCTTCCAAAACCCAGCTGTACTTCATCACTAATACAAACTCCTCCCTGAGACCGGATTGCGGGGTACACTTTATCCAGATAGCCTTTGGCTAGTGGCACCTGTCCGCCACAACCCACAATGGGTTCTGCTATAAAAGCAGCTATCTCATTTTCATTAGAGTTTATCGTATTTATTGCCTCAGCAGCATAATAAGAAGCTGCTGCATCCTCATCCTTAAAACCAGAACCAAATACTTTTGGCATAGGGGTAGCCAGGGTATTAACTGACAGGCCTGTACCTCTTTTGTCGTTGTATTTATAGTGACTTACTGAGTTCCCGGTCCTTGTATTCCCGTGATATCCATGTTCCAGTGCAAGGAATTTTTCTTTTCCGGAATAGCTCTGAGCTATCCTTAATGCAAGATCGCTGGCCGCACTTCCGGAATTGACAAAAAATACCTTATTGAGCTCAGCCGGAAATGTTGAAAGGAGTTTTTCACCGTAGGAAAGTATCTCCTCAAATATATAACGCGTATTAGTGTTTAATTTTGCCATTGCCCTCTGGCCAGCTCTAACCACAGTGGGATGGCAATGCCCTGTGATCATTATGTTATTGTAGGCATCCAGGATTGCATTTCCTTCGGTATCGTACATATACTGAAATGCTGATCGGCTCATCTCTATGGGGCGGTCATAACTGAGAGATAGCGTCTTACTCAATATTTTATCTCTTCTTTTTATCTGATCTGCCGGATTTTTATTCGTACCTGAGATAAAACCAACTGCACTTTTGAATACGGCACTGGCCTTCAATGGATTCATTGCCAGCAATTGCCTTAACAAACTCCATGCAGCTTGTTCACTGATGGTAATATAATCCGAATCGGGCTTCAGGGTTTTAGTATATGCAGAATTGCAAACGCTGGTACATAGTCTCGCAGCGATGAGATAGTACAGGATGTCTAATTCCTGGATTTCCAATGGGACGATTTCATGATAAGCTGATATTACTTCTTTGGCTACCTGGAGCGGGTCTTCCTTATTCATCATGACATAGGTGAGAGCAACCGCCAACTCATTTATGAGCCAGGTATCGGCCATGTCCCCTAAATCAATGATACCAGAAACTTGTCCATTTTTAGTTAAAACATTCCAATCATTGGCGTCGTTGTGAATAATACTTGTGCGCAGCGTATGCTGCACAGGTCGTATTTGTTCTTCATATTGCATAAAGAAATAATCTACCAGATTTCTATCTTTTGGATTACTGATATATTTCAGGTAACTATAGCTCAGGTCAAATTGCTTCAGATCCCAGGGTGAAACTTTGGCACTTATGGCACAACGTTTAAAACTCATGAGGTTTTTATCCATTTTACCCAGGAATCTCCCAAAGGAACTCAGAAGGGCAGGAGTATGGTTTACATCTCCTAAAAATTGGCCTTCTACAAAGGATAGAAGACGAAATAAAGCATCATTTTCTTTATGTAATTTCTGACCTTTTAGATTTGCAAATGCAATCGGAAATTCAAATTCTTCTAACTCTGACAACTTGTTAAGCGTATCATTTTCGGCAAGCAGCAATTCTCTATTTTCAACAGTGTTTTTGTACTGCTTTAAGACATATGCCGAGGAAGAACTTTTGATTTTATAGTTAATGCTGTCATAACCTTCTAACCTGCTAACATTTTGGGCGTTGATACCAAAATCCTCAAGAAGTAACTGTTGATAATTCATTCAAAAATCAGATTTAAAGGATGCGCGTTTATCAAAAGTACTCACTTCAGGGTATCCTTAAAATATTATAGACAACTATTTGTCAGGTGTTTTCCTATACCATGATTAAATTGAGTGATTACTTATCGTAATTCCGGAAAATCTGAGGGATTGGCTTCGTGCATAATTTCGTATACTTTCTCAAAAATATCATCTGCACTTGGCTTGGAAAAATAGTCGCCATCGCTGGCATAGGCAGGTCTGTGAGCCTTGGCAGTCAAGGTTTGGGGAGCGCTGTCCAGGTATTTGTATGCGGCTTGTTCTTCTATTATTTGTTGGATAAGATAAGAAGAACAGCCTCCAGGAACATCCTCGTCAATTACCAGAAGGCGATTAGTTTTTTGTACACTTTTAAGTACGTCGAAGTTGTTATCGAATGGTAACAAGGACTGGGCATCAATGACTTCTGCATCAATCCCAACTTCCTTTAATTCCTGGGCAACATCCAATACAATACGCAATGTTGAACCGTATGACAATAAAGTGATATCTGCTCCTTCTTTAAGGATTTCCACGACGCCGATAGGGGTACAAATATTACCTAAATTATTTGGTTTAGGTTCTTTTAGTCGATATCCGTTTAAACTTTCTACCACAAGCGCAGGCTCATCACTTTTTAAAAGTGTATTGTAAAATCCGGCTGCTTTAGTCATGTTTCGGGGAACAAGAATATACATGCCCCTCAATAAATGAATAAGTCCTCCCATTTGAGAACCGGAATGCCAGATGCCCTCTAATCGATGCCCCCTTGTTCTTACGATTAATGGAGCTTTCTGCTTGCCAACCGATCTGTAAAGCAGCGTTGCAAGGTCATCACTCAAAGTTTGTAATCCGTATAGAATATAATCCAAGTACTGTATCTCAGCAATTGGGCGCAGACCTCTGAGTGCCAGACCAATTCCTTGTCCGATAATGGTAGCCTCGCGAATACCGGTATCTGATATTCGAAGTTCACCATATTTCTTCTGAAGTCCTTCCAAGCCCTGGTTTACATCTCCAATGGCCCCGCTATCTTCTCCAAAAATCAAAAGTTCGGGATAGTTTTGAAAGAGTTGATCAAAATTATCTCTTAGAATAATTCTGCCATCCACCAATTCCGGATTGGTATCGTATGTAGGAATAACTTCGGCAATGGTTGTTGCTCCATTTTTATTCTCACTGTAAAGATGAGAACTAAATTTTGGTTGTGCAGCTTTAATAAAGTCATTGATCCAGTTTATCAGTGCGGTTTTTTCAGGGCCGCTTTCGCCCAAAAGGTACCTCAATGATTTTCTGGCTTTGGCGAGCAGATCCTTTTTTTGAGGCTCTTCAATTGCAATCAGATCATTTTTTATTTTTGTGATGAAACTCCTGTTGCTGCTAGAAGCGGAGGCAGCATCCAAAAGGGCTACAAGGACTTTCTTATCTTGTTTATGGGGAGCCAAAAATTCTGCCCAGGCCTCTTTTTTTGCCGTCCTTACTTGCTTTTTAATAGTTTTTTCAAGATTCCTAAGTTCTTCTTCCTTTGCTATCTTATTTTCTATAATCCATTCTCTGAAGCGTTTATTACAATCATTTTCCTTTTCCCATTTAAGTCGGCCTTCAGTTTTGTAGCGCTCATGAGAACCCGAAGTAGAATGCCCCTGAGGTTGTGTAAGCTCGGTAACATGGATTAACACTGGTACATGTTCTTCCCTGGCCATATCGCTGGCATTTTCATAAGTATGAATAAGTGCGGTGTAATCCCATCCTCGGACTTTTAAAATTTCATAGCCCTCAGAGGTGTCATCTCTTTGGAACCCGGAGAGTATCTCAGATATATTTTCTTTGGTAGTCTGATATTTTGCAGGAACTGATATACCATAATTGTCGTCCCAAACACTTGTTATCATTGGGACCTGCAGTACCCCTGCGGCATTAAAAGTTTCAAAAAAGTGTCCCTCACTAGTGCTGGCATTGCCAATGGTGCCCCAGGCGACTTCATTTCCGTTTACCGAGAATTTGCTTGAATCTATACCTTCCACATGGCGGTAAATCTTGGAAGCCTGTGCCAACCCCAGTAGTCTTGGCATTTGCCCGGCAGTGGGGGAGATGTCAGGACTGCTATTTTTTTGTGCAGTAAGATCCTTCCAGCTTCCATCCTCGTTAATGCTGTAGGTGCCAAAGTGGCCTCCCATTTGCCTGCCTGCAGACATAGGTTCTTTTTCGATATCAGTGGTAGCGTAAAGTCCGTGAAAGAAATTTTTAGGACTTAGCAAATCGAGAGCCATCATAAAGGTCTGATCCCGGTAATAGCCACTTCTGAAATCTCCATTTCTGAAAGCCCTGGCCATCGCTAATTGTGGAAGTTCTTTACCATCACCAAAAATTCCAAATTTGGCTTTGCCAGTAAGAACTTCTCGCCTGCCAAGAAGACTACATTCCCTGCTGGTAACGGCTATTTTATAATCGTCGAGAATTTGTGCCCTGAAATCATCGAATGAAATATTGTCGCTTTCCTGTAATTTTACGTCCATTGGGCCCTTTAGAATTTTGCACAAAAATATCGAAATAGATTCGCAATTGCAATCGTCAATCGGATTAATTAATTAAATATATCATAAAAAAGGGAGTGTAATAATTGATTTTGTTACGTATGCGACAATAAAAATCAATTTTATTAGGAATATTGCAATAATCAGAACCACTTCCTGGTAAACAATCCTATAAGTGTTTTTGGACTAATAGTGACAATAAATCGAATTTTTTCATCATAGTTAGGCTGCCCCAATTCCCAGCCATTACTAGAGTATAATGGAAAGTAAAGTTCAAAATAGTCTGTCACCAGATTTAAGCGAATTCCGGAGTCATAAACAAATCGGGCGTTCTGATTTCTGTTCTTCATCAGGCCGATATCCCCATAAAGCTCAATCCATCTCCAAAGATTAAAACTTGCATTTGTAGTGGCCATCCAATTGTTGGCAAACGGATTTGCCAATTTGGATTTAAACCCACCTTCTGCAATTACGATTTGTTGACTGACAATTCCACTATCCTCTGATCTTCCCAGGTAGCTATAATCAAATAAATAGTCCGTTGGTCTGTCTAAGGCAAAACTGAAAAAATCAGAATCTGTTTTATTTCGTAAAAATTTGCCTGCGAAGAACCTGAGATTTAACTGGCGATTGTTTTCAAATAATTTTCTGTACTCCAGATTAAATACCAACTTAGAAAAATCACTGGAGTGTTGTGCATCTGCAAACCAGGTAAAATGATTTATTATTCCAGTATTATAAGAATTGTATCGCACGTTAAAGACACTGTAATCCGGATCTGTTTCCAGGTCGTCCAATGACGGATCAATTGTCCTGAAAACATTTACATGGCGTATGACCAGGCTTTGTCTTTTATTGGAAATTAGGTTATCAGAGCGCCAACCAAAACCAATTGAAGGGGTTAGGGTAGAATACCTGGAATTTGTTTGAAAGTGATAAGTAGACCCCCTGAGCGCATAATTAGTTACGTACATTCCACTTTTGCGGTGGTATTTTCTGTAATTAAATTTTCCAAAACCCACGAACGACCTTTCCTTAAGTGCATAAGAAGGAGCAAAGTCGAATAGAAAGGGTCTTTCCAACAAGGTTTTATTGGTAAACCTTAAACCAGGAGTTATCCCGTCATATACATTAAAACCAGCTACGGGCATGTAAAAGACCTGGTTGTAATAGGGGTCTTCCGAGTCTTTTAAAAATTGAAATTTTAACTTTTTATTACTGGATAAAAATCCACTCAGTGTTTTCCAGTTGTCGCGCTGATTAAATTCAGGAATTTTTTGATCGTAATTTAAAACCAATCGCTCTTCTGTTGTTCTGGGGATTCTGAATGTTTTCTCAGATGGTATATCTTGTAGCCAATATTTTGAAACGACAGAATCACCATTTATTCCAAAAAGTGAAATGGGGACATTGGTTGCTGTTTTATTTTTTATGATAACAGAAAGTGAATCTTCTTCCTTTATGATCTTTTTAATTTTAAAATCTATTCGATCACTTGTATTTATATATGCGTCAAAAAACCAGTCAACGTTTTTATCCGCATTCTTTTTAATTATTCGCTCAAAATCTTCAGGACCAACTTTTTTTAAATTATAGTCTGCATAGAATTCTTTTACACTTTTATCTACTTTGTCTTTCCCGAGATAATCTGCCAGATACGCCATGCCCAGCCCTGCTTTATACGTATTAACTATTTTTTGATTGAACTTAATCAGAGAATCGTTAGGTGTTGTTAAACCCTGGTCCAGGTTCTTTCTGGCTATCATCATGGAGAGGAAGGAGTATTGCTCGTTAAAATCCATTTGTGCAAGATGATAATTCCGGAATCCCCAAAGGTTTGATAGTTTTCCCATTAATTTTTGATCCGGGTAATATTGCTCCACATATTTGATCATCAGGTAATTTACCAGGGCGTCTGAAATCCATTTTTCCTTTCTTGGGTTTAAAAAAAGGGTTTCCCGCATATAGCTTATTAGGGCAGTTTTGAGAAACTTCATTTCGAATTGGAATTGCGCATCATAGGGCCTTATAAATGAGGGCAACTGACTTAATCCGTATAAGGGATTCTTATTAAAATCTACCTCACTTACCAAAAGTTGTTCATAAGGGAAGTCGCCCAGATTCTCGTGGATAAATTTATTTACTTTGTTGATTGATATCCCTTGCAGTATTGATTCATAGTTATTGGATCGGATATCTGTTACCACTATGGAATGCCCGGTGACATGCTTTATAAATCTGTTGGTTGGGTTGAGAATAATATCGCAACTTTTTCTATTTACTCCTTTTAACGATGCGTACTGTTTTCCTGGAAATGATGTAACATTCACTTCATTATAATTAGTACCGATGAAAAGGGAATCCGGGAAAATAAAATTGATATTGGTATCAGTAATATCGGTGTAAAGATCTTCCAGACTCTTGTTGGAGTAGAGTTGCCATGATCCGTCGTAAACGGCAGGGGTAAGGTACCAGTCTTTAAGGTAATATCCATTTCTGTTATCGTACCCATAGGGTGTAAATTTATTTGGAGGAAGTTTAACCGTATAGGTAATAAAGAATTTAGCTTTTTCGCCCGGGGGTAATGGATTACTGAGAATGATATTTACAATGTCCTGCCCTGTTGTGCGCTTCCAGACCAATCCTCTGTAATCACTATCAACGATGCTAAAAATTTCGGTAGACCCGCGTTCATCGTCATTAGCGAGATGCAGACTTTTTTTAAATTCTTCAGCAAAGCGTTTTGCAAGAGCAGTATTCTTATCCGAATAGGCATGTGCCCAATCATTAAAATAAAGCGTTTCTAAGGTGTCCTTAGAACTATTCATGTAGATAAATTCCTGCTGAATATTTATAGATTTTGTTTCATCGTCCAGGGTTGCCGTTAACGAATTGCTATGTTGTGCGTAAGTACTGATGGCACAAAAAAGCAAAAGGATCAACTGCCTATATTTTACATGTCCTAGAGATTCGAGCATCATTAATCTAAAAATTGGGGCTGAGGGATTTTCCTTTGTAGAAGGCATCAATAATTTCAACAACCTCGTCCTCCGTATCCACTACTTTTATAAGGTCCAAATCCGTTGCACTGATATTACCGTTGTTCAGCATGATGTTTTTAATCCATTCGAATAATCCGGCCCAGAATTCTGAACCTACGAGAATAATTGGAAATCTTCCTATTTTGTTTGTTTGAATTAACGTAATGGCCTCGAACAACTCGTCCAGAGTCCCAAAACCACCTGGCATAACAACAAATCCCTGTGAATATTTAACGAACATTACTTTTCTGACAAAGAAGTAATCAAAATCCAAACTTTTATCCTCATCGATATAAGGATTATCATGTTGTTCAAAGGGAAGGTCAATATTGAGGCCCACAGAAGTACCTCCGGCTAAATTTGCCCCCTGATTTCCTGCTTCCATAATTCCCGGTCCACCGCCGGTGATAATTCCATAACCGGCTTCCGAAACTTTTTTCGCAATGTTTACTGCCAGTTTATAATATTTTTCATCAGACTTGGTCCTGGCAGAACCAAAGATAGATACACAGGGACCGATGGCACTCATTTTTTCAAATCCCATTACAAACTCCCCCATAATCTTAAAAATGGCCCAGGAGTCGTTGGTTTTAATTTCGTTCCATCCCTTATGGTGTTGTTCTTTTCTCATATCAGAAAGAATAAATTTTATACTATTTAATGAAGTTAGCTTATCTAATTCACGGAATGCTCACAATTTCTAAAAAAAAGAAAAACTACGAGCAATTATCAAGGAAATCTCATGTAAAACTTAGATGTTAAGCAACTCCCGATTCCCCTTTTGTAAGGAGAGCTCTTTATTTAAGAACTCCGCTGTGTAACTTTTAGTATCCAAACAGATCTCCTCTGGTGTACCTTTAGCCACAATCATACCACCCCCGCGCCCGCCTTCATAACCAATATCTATAATATGATCTACCATTTTAATGACATCCATATTGTGCTCTATTACCAGTACTGTATTGCCTTTGTCTACCAATTTATTCAAAACTTCCATCAGTACACGTATATCTTCAAAATGAAGTCCGGTAGTAGGTTCATCCAAAATATAAAAGGTATTACCCGTATCCCTTTTAGATAATTCGGTTGCGAGTTTTACTCTCTGGGCTTCACCTCCGGACAGGGTGGTGGATTGTTGACCGAGAGAGATGTAGCCTAAACCTACGTCCTGGATGGTCTTGAGTTTCCGGTATATTTTCGGGATTTTTTCAAAGAATGCAACAGCCTCATTAATAGTCATTTCGAGCACATCGGAAATGGATTTACCCTTATATCTTATCTCCAGGGTCTCCCGGTTAAAACGTTTGCCATTACAGGTTTCACAATCCACATATACATCGGGTAAGAAATTCATTTCAATTACCCTTAAGCCTCCTCCCTGACAAGTTTCACATCTTCCCCCTTTCACATTAAAACTAAATCTCCCTGGTTTGTAACCGCGAATTGAGGCTTCCGGTGTTTTGGCAAACAAAGCACGAATCTCGCTAAAAACTCCGGTATAAGTTGCCGGATTTGACCTGGGAGTTCTTCCTATTGGAGACTGATTAATGTCTATTACCTTATCTATATGTTCTAATCCGCTGACTTTTGAATAAGGCATCGGCTTTTTTACACCATTAAAATAATAGGCATTCATAATAGGGTAGAGGGTTTCGTTGATCAAAGTGGATTTACCACTCCCGGAAACTCCTGTTACTCCTATCATTTTTGCCAGCGGTAGTTGAACGGTAACATTTTTAAGGTTGTTGCCCGTACATCCCTTTAATACAATCGATTTTCCGTTACCCTTTCTTCGTTTTTCAGGAGTGGGTATTTCCTTTCTGCCAGTAATATAATCGGCCGTTAGCGTCATATGCTTTTTCAGGGCAGCTGGTTGTCCTTCAGAAATGATCTCTCCTCCGTGCTTTCCGGCCCTGGGGCCAATATCTATAACATGATCTGCTCTTTCTATCATGTCCCGGTCATGCTCTACTACTATAACAGAATTTCCAATATCTCTGAGCGACTCCAGCGAGCTAATCAATTTGTTGTTATCTCGTTGGTGCAATCCGATACTTGGTTCATCCAGGATGTAAAGCACCCCCACAAGCTGAGATCCAATTTGAGTGGCCAGGCGAATTCGCTGAGCCTCGCCTCCGGAGAGCGACTTTGAACTTCTGTTCAGCGATAGGTAGTCCAGGCCAACATCTAACATAAATCGGATACGGGTCCGGATTTCCTTTATGATTTCCTCTGCTATTATCTTTTGATTGCCCTCCAGTTTGTCATCCAATCCTTCAAAAAATTCGGCAAGCTCAGCAATATCCATACCGGCTAAGTCTGCAATATTCTTTTCATCAATCTTGAAGTAAAGCGAAGCAATTTTTAGACGGGAACCATTGCAATCAGGGCATTCAATTTTATCCATGTATTCTTTGGCCCACCTTTTTATTGAGGTAGAATCTGTTTGCTGGTATTGTCCCTTAATAAAATTGGCAATGCCCTCATAATCAATTTTATATTCTCTCTTAATACCCAGGGTTTTGGAGTCTACTTCAAAACTTTCTTCCCCGCCATAAAGTATAATCTGTAAGGCTTCTTCCGGAATTTTATTAATGTTGTCAGTCAGTTCAAAATTATATTTCCTGGCGATGGTTTCGAGCTGTTTAAAAGCCCATGACTTTTTGTATTCTCCGAGTGGAGCAATTCCACCGGCCTGAATTGAGAGCTTTTTATTTGGAAAGATTTTATTGCTGTTTACTTCATACACATGACCAAGTCCGTTACAACTTTTACACATCCCTTTGGGCGAATTAAAAGAAAAAGTATTTGGCTCCGGACTGGGGTACGAGATGCCGGTTGTAGGGCACATAAGATCTCTGCTGAAATATCTGGGAGTAGCTGTGCCTTCTTCCAGTACCATAAGAACATTATCTCCACTGTACATGGCTGTATTAATTGTTTCGCTGAGGCGTTTGTGAAGGTCCTCGTTTTCAGCAATTTTTAACCTGTCAACCACAATCTCTATATCATGGGTTTTGTATCGGTCCACCTTCATTCCCCTGGTTATGTCAATTATTTCGCCGTCTACCCTTACTTTAACAAATCCCTGTTTTCCAATTTGTTCAAATAATTCCCGGTAATGGCCTTTTCTTGATTTAATAATGGGCGCAAGGACATTAATTCTTTTAGCCTGGTAGCTGGATATAATGAGGTTTTTAATTTGTTCATCGTCATAACTGACCATTTTTTCGCCGGTCTTATAACTGTAAGCGTCAGCAGCCCTGGCGTATAATAAGCGCAGAAAATCGTAAATCTCGGTAATAGTGCCTACAGTAGACCTGGGAGATTTTGAGGTAGTTTTTTGCTCAATAGCAATAACGGGGGAGAGGCCGTCAATTTTATCAACATCGGGCCGTTCCAATCCGCCTAAAAACTGTCTGGCGTAGGCCGAAAAAGTTTCAATGTAACGACGTTGTCCTTCAGCATAGATGGTGTCGAAAGCTAAGGAGGACTTCCCACTTCCAGAAAGTCCGGTAATTACCACCAGCTTTTCTCTCGGTATAGTAACGTCTATATCCTTTAAATTATGAACCCTGGCTCCTCTTACCTCAATATTTTCCTCGTAGTTTATCATTGATTTTGACAAAGTTGCAAAGGTACAATTTTGAGGTCTAAAAAAGAACTGAGTTTTAGTCTTAAATAAGAGGTGTTGACTTTTAAATTGGGAAGAACTACATTAAAGGAGAATAAATTTTGCCATAAAAAAGCGCTGTATCCCACAATTTTTATTAAACCGCCTGTTTCTCTGCCAAATAGGGTCGAAAGCGTTTTGTGGCCGGCTGTACATATAATTTTCTATTAATTAAAGAAGTTATCTGCGCATTTTTAAAGTAGTTATTTATGATTTTATTATAATCTATGGTCTCGCCCTTTATTAACTCACTATTTATCGCGACAGGCGTATTCATTTCATTTAGATCCAGGGTAACCATCTCTACTCCTTGTCCGTCATAATAAATTCCATATTTGCGTTTTACATCATAAATAATCCAGGGACTATCTGAATTTCTGGACCTGAAGTATTTTGAAATAAGCGGCAAGATATTGTGGTCAGGAGCTATATTGGCAAAGTAAATTCCATCCCCTGTGTATTCAAAGTTCAAGTTGGCTTCTATTTTGTTTTTTTCTTTGCCCACCATTCTGGCGAGTTGTGAGATCTTAAATGAATTTGATTCCGAGGAAGTTGCTATCAGCTCTGTTCCGGACATAAATAACTTCTGTATGTATTTGTATAAGACAAGCTCTATCCCTTTACTTTCACTTAAGTAGGCAAAATAAATCAGCTTAATGGCATTACTACTTTTCTTCTGTATACCATTCCAAACCCGTTTGGCTTTCTCCATTTGAGTGAAAACCGTTTGAATATCTGAAAACAGACCATTTTGAGTTTTGCTGTTTCTGCGTATATCAGTAACCGTGAGATGTTCTTCAAAGCCAACAAAAATAGCACTTAAGAAACCATTGAAACTTCCGTCATAAACTAATATTTTTGCGTTTTTCATCTTAGTCAAATAAAGTGAATTGTATATTTTTTAAATTTTTAATTGCCCGTCGGGATGTTGGATAAACCTTGTTTGTAAAATGTTCTGATTCCTTTTTAGCATTTAATTTGCCACTTGGATTCTTTTTTCCAGAGCGAATACGGGACGCCTTACCATCAACAAAATGTTCGTCCTGTGTGCCTTTCTTTGCTAAAGCGAAGAGTTTGTTGTGTAATTGGTCAAATTGCATAGATACTATTTGTAATTAATCCAAAAATATGGAATAATTCCTAATTATGGAAATATTCCAATAATAATTTTGGAAATATTCCATATTTTGTATCTTTGAGAGGATTAGGAACTTCAGCCAGATAAAAAATGGAAAATGAACTTACTTTAAAACGTTTTACAGATGTACGACGAGAATTGGGTTTTACGCAGACCGAATTTGCACAACTTTTAGGCATTTCAAATACTACCGCAGATATTGAAAGGGGCAGAACAAAATTGTCTGGGAAAGTAGTTGCAGAATTATTAAAACAATTTAAAATAAATCCGTTATGGTTGTTCGGGGAAAGCAATCAACAGCACCTTGAGACTTCTAATACAAGTGTAATTCCCAAAGTGGTTACCGTGGATTCATCTGACAGGGATAATATGGTTTTGGTTAATGCCAAAGCAGCGGCAGGTTATCCACAGAATATTCAGGATACGAGCTGGTATCAACAATTACCAGCTTTTGATTTGCCAATTCCGGAATTTAGAAATGCTACCTACAGAGGCTTTCAGGTAGAAGGGGATAGTATGTTACCTAATCTGAAACCGGGGGAGTGGGTTTTGGCTAAAGCTATTGAACACGTGGATGATGTAAGTCCAAATAAAATCTATGTCGTCGTTCTTGAAGATGCAGTACTGGTTAAAAAAATAGAGAAAAGACCAAATTCTAACAATATCACCCTTATATCTCTCAATGATTCCTATCCTCCTTATGAAATAAAACCCTTTCAGATTCAGGAAATCTGGCAGGTAAATAGTAAGATTACTTTCGGAGTAGATGCTACAACAGAAAAAGGATTATTAAGACAATTACAGGAATCTATGGACGAACTTAAGCAAAAATTAGCCAATTAGTTTGGAGGTAGTACCAAGGCACAGCTATTTATTATAAAGCAAAATTAAGGCGTTTATATTTGATGAGACTATGCAGAAGTGCAGGATTTGTAAAGATGCTTCATTTGGTTGCTTTAAGAAACTTCAGGCAGGTTCCAACATACAATTCTATGCTTTTGGCCTCCCTAAACGCTAAACAGAATTAGTGCAAATCATCTCCCCAGGATTATATCAAATTATTGAAAATGAAGAATGTCAGATAGATCCTAATGAATTTAGGTTAACCCGGATATGGAATTTGGCGTTATATAGAATCGAATAAATTCGTATATTCATAATTAATCAAAGCGCTAATTGATAAAAATTATAATATGCAGCATTTAAAACCTCTTCACAAAGACGCTATACCCAAGGCACTTACTCGAGCTAAGCATTATCGACTTCTAAACGAACCATGGCAGGCCGAGAGTATTTGCAGGGATATCCTCAGTGTGGATCCCAATAATCAGGCGGCGCTGTTAAATCTAGTTCTGGCAAAGACAGACCAATTCGGAACCACAAAATCTAACACGTATTCAGAGGCAAAAAGAGCTTGCGCGAAACTTAAGGACGAGTATGAACGCTTTTACTACCGGGGAATAATTGAAGAGCGCCGCGGAAAAGAAGCCCTAAATCGGAATACACACAGAGTCAAGTATATTGCCTATGAACACTATAGGACAGCAATGGAATATTTTGAGAAGGCAGAGAAAATTCATCCGCCTGGTAATGAAGATGCAATCTTGCGTTATAATGCATGTTCGAGGCGCATTAAAGAATTTAACCTCAGATCTGCACCGGATGAAGGTCATATACAGCCCTTTCTGGATGTGTAATAATTTAAAACGATGCAGGGTTATTTAATTAGTGCGACTCTGGATTTTAGGGAAAAGCTGAATTGATAAATTCTTCGGTCTGTTTCTAAGTTTTGGGTGGATACTTTTTCTTCCAGTCCCCAAAGAGTTTTCGTCTTAGCATTGTGACCGGGTCATAGTACCTGTCGACCACCCTTTCCTTCATTGGGATAATACCATTATCGGTAATATTAATATGCTCAGGGCAAACATCTGTACAACAACGCGTAATATTACACATTCCCGATCCATAATCCTTTTTAAGCTCAGGTATTCTATCTTCAGTATCGAGTGGATGCATTTCCAGACCAGCCACTCTGATCATGAATCTTGGACCTACAAAATCATCTTTTTTATCATGGTCTCTCAGTACATGACATACATCCTGGCATAAATAACACTCAATACATTTTCTAAATTCCTGAACCCGATCAACATCTTTCTGATACATCACATATCCCTTTTCAGTTTTAGCTTCCGGGGATATCTTTAATGGTTTTATACGTTTGTTTTGTTCGTAATTCCATGAGACATCGGTAACCAAATCTTTAATGATTGGAAAAGTTTTTAAAGGGGTGACTGTTATGGTTTCATCTTCCTTATATTCGTTCATCCTGGTCATGCAGGCGAGTTTGGGTTTTCCGTTTATTTCAACGCTGCAAGAGCCGCATTTACCCGCTTTACAATTCCATCGAACCGCCAAATCATTAGCCTGTTCTGCCTGTATCCTATGTATGACATCCAAAACAACCATGCCTTCCTGTACTTCGGCCTCGTAATGCTCCAAACTACCATTATTCTTATCACCTCTGTAAATTTCGAATGTGCGTTTAGACATATGATGTGTATTAAATGATCTTATTTAACTGCTCTTTCTTTTACAATTTCTTGCTCCAACTCATCTATGGTAGACTTTGCGATACGCTCTAATTCCTTATCCGGAACGGGGCGTTCAACTTTTTTCAGTTGCATTTTTCCATCACCTCCTTTAAAGCTTACAATATTAAATTTTAACCAATCTTCCTGTTCACCGGGGAAGTCGGCCCGGGTATGAGCGCCTCTGCTTTCTTTTCTCATTAAAGCCGCTCTGGCCACGGCTTCTGCCGTTATTAATAAATTACGCAAACCCAGTGCTTCATGCCAGCCGGGATTGAATTGACTTGCACCTTTTGCTCTCACCGTTTTATATTCTTGCTTTAAGTCCTCTAACTTTGAGATACCTTTAGTCAAATCTGCTTCCGTCCGGATAATTCCCACATTCTTTTGCATATTAGCCTCAAGTTCTTCGTGCAACAAATATGGGTTTGCTCCATTTTCCCGGTTTAGAATTGAAGTGGCACTTCTTATAATATTGCTAATCTGCTCTTTATTCAAATCGGGATGTTTATCTATCTTTCTGGCGTATTCAGAGGCGTGCTTTCCCGATAAATAGCCGAAAACCAACAGGTCTGACAGCGAATTACCTCCTAATCTGTTTGCGCCGTGTAAGCCGGCTGCGCACTCGCCACATGCGAATAAGCCGGGGACCGAACTCATAGTCGTTTCTGCATCCACCCTAATACCGCCCATAAAATAATGACAGGTAGGACCAACTTCCATTGGTTCCTTTGTGATATCCAATTCTGCCAAAACCTTAAATTGGTGATACATGGATGGCAACTTCCTTTTTATGTCTTCGGCAGAACGCTGAGTGGCTATATTGAGATAAGCGCCACCGTGTTTGGAACCCCTTCCGGCTTTAACTTCAGCGTTGATAGCCCTTGCGACCACGTCTCTTGTAAGCAATTCCGGAGGTCTTCTTGCATTTTGGTCTCCGGCAAGCCAGCGGGCGGCCTCTTCCTCTGTATCCGCAGTTTCGGAACGAAAGCGTTCGGGTATATAATCAAACATAAAACGTGTGCCCTCACTATTGAGTAATATTCCGCCTTCACCCCGTACACTTTCGGTAACCAGTGTCCCTTTTACAGATAGGGGCCAGACCATTCCTGTGGGATGGAATTGATTGAATTCCAAATCCATAAGTTCTGCACCGGCTTCATAGGCCAAAGCATAACCATCTCCGGTATATTCCCAAGAATTTGAGGTTACCTCCCAGGCTTTTCCACCTCCACCTGTGGCAAATATGATAGATTTTGCCTTAAATATTGTAAATGCACCACTCTCTCGCCACATGCAAACCACGCCACATACCTCGCCTGTATCGCTGGTAAGCAGGTCTAGTGCCGTACATTCCATATACGCCTGAATACCCTGATGTATACCATGGTCCTGTAGAGTTCGTATCATTTCGAGCCCTGTCCTGTCACCAACATGAGCAAGTCTGGGATAGCGGTGCCCACCAAAATTCCGTTGGTTTATAAGGCCATTTTTTGTTCTGTCGAAAACCGCCCCCCATGCTTCCAGAAGTCGAACCCTCTCAGGAGCTATTTTGGCGTGTAATTCTGCCATACGCCATACATTGAGAAATTTACCTCCCCGCATAGTATCCCGGAAATGGATTTTCCAATGATCTCTTTCGTCGACATTGGCGAGAGCTGCGGCCATTCCACCTTCTGCCATGACTGTATGTGCTTTCCCTAAGAGCGACTTCATTATAATTCCGGTGTTCATTCCCTGTGAAGAAGCTTCAATAGCAGCACTTAGTCCGGCACCTCCGGCACCCACTATGAGCACGTCGTGTTCAATGGTCCTTATTTCAGAAGTGTCTATCATTTATTCATTGCTTTATGCACCCCAGGTATTGAGGTCGCTAATAATACCCATAGATACCAGCCGTACATAGAAATCTGCTACCATGATCCAGATTAAACTCAACCATGCAAAAAGTTCGTGTCGCTGATTGAGCCAGTTTACTATTTTACCGTTTTTATGTGCAACTTCTCCACTCATACTACAGGAATAACAATCCCTGCTTCCGGTTAAAAGATGTCTTATAGAATGGCATCCAAAGGAGTAACAAGCCAATAAAATGGGATTCCCTAAAATCAGAATACTCCCAACGCCAATGCCTAATTCACCACCCCTAAAAAAGGACAGATAGGCATCGTAGAAAAAAACAACTATATAGATCATGGCAAAATACATGGCATATCTATGTAGATTCTGAACTACCATAAGGCCTGTTTCTCCTTTATATCCGGATTTTCTTTTGCGAGGCAAAGCACCAACTGCACAAGCTGGGGGTGTTCCGGTAAAGGCCCTGTAATATGCTTTTCTGTAGTAGTAACAAGTAAACCTGAAAATTCCGGGAATAGCCAGAATTAACAGGGAAGGGGAGGGTGGGATCCAAGCTGGCCACCACGCAGGCCAGCTGCCAAACAAAGCGTGCCCTATAGGTGCGGCACCATCAACACCTTCCTTAATAAAAATCAATGGGGAATAAAAGGGTGCCAGATAGCCCCCAAATCCTTCTTGTCCGGCACTGTACCAATAAAAATCGGCCTGCAATGCAGACCACATACCATAAATCAGAAAACTTGTCAACCCAAACAAAACAATTCCGGGATACAGCCACCAGTTATCTTTTCTTAAGGTTTTGGCAAAACCACCAGACTTGATGGCAATAGATTTGTCAGAAGACATATAGTTTCGTTGGTTGTATTATCTATTTAATCGAATTGCTAACAAGTTAATAAAAAAGTTGTCTAGTTGTTAATTTTTTTAACCGGAGCAAAGTTCAGATTAAACCTTTACGATAATTCACCTATGGTTAATAATGGAAAGTGTAATTCAGTAAGCTAATATTTGGGGACAATTGATACCACTCTGGTGCTAAGCTCACTGTTATGTGGAGATGGAACTAAATAATCTAATAGCCCACTGCCGTATCATCACCTCTTTGGTCAGCGCCTCCTTCATATTTGCCGTCGGGCAATACAAGAATGGCATCTACTTTCCCCATTATGGGTGTTCTTTCCTCATTTATTTTATATCCCTTGGCTTTCATTATGTTTTTTAATTCTTCTGAAAAGCCCGCCGCAGGTTCAAAGACGACATTGTCTGGTAACCACTGATGGTGAAACCTGGGAGCATCCACAGCCTCTTGCATACTTAGATTAAACTCATAAGTATTCAAAATTGTTTGGGCGACAGCTGTTATAATTGTGGATCCCCCGGGGGTGCCTACTACCATCCATAATCTGCCTTCGCGTTCTACAATGGTTGGTGTCATAGAACTCAGCATTCGCTTTTCGGGCGCAATACTGTTAGCTTCGGCTCCTATTAATCCAAACATATTGGGAACGCCCACCTTGGCACTAAAATCATCCATTTGGTTATTCATAAAAAATCCAAGTTCCTCACAATACAACTTAGAACCATATGCTCCGTTTAGTGTGGTGGTTACCGAAACGGCATTTCCCTCATCATCCACGATAGAATAATGTGTGGTTTCCGGACTTTCAACTACTTCCACATACCCGTGTGAAACCTCAGATGATGGTGTTGCTTTTTCAAAAGAAAAGCTGGCCATTCGCTCATGCAGATAACTATCTTTGAGCAGCACATCCAGAGGAATATCCACATAATCCGGATCACCCAAATAATAATTTCTATCAGCATATGCTCTTCTGGACGCCTCATTAAACAACTGAATTGTTTTGGCCGAGTTGTGTCCAAAACCTGACACATCATAGGGCTCTATCATTTTAAAAATCTGGTTCAATGTAACTCCTCCGCTGCTGGGGGGACTCATAGAAATAATTCGCAGATCTTTGTAATTAAAGACTATCGGCTGGCGCCATACGGCCTGGTAATTGGACAGATCTTGTTCCGTAATATAACCGCCATTTTTCTGAATAAAAGCCGCCAGCTTTTTAGCCGTTTCCCCCTTGTAGAATTCGTCTCTTCCATTTTTTGCAATTCGCTTTAAGGTATTAGCCAGTGCAGGGTACTTAATGGTATCCCCGGCAGCAAAGTCTGAAGTAAATAAAATACTATCACCGTTAACCTCAAGGAAGATTTCACGATTGTCCGTAAGGCGATTTGCCTGGTTTTCAGTAACTACAACCCCTCTTTCGGCCAATGCAATTACAGGCTTAAAAATTTCTTCTATGGATAAACTACCAAATTTGCTGTGTACTTCAAAAACTCCGGCTACAGCACCCGGAACCCCAGCAGACGAAGCGCCTTTTGTGCTTTTTTCCGGCATAAAATTACCTGTTGAATCCAGATACATATCCCTGTGAGCAGCTAGTGGGGCTTTTTCTCTATAATCTATTGCGCCAAGATCGCCATTTGCTTTTCTGTACACCATAAATCCACCTCCACCCAGGTTTCCGGCATATGGATAGGCCACGGCAAGCGCCATTTCCATACCCACCATTGCATCAAAGGCGTTACCGCCGTTCTTAAGTATAGCCACGCCAATTTTGGACGCTTCTTCTCTTGCTGATACCACCATTGCATTTTCGGTTACCAGTCCGGTAGGTTGTACTATTTGCCGTTTGCAATTGGTAAAGAAAAATAGGATTATTGGTAATAAAAAGAGTACTTTTCTTAGCCGCATTATATGTTTTGGTTTAGATTAAACATGATTTTTACTACCACCGTGGCAATCTTCTTACCAGTTGGATTATATTTTAAAGGCTTCAGAGGGAAATGAATTTTTGTCTTGAAAAGATAATCAATTCTTCAAAAAAAGAAGTGAACTCGGTTTCAAAAGCGTCATAATGAGTTTCAAGATCTACGATCGCAAAATTCATTTTACTCCTGTTCTTTGTTCTTCGGTTCATGCCGTGAAGGACTTTGGATATCCCTTTTAATTTGGCATAATTTACTATCCAGTTATCAGCTATCATATAGGGCATCATTCGTTGTACGCCATCAGGAAGTATTGAGTAGTTATCCTCAAGAAGATCATAGAAATTATCAACAAACAACGACAAAGGCTGTTCCGAATATTTTTTCCAGTTTTTAGCAAGAAAATGATCGTAAAATATATCCACAATCACTCTGCTGTAGTGACTGTAATTTTCATGTAGTCTTTTTGAACTTTTCCTTACAGTGGGGTGTGCATCTGTAAATGTGTCTATTGCCCGGTGCAATATAATCCCTTTCTGGACCCTTTTGGGCAAATGGCCATAGTTTCTCCCCCTGATACTATCCGCAATAAAGTTGCCCAATGTGATTTCCTCATCATCGAATGATAAATAAATATGAGCAAGAAAATTCATCTTTAGCTGTTCATAAATTTGAGGTCGAATTTACAAATTACAAACATAGATTAGTTGACATACCTGTATATTTGCAAAAACTTTTTCAGCAGCATGACCTTAATAAAATCGATATCAGGCATTAGAGGAACCATAGGAGGGCAACCAGGAGACAATCTAACTCCTTTGGACGCGGTGAAATTTGCGGCGGCATATGGTACCTGGTTAAAGGGTTATTCAAAAAATGAGCATATAAAGGTAGTCATAGGCAGAGATGCCAGAATTTCCGGAGAGATGATTCAGGGTCTTGTAGTTGCAACGCTTGTCGGACTTGGAATTGATATCATAGATCTGGGTTTATCCACAACTCCCACAGTTGAAATCGCAGTACCCCTTGAAAAAGCCGACGGAGGAATAATCCTGACGGCCAGTCACAATCCAAAACAGTGGAATGCACTTAAATTACTCAATGAACGGGGAGAGTTTTTAGACGCTGCCCAGGGCGCGATTATATTAGAACTTGCGGAAGAAGAAAAATTCAATTTTACTGCAGTAGATGATTTGGGCACTGTCTCCAAAAACAATGATTATATAGACATACATATACAGGAGGTACTGAAATTATCTCTGGTGAATGCTGAAGTAATTAAAAAAGCAGGGTTTAAGGCAGTTGTGGATGGGGTAAATTCTACGGGAGGAATTGCCATTCCAAAATTGCTTAAATCTTTGGGGGTAGAAGTGGTTGAGCTGTATTGTGATCCGACCGGACATTTTCCACACAATCCCGAACCATTAAAAGAACATTTGTCAGATATCTGCGAGTTGGTAGTGAAGGAAAAAGCGGACTTTGGAATTGTTGTGGATCCGGATGTTGACAGACTTGCTTTTATCACTGATGAAGGTGAAATGTTTGGAGAAGAATATACTTTGGTTGCCTGTGCGGATTATGTGCTGGGCAAGACAAAGGGAAATACTGTATCTAACCTCTCCTCTTCAAGGGCTTTGAGCGATATAACTGTAAAACATGGGGGTAACTATGAAGCCGCGGCGGTTGGTGAAGTAAATGTGGTTACCAAAATGAAAGCCAATAATGCAATAATTGGAGGTGAAGGTAATGGTGGAATTATTTACCCGGAAAGTCACTATGGCAGAGACTCGCTGGTCGGAACGGCATTATTCTTAATGTTGATGGCAGAGAAGGGGGGTAGTGTCAGCGCATTAAAAGACAGTTATCCTGCTTATTTTATGAGCAAAAAGAAAATAGAATTAACCGCTGATCTGGATGTAGATGGTATATTGAAAGCTATGGAAGAGAAATACCGGGATGAAGATATTACCAACATCGATGGGGTAAAAATTGATTTCCCTGATAATTGGGTACATCTTCGTAAATCGAATACCGAACCTATAATTAGAATTTACACCGAAGCTGAAAGTCAGTCCCAAGCCGATCAACTGGCCGATCGTATTATTGGAGAAATCAAGGAAATAGCAGGAATCCAGAGTTGATATATTTAAACACTCTCCGGAACTTTGTTCCTGTGTTTCCATCTTCTGTGGGTCCATAAATACAATTCAGGGCGCTGCCGAATTTGCTCTTCTGTCAATCTCAGGAATTGATTAGTGATCTGATGTTCTTCAGTATCGCTTCCAGATGTAGTAATTGGGATTAATTCTGCCTCGTAATAACCCCTTTTTACCTTTGTCACTTTTAAAAAAACCACTGCGAGATCCAGTTTTCTTGCAATACTCTCCGGGCCGTTAAATATAGGGACTTTTACCCCCATAAACGCTGTCCAGTACTGTGCGCTTTTTGCCATAGGGGACTGATCACTTACCATTCCATATACCCCTTTCTTATTGTTCTGCTCGTTGCGCATTACGGTTTTTGTAGTTTGCTTTTGTGTAATAGGGGTGGTATTCCATTTGCCTCGTATCCGTTTTATCAACCTGTCGAAATACGGGTTGCCAATTTTCTGATATACTGCGTATCCCTCTGATTTAAGGAAGTTGTTTATGCTAATAATCCATTCCCAATTGGCATAGTGAGAACAGAGCAGCAGCACATTTTTGTCCTTTTCCAATTCCTGGATCACTTCGATATTCACGCATTTAAATCTCCTTATCATTTCTTCCCTGGAGAGATTCATGGTCTTTACGGTTTCTAACAACACATCGCAGAAATGCTTATAAAATTTCTTCCGTATTAGTTTTAATTCCGTGTCCGATTTTTCAGGAAATACGAGTCTTAGATTATTGAATACCACTTTTTTACGATAACCGGAAAGTGTGTAAATAAGAAAAAAAAGAAAATCTGAGACCAGGTAAAATAGTCGGTAAGGTAATATTGAAATTACCCATAAAATAGGATAGGCAAGAAGATAACTCAATAACTGCATAGAAGTAAAAACTATCGGCAAATATAGCTATATTTGGCGCTTAATTTAATTGCACTTTCCATGAATATGCATATGGCAACAATTGCCATCATCGCCGCCAATGTGCTTGTTTCTTTAAAAGGTTTCGATGATGCTTCTTTCTTTGATCGCTATAAATTTCAGATTGGCCCCATTAAAGCAGGGCAAAAGGTGCGCATGTTTACCTCAGGTTTCCTGCATGTTGATATTGCACATTTGTTTCTAAACATGTTTACGCTGTATTTCTTTGCTGATGTGGTTATTCACTGGTTTGGAGCGGTAAAATTTCTGATTATTTATGGGATTAGTCTGGTTGGAGGTAGTTTATTGGCCTTATTTTTTCATAAAGACGAACCTTATTATAGCGCCGTTGGGGCCAGTGGGGCCGTAACAGGAATATTGTATGCAGCCATATTGTTGCAACCTGATATGCAATTGGGAATTATGTTTATCCCAATACCAATTCCTGCCTACATTCTTGGAATTGGGTATATGATTTACTCCATTTATGGAATGAAAACCAGGGTAGGAAATATTGGCCATACCGCACATTTTGGAGGTGCAATTGGAGGCTATGTTACTACACTTCTTTTTCTGCCAGATTTAGTGATTACTGACACACTTATGGTCATTTTGCTGGCCATCCCAATCCTGATTTTATTCGTTCTGCAGAAGACTGGTAAAATTTGACCAGCCTGCCAAAATAAGGTGGTCCGGGAATATTTTGTTAAAATTTTGGCCCGTTTGTCGGTTATTCACAAAAACACCCTGTTTTCTTGTAAGAAAATATACCAAGCTTATATTTTTGCCGTTACCTAAATGACCAAATCTAATTAATACCTACTTATGAATAAGATAGTATCCCTTCTCCTGGGATTCGCGATGGGAATGTTTTTTTCCTGTAGTGATGAGACGACGATATATCATGACGATTTAAAAGAAGACCTGGTTCTGGAGTTAGATGAAGCCAAACTTCAGAGCAGCATTAGCTATACCAAAGCTGGTGTTTTAGACATTCTGGAAGAAGACGCCATTACCAATAAATTAAGCAGGCTCACAGGGAAACCAGATGAGCAGGCCGGAGATTACCCTTTAACACTAATTGCTCAGGTAAATCCACCCAGTTATGGCAATTCTTCATTAACAGCTACCCATGTGGATATTGATGGTGATTATGCCTATGTATCCTACAATACGCCAGGGCAAGAATATTTTGGTGCTATTCAGGTAATCAATATTGGTAACCCAAATAATCCAAGAGTAACTTCACAACTTATTTATTTAAATGCAGATATGAATGCCATTCAATATGATGGTGGTTATGTGTATGTGGTTGGGGGACTTGATTCTGAGAAATCTGTACGGGCAACGTCAAATTCTGTGATCGCCAAAATACCGGCTTCTGGAGGAAGGCTAAATACGAATAATATCATATATGGATTCCAGGAAGGTTTTAATGCTAATTCCGTATTGGTCAATGGTGCATCAGTAATGGTAACAAGCGGCAAGGACGGAACGCTTACCTCCTATAATAAAAGCGATCTGACCACAGAAAACGAAGTACTTTACAGCGATCTTAGATCATTGTCTGTTGACAATGGTAATATTGCGTTATTAGATGCGAGTACAGGAATCCGTGTTCTTAATTCGGGGTTTCAACCAATAAAAGAAATACCTATAAGCACTGACTTTGGCGCTGCCTCTAAAAAGACGATCGACTTTTCGGGAGATAAAATCATTGTGGCCGAAGCCGATAAAGGAGCTGGTGTATACAGTTATTCATCGGGTAACCTTTTAGAATATATCCCTATTCTAATAAACCCGGAGGGCGTGGCCGAATCTGATATAAATACCAATGCCGTCGCTATCAATGATGACATTATTCTGATGGCTAATGGGGGAGCCGGACTTTGTTTATCCGAAAAAGGCGTAAATAACACAGACGTTTACGGAATTATTGCATTGGATGGCTCTACCAACTTTGTGGAAACCAAAGACGACTATGTTTTTGCCGCATCAGGAAGGGAAGGTCTACAAATTATAAAATTGAACAGACCCAGCGAGAGTCTGGCCACACGATGTGCCAGCTTACCAATCTATAAGGGAAGTTCAAAACTTACGATAAATAGTGGAGCTACTGCCGAATACCAGGGCGCCAAACGCTTTAATAATATTAATGTCAGCGGTTCACTATTGTTATGCGGTTCCTGGACGGTTAACAACAGGGTATTTGTAAATGACAATGCCTTGTTCGAAATGTTTGGAACGCTGACTGTTGGAAAAAATAACAGAAGACGAAATATCACCGTTGATGAAGGCGCTACGCTCAGAATTGAGGGAAGTCTTGTTCTTTACGGGGATTTAGTTTTGGAGGACGGAGCAACCATCGAATTCCTGGGACCAGATTCTGTCGTAAATATTTTCGGATCCGTAGTAAAAAATGGTACCGTAACTGTTAGTGGTACCTTTGACGATGTTAAGGGCAGGTTTTAAATAAAAACATACCCTACAGATATAAAAAAACCCGGCTGAATTGGCCGGGTTTTCTGTTTATTATTTTGTTACTGGAGCAGTTCCGATATTTTTTGTTCCAAGGCCGGACCGCGAAGATTTTTTGCGACAATAATACCATTTTCATCCAAAATAAAAGTGGCGGGGATCGCATTTACATTATATAGTTTTGCGATCTCATCAAAATACTGAACATTGGAAACATGATTCCATACCAGTCCGTCATCCTTTATTGCCTTTTTCCAGTCGTCCGCTTTTCTGTCGAGAGAAACACCCAGAATACTTAGCCCTTTCTCTTTATATTTTTCATACACCCTAACAACATTAGGATTCTCTGCCCTGCAAGGCCTGCACCAGGCGGCCCAGAAGTCTAATATGGTGGCTTTACCCAGGACGTCATTTAAAGCAAGTTCCTCTCCGGTCGGAGTGGGTGCCGAAAAATTGGGAGCCTTTGACCCAATTGACGTTGCTACTGATTTATCAAGTTTGTCTTTTATACTCTTTCCCGGAGCAGTGGCTTTTATTTCGGCGCTTAAAGCCTCGTATAATTCTTTTACTTCGGCCTGCGGTAAAATGCCCATTGTGAGCATTCTGTTTAATAAAATGGCCGAGATAAGTGCATTGGGGTTTTCGGTGACAAAATCTAATTCGAACTGTTTGGCTTCTTCCTGTAATTCCCCATATTCATCTCTAAGTGAGGTCATGCCGGCAGAATCTTGCTGCATGGTCGCAGTACGCATATCATCACTCATAGACATGGCCCTGTCAGAAAAACTTCTTGAAGTCTCAAGAAAATCCGCAAACAGATCATTCTGTGGGGTGCCCTTTACTTTAGTATAGGTTAAACTGTCTTTCTGGCCACTTACGCTTATCGCACCTTCCTCTAGCACCACTGGGATATTCCCATTGTGTTGATCAATGAATATATAATGTAATTCTGGCGCACCTGCCTCTCCTCTAAATTCAAACTTGCCTTCTTCAATCCTGGCCGTATCCAGATCGATGGGCCTGCCCTGTTCATCTGCGCGTTTGAGAAAAATAAGTGTCCCATTTTCCAAATCGCCTCTCAGGTCACCGTTAATTGCAAATCCATCAATACTTTCACCACATGAAACTAATAAAGCCAGGGATAAAAAAGCATAAAATATTTTCTTCATATCGTTTTGAATTAAGATGCGCAAAGGTACTTATATATGAGACAATAAAAAAAGTCCTTAACATATTGAATAAGTTGAGGACTTAGATAAAAAAGTACTTCTTAGAACTGATATCGAATTCCAAGGGCAATATCGAAATCAAAATTATCAGAAAAGTTATTATAACCAACAAGTCCAATTTCGGGCCTGAAATCCAGTGATAGAAGTAGTGGAATATCAAAATTGTATTCCACCCCAATGTTACCCGCACCAAATACAAAAAGTCCGCCGTCTGGCGTAGTGGAGCCGTTTCCGGAAGGGATAGGGGCAAAATCCACACTTCCTAATCCGCCCCCAACGCCGTAATACCAATTGAAGTCACCGTCGAGTGAATGTACCCATTGATATAAAGCGGCTATCTTGAAGGCATCAAAATTCCGGCTGTCTCTCCAGCCCAGATCAAACTCGGCCCTGTTGTATCTTCCAATGGATTTCTGATACGAAATTTCTGCACCAAATCCATCACTGTCGCCCAAACGCAAACCCAGGGCATGATCAGAGATTTCCTGTGCTTCAACACTGCATACAGATAAAATTGCAATACTTGTGATAACTTTTAAAATTTTCAAATGTTTCATTTTAATTGTTCTTGTTAGAGGTGTGAATTTAGCCAAAATTTATAGTTTTCGAGCCCTTTTCATACCGGTCAAATTAATTAAGCTTCAAAATTAAATCAATGTTAATGGCCTTCAGTTAATAAAAACTTAATTTAGCGTCCAAAAATTGTTCCAATTTGAATAAAATTTTCCTGACAGATCTAAAAAAGCAACTAGAGGGCAGTCTGCACCTGGATAATCTTACAAAGTCGATTTATGCCACAGATGCATCGGTGTACAGAAAAATGCCTCTTGCAGTGGCATTTCCCAAACATAAAGAGGACATAAAGAAACTGATCACTTTCGCGAATGATCATAGCGTAGGGCTCATTCCGAGAACTGCCGGTACTTCATTGGCCGGACAATGTGTAGGAGACGGTATTGTTGTGGATGTTTCCAAACATTTTACTCAAATCCTTGATTTCAATATAGAATTAAAACAAGTGACCGTTCAGCCCGGGGTAATTCGCGATGAATTAAATCAGTTTCTCGAGCCGCATGGATTGTTCTTTGGACCAAATACTTCTACGGCAAACAGATGCATGATTGGCGGTATGGTTGGCAACAATTCCAGCGGTACAACTTCTATCCAGTACGGAGTTACGCGGGATAAAGTAATCGCTTTAAAGACGCTACTTTCTGACAGTACTGAGGCGGAGTTCAGAGCTATGGGTCCGGAGGAGTTCAGGCAGAAAACAGCAAACTCGAACCTTGAAGGAAAGATCTATAAAAGTATATTTAAAGAGCTATCTAACAATGATATATCAAATAATATAGTCAAAGAATTTCCAAAGAAAAGTATACACAGGAGAAATACGGGTTATGCGGTGGACGCCCTTCTGGACAGTGAAGTTTTCGGAGACAATGCCGCACCGTTTAATTTTTGCAAATTATTAAGTGGCAGTGAAGGTACGCTTGCATTTACCACCGAAATTACGATTAAGCTCGATCTGCTCCCGCCTCAGTATTCTGCCATGGTGGTTACCCATTACAAGAGTTTGGAAGACTGTTTAAGCGATGTGGCTCCGGTAATGGAGCACAATCTCCACCTCTGTGAAATGATGGACAAGGTTATCCTGGATTGTACAAAGAATAACAGGGCGCAATTAGCGAACCGTTTTTTTGTTGAAGGTGACCCAGCAGCCCTTCTGATGCTCGAAATAAAAGCAGATACTGAAGATAAACTTACCAATCAGCTGACAGCATTGAATAGCACTATTGAAGCCTCCGGTTTAAGTTACGCTAATCCGGTTTTGAAAGGTGATGATATCAATAAGGCTATTGAATTGAGAAAAGCCGGGCTGGGCTTGTTGGGCAATATGGTTGGCGATAGAAAAGCAGTTGCATGTATAGAGGACACGGCCGTTGCTCTTGAAGACCTGAGCGAATTTATAAAAGAATTTACCCATATAATGAAAGGTCATGGCCAAAAAGCAGTCTATTATGCTCACGCAGGTGCCGGGGAGTTGCATTTGAGACCTATCCTGAATCTTAAAAAGTCTGAAGACGTCACACTATTTAGAACAATCACAACAGATGTTGCTAAACTGACCAAAAGGTATAAAGGATCCTTTAGCGGAGAACACGGGGACGGAATTGTAAGGGCTGAGTTTATTCCGTTGATGATTGGGAATGATAATTATGAGCTGCTTAAACGGGTTAAATCCTATTTTGATCCCAAAAACATTTTTAATCCGGGAAAAATTGTAGATGCCTATCCGATGGATGAATCCCTTCGGTATGAAATAGACAGGGAAGAACCCCTTATTAGTACTTTTTTGGATTTTTCTGATAGCGAGGGAATATTGAAGGCTGCAGAAAAATGTAATGGGAGTGGGGATTGCAGGAAGACAGAAAAGATGGCCGGGGCGATGTGTCCTTCTTATCATGCGACAAGAAACGAGAAAGATACTACCAGAGGCAGGGCCAATGCACTACGCGAATACCTGACGAACGGGGATAAGAAGAACCGCTTTGATCGAACAGATTTGAAGGAAGTCTTTGATCTCTGTCTTAGTTGCAAAGCGTGCAGCAGTGAATGTCCAAGCAATGTGGATATAGCGACCTTAAAATCTGAATTTCAATTCCAATATCAGGAAGCAAATGGTTATCCTTTACGAAATAAATTGTTTGCATATAACACCAGGCTGAACAAGTTTGCCAGCAGGTTTTCAGTGTTAACTAATGCCTTGTATTCTTCTCGTTTGCTCGGCAGGGTTATTAAAAACATCTCTGGTGTTGCTCCGCAAAGAGCCCTTCCAAAAGTAGCAAGTTTTAATTTTGATAAGTATTTAAAAAGTGTTAAGGATAAATATGTTAGGAGAGATAAAAAGATACTACTTTATATTGATGAGTTTACAAATTACCTGGACATCGACCTGGGAAAGGATGCGATAGTTTTGCTGACAAAACTTGGTTATGATGTACAACTGTTCTATGGCGAAAGCGGTCGCACATTTATTTCCAAAGGTTTTTTAAGGCAGGCAAAAAAAATAGCGAAGAAAAATGCACGGGAACTAGAGGTTTTTGTGAATCAGGGTATTCCTGTTGTTGGTGTGGAACCATCAGCCGTTCTGAGTTTCAGGGATGAATACCGAAGGTTTGGTATTAATACCGAACTGTTTGAAAAAATTTCTTCCCATACATATTTGATTGAAGAATTTCTGGCGAAAGAGATAGAGAAGGGGCTGTTAGGCAGTGAAGTTTTTGATAAAACCTCCCGGATTATCAAAATTCACAACCACTGTCATCAAAAAGCTTTGTCTAACCAAAAAATAACCTTCGATATCCTTAACCTGCCATTGAACCATAAGGTATCTATAATACCGTCCGGTTGTTGTGGAATGGCTGGTTCTTTTGGTTATGAGAAAGAACACTACGAGATAAGTATGAAGATAGGTGAGTTGAAGTTGTTTCCGCATATTCGAAAAGCGGATCATGAAGTCCTTATTGCAGCAAATGGCACAAGTTGCCGGCATCAGATACAAGACGGTACAAACAGAACGGCACAGCATCCTGTAACTATCCTGAAGAATGCACTAATTCTGGATTAGTTCTCCTTCTTTTTCCTTATGAATTTATGTACGGATCACTTTCTAAAGGTAAAATATAGATTCATGTCATTTTTTTAGTTTCCTCAGGTATTTACTACTTTAAAGAGGTTAGACAATACTTTAAAAAGGATCTTATGTGCTTTAAGATTGTCGCAGCCCGAGATTGTGCATACAAATAATTGGCTATGTTATGTGAAGTAATTATTAAGCATGCGGCTTTGGTTTCCACTTATTTAACATTTACCTTTGAAGTATTATCAATTATCTGAATCTTATCCATGGCAGGCAATACTTTCGGAACTCTTTTTAAACTGACAACTTTCGGCGAATCACATGGGGTGGCAATAGGCGGTGTACTAGATGGATGCCCGTCCGGATTAAAATTGGATATGCAGGCCATTCAGGCCGATATGGACCGAAGAAAACCTGGACAATCTGCCATTGTAACGCAGCGAAAGGAACCGGACACTGTTGAATTTTACTCCGGTATTTTTGAAGGGGAGACAACCGGAACACCTATCGGGTTTGCAATTCATAATACCAATCAGAAATCACATGATTATTCACATATTAAGGATTCTTACCGGCCTTCACATGCAGATTATGTCTACGATAAGAAATACGGTATCAGGGACTACAGAGGAGGTGGTAGAAGTTCTGCAAGGGAAACTGCCAGCAGGGTAGTAGCAGGTGCAATTGCCAAACAGTTTTTGAAGGGAACCAGCATACAGGCTTATGTTTCACAGGTGGGAACTTTAAAATTAGAAAAGAATTATGCGGATCTTGATCTCAACCTTACCGAAAAAAATATTGTTCGATGTCCTGATCCCGTGACTGCCGCAAAGATGGAGGACTATATAAAGGCGGTTAGAAAAGAAGGGGACACTGTTGGCGGGGTAATTAGTTGTGTGATAAAAAATACGCCTATTGGCCTTGGGGAACCAGTTTTTGACAAACTTCACGCTGAGCTTGGCAAGGCAATGCTTTCTATTAATGCGGTAAAAGGATTTGAATTTGGGAGTGGATTTGCCGGGGTTAGCATGAAAGGAAGTGAACATAATGATCAGTTTAATACCGACGGCACCACAAAGACAAATTATAGCGGTGGTATTCAGGGAGGAATCAGCAATGGGATGGACATATACTTTAAAGTCGCATTTAAACCCGTTGCAACTATTATCCAGGCTTACGAAACCATAGACAAGGCCGGTAACAAGGTCCAAACCAAAGGAAAAGGCAGGCACGATCCTTGTGTTGTGCCAAGAGCAGTCCCAATTGTAGAGGCAATGGCCGCTCTGGTACTGGCAGATTTTGCCTTACTTAACAGGAATGTAAAAGCGCAGTAGGGAACATTTGCTCTTTTCTCATTTTTTTATGGGGTTTATTCTCAAAACAGTATCTTACCAGGCAAATTGAAATAGCGTTTTATGAAAAAGATGGAACTACATTGGCAGATCCTCATCGGTATGATACTGGGGATTGTTTTTGGTTTTGGAATGACATATTTTTCCTGGGGCAGGGATTTTGTTTCAGATTGGATAGGTCCGTTTGGAACTATTTTTATTAATCTGCTGAAGTTAATAGCTATTCCACTTATTCTTGCTTCATTAATAAAAGGGATATCCGATCTAAAAGATATTTCAAAGTTCAGAAATATAGGTGTAAGAACCATGGGAATTTATATAGGTACCACAACGGTGGCCATCATTATGGGACTGGTTCTCGTAAATGTTATGGAACCGGGTAATGGGATTTCTGATGAAACTATAACCAAACTTACCTCTACCTATGCAGCTGACAGTGGGGTAGTATCAAAATTGGAAGAGGCTACCAGACAAAAAGAAAGTGGGCCTTTAAAATTCCTCGAAGATATGGTCCCCGATAATGCAGTAGCAGCCCTCGGCGATAACAGATTAATGCTGCAGGTGATCTTTTTTACCATATTTATGGGAATATCGATGCTCCTGATTGGGGAAGAACGGGCAAAACCATTGAAGAATTTCTTTGATTCTCTTAACTATGTTGTCTTGAAGATGGTAGACCTGATTATGCTGATTGCACCATTAGCGGTCTTTGCATTATTGGCCAGTGTGGTTGTGTCTTCCAGTGATCCGGATATACTCCTTGCGCTACTCAAATACTCCGGCGTTGTTATTCTGGGCCTCCTGCTGATGATCGTTTTCTATTGTATTCTGGTCGCCGTATTTGCTAAGGTTAATCCATTTTGGTTTCTGAAACAACTTAGTCCGGCACAACTATTGGCTTTTTCGACAAGCTCTAGCGCTGCAACGCTTCCCGTAACCATGGAAAGGGTAGAGGAGCACATTGGGGTAGATAAGGAAGTTTCTAGTTTTGTACTACCGGTTGGCGCCACAATTAATATGGATGGTACAAGCCTTTATCAGGGTGTGGCAGCCGTATTTATTGCACAGGCCCTTAGTTTTGATCTTCCTTTAAGTGCGCAGCTGACTATTGTGTTAACCGCTTTGCTCGCATCTATAGGAACAGCAGCAGTGCCGGGTGCCGGTATGGTGATGTTGGTGATCGTTTTAGAATCTGTTGGCTTCCCTGCGGATAAGTATGCAATTGGTTTGGCGTTGATTTTTGCGGTAGACAGGCCATTGGATATGTTTAGAACAGTAATTAATATTACCGGTGACGCAACCGTGTCTACTATAGTGGCTAAATCTGTGGGTAAACTTGGCAAACCACGTGTTGAGGATTGGGATGATCATCTAGATGAAGTAAGATAGGGTGCAAATGAATAGGATTCATTGTTATTTTAAATCAAAGAACATTATTTTAATAGTGTATTAATCAAAAGCATCAGCTCCAATTATGAATATTTGTTTCTTAATGTACCCCTGGGAAGACATAAATCCTGAGAAGGATACCAGTCTTGCGTTCATTCACGAATGTGTAAAAAGAAATCATGGTGTTGCATTATGTACACCGGCTAATCTGACAATTAGGAATAGCGTAACCAATGCATTCTGCACGGTGATCAACAGAATGGAGAAAACTCCGTCTAATCTCAAATCCTTTTATAAACAGGCCAGCAAAAGAGAAGAAATGTTACCCCTGGCAGGGTTTGATGTTATTTTTATGCGAGCCAATCCCCCTCTGGACCCTATAATGCTCAATTTTCTGGATTCTGTTAAGGACGATGTGTTTATTATGAATTCACTTCAGGGTCTTCGGGAAGCGAATAACAAATTATATACAGCGGCTTTCGGCGATAGTCATAGTAACATTATTCCGGCAACACATGTTTCTAAAAACAAGAATTATTTGGTGAAACAGATCAGGGAGTCTGATGCGGATAAGATGATTTTAAAACCCTTGAATGGCTTTGGAGGATCTGGTGTTATCCTTATTGAGAAATCGGCTATGAGCAATATCAAATCATTGTTAGATTTTTATGTAACTAACTCAGATGGAACGTCTAATTATGTAATACTTCAAGAATACATTGAAGGTGCAGATAAAGGTGATATTCGTATATTAATTCTAAATGGTGAACCCATTGGTGCTATGAGACGCATTCCCGGATCCGACGATCACAGATCTAACGTTTCTGCCGGAGGATCTGTAGCCAAACATATTTTGAGTAAAGAGGAAAAAGCTTTGTGCAAGCAGATTGGACCTAAACTGGTTAAAGACGGCCTTCATTTTGTTGGGATTGATGTTATAGGAGGCAAGCTTGTTGAGGTGAATGTAATGTCGCCGGGGGGAGTTACCTATATGAACAAAGCATACAAAACTAAAATTCAGGCGAAAGTAATCGACTTTATAGAGAGTAAGGTACTCGATAAACTTCAGGCTTTTGACAGGCGCTCCAGACTGCGTAACGAAGTGGAGAATGCATAGACTGTCTGTCGATAATATTATCTCAAATATTCAATCAGAAACGCCGTTCGAAGCAGTTGCTGAAGACAATTCCTTTACCTTAAAAATAGCGAATTACGCGCCATACATTTGTGGAGCTGTACATGACGGGCATCAGTTTAGAAGATCTCTTTGGGACAATTACCTGCATACCGAATACGATCGCTGGTATGAGGAAGACCCCTGTACCAGGGAAATGGTAATAGATCATCCCATAGTCATAGCTGGTTGTGACAGCCGGTTTGAATACGACCTGAACAGGGCTCCGGAAAATGCGGTATACGAAGATGCCTGGGGCAAACAATTATGGCGAAATCCACTTTCGGAAAAAGAACTCAATAAGAGCATTGAAAAGCACCACCTGTTTTATAAGGTGGTTCATGCTCTTGTGACCCAATTAGAAATGAAATACAGCAAGCTAATTGTCTTTGATATGCACAGCTATAACTGGAAAAGATGGGATAGGGTGGTACCCACATGGAATTTAGGGACTACCAACATAGACAATAAGAGATTTGGAGCCATTGTGTCTTCCTGGAGCGATAAATTGGGACAAATGCGTTTGCCGAATGGCATTAAATCCACAGCCAGCGTAAATGATACCTTTCAGGGGAATGGCTATTTTTTAAAGTATATCACCAAAAATTTTAATAACACCCTGGTTCTTGCCACTGAAATAGCCAAAATCTATTGCGATGAACACAGCGGGGTTATATATCCTGATGTAGTGCATGCTGTTGCAAGGCAATTGGAAGATTTAATACCTTTGCAAGCTGAAGAATTCCATAAAAGCTCATGATAAAAGAAAAAGAGAGAACGGATTTAAAGCGGCAATATTCAGAGCTTTTTGAAATAGATGCCAACCTGGACCGTCTGGTAAAACGGATAGAGTTACTCAGCTATGTCAACCCCTTGAATATTGAGAAGGAAAAACATCGCTTTTTTGTATCCAAATACAGCGAAGATCCTGAATTTAAATATCCAAAACTCAAATTTGATCCTTATAAATTACATCGTTTGTTCTTCTCTCAGCGGTTAGAAAGGATAAATGACGATGAAATACGGAAATTGTACCAGGAGATCATTTACTATTACGCCAATATGGTGCAATGTATTGAAACTGTTGGTAAAGCCAGAAAGTTTTATTACAACTCGCTTGGTATTTATGGTACTCCCACTGAAAAAGATGTTCAAAATGCTAAGTTTGTATTGCACTTTGAGAACGCAGACCCTTCGGTCGATATGGAAAAGATTTTTTCACCGGAGGAAGCCAGGGATTATTTTGAAGGTTTTGCACAACAGTACGATTTTCCGTTAAACATTAAGTTTTCCACAAATATTGCTGCTGATGCCATGGTAAGTAATGCATCTAGAACCCTTCTATTAAAAAAGAATACTAAATTCAGCAAGAATCAATTACTCACCCTGGCAAACCATGAAATTGGAGTGCATTTGGTAACCACGTTTAATGGGATGCATCAGCCTTTAAAAATATTTGCAAATGGATTTCCGAAAAATGTTGAAACCCAGGAAGGCCTTGCCGTATTTAGTGAGTACATGAGCGGTGCACTAACATTAAAGCGATTAAAGGAACTGGCGTACAGGGTATTGGCCTCAGACAGTTTAATTAAAGGATATAGTTTTTCGGATACCTTTGATCTCATTCATAATCAGTACAAACTCAATAGAAATGAGGCCTTTAGTATTACCCTAAGAGCACATAGGGGGGGTGGTTTTACCAAGGACAGACTGTATCTCAGTGGCTTGCGAAAAATTTATAAGCGCTATGCGAAAGGACAGAAAATGGACCCGCTGCTTACTGGTAAAGTTTCTTTAGACTTTGAAGACCAAATTCGCTATTTACAGCGTCTTGGTTTGGCCGAAGATATAAAGTACAACAATCGTGCATTTGAAGAAAAGTTAAGCAATAATACAACGCTCGATTTTATCCTTGATAATCTGAAATAATACAGGAATTACAGATTGAGGATTATTCACTACCCGGTTGAGTTAAAAGTGACGTTTAAAGTTAATCCAGAAACTTAATTTTCAGTTCCGGAGTCGGAATCATACAGGTTTCTTTTTTACCAAACCACCTGTACCTTCTTTTTGCTATCAGATCATAAATCCAATCTCTGAACCCCCTTGGTAACCATTCGAAAATTGCCAATAGCTTATAACCCCCACCGAATTCCCTGCCTATTTTTATAGCGGCGCTGGATTTAACATAATAAGCAATTCCCGGGTCTACCAAAATGATCGAGTCAATTTTGGAGGTATCAATTTGGCGTTCATGAATAAATTGGAGTCCGGTTGGCCCCTGAAGGGTTGCAAAGCGAAACACATCTTTTTTATCGTGTCTTATTACGTACTGCACCGCACTGTTGCACAGGTTACACACGCCATCAAAGAGGATGATCTTTTTATCTTGGGGATACTCCACTGTACAAAATTACAACCTAAGATACAGATTACCTATTTTAGGGGATATACAATAGAAATCTAACATCCTGCGAAATACCATTATGCAGCGATAACAACTAAATTTCGTCTGATATTATAATTTGTTATTGTTACCTGAAATGATTTTGCATTAAAAAAGCTTAAATTATAAGCGGGGAGGAGGGTAGTTTACCCCCGCGCTATCATTGGTGATAGTACTATTTTTTTGTAGTTTCTACCAATTCCAATTGATCCACACTCACATTGGTAGTAAAAATGCCATAGTTCACAACAGCCTTGTTCTTTTCGAGGCTATCTATACTCCCAACAGCCTTCCCCTCGGCGAGTCTAACCCGGTCGCCAACCTTAAACACCGGTCTTGGTTTATTTTTCTCCTTTACAGCCATCCGCTTTTTCTCGACCTTTTTTTTCTGACGAATAACTTTTACTTCTTTTTGAACTTCCTGCGCAACCGTCGCTTTTTTTATTCTATCGGCCTTTGCTTCATTGGCCGACTTTTGCTTTCGTTTACTGTTTTCCGTTTCCACAATTCGCAAGAGTTCAGAAACCAGTGGCCGTTTCTTGTGATCCCTAAAGTATTTTTCCGCTGCTTTATTTACTTTATTGCCCAGATGAATCATTCGCTGGTCATGATCATATAGTTCCTGGTAGTTTTCGAGCTTGTTTTTTATTTTGGCATACAGTTTTTCGAGCCGGTCTGCCTCATCTCTTGCTTTTGACTCTTCTATCGCTAACCTGGAGCCTGTTTTAGCCATCTTAGACCGTTCCTTTTGCAATTTTGCTATAGTGGCATCAAATCGCAATTTACCGCGGGCTACCTTCTTCTTTGCCTTGTTAATAAGATTGTACGGTATACCATTTTTTTGAGCTACTTCAAAAGTAAACGAACTTCCGGGTTGCCCTAATTCTAATTGAAAAGTGGGTTCCAGTGTTTTAGCATCAAAAAGCATGTTGGCATTGGTGGTATTCGGTAGTTCATCTGCCAGGGCTTTTAGGTTCGCATAATGTGTGGTAATAACTCCATAAGCCCCTCTCTCATAAAACACTTCAAGAAAAGTTTCTGCCAGGGCACCTCCTAATTCAGGATCACTTCCAGTACCAAATTCATCAATAAGAAACAGCGTACCCCCGTTGCATTTCCTTAAAAAACCTTTCATGTTTTTTAATCGATAACTATAGGTGCTCAAATGATTTTCTATAGATTGATTATCGCCTATATCTGTTAGAATATTATTAAATAAACAGACCGAACTTCTTTCGTGAACAGGAATTAGAAGCCCTGATTGAAGCATTACTTGAAGTAATCCAATGGTCATTAAAGTGATGCTTTTTCCGCCGGCATTGGGTCCGGAAATTACAATTATCCTGTTTTCCTGATGGAGTTCTATAGTCTGAGGCCATGTTTTTTCCTCCTTACCGATATTGGTGAGGTACAGCAACGGATGAAATGCAGCTCTTAAATACAGTCTGTTTTCTTCATTGATCTCGGGCATTATCGCGTTAATTGATCTGGCATAAGCAGCTTTAGCCGCAGTGATGTCTATCTGTACCAGGAAATCCTGATATTCGGCCAGCTGTGGTGCAAATGGCCTGATGGTTTTACTGAGTTCATTAAGTATTCGCTGAATCTCTTCCTTTTCATCAAATTCCAGATTATTCAGCTCCCTGCTGTATTTCAGCGTTGTTTCAGGTTCAATGTATATTATACTTCCCGTCTTGCTACTGCCCATCACCGTTCCTTTCACTTTCTTCCTGTACATAGCTTTAACCGCCAAAACCCTGCGGTTCTCCACCACAGATTCTTTGATCTCATCAAGAAATTCCGAGGCCTTATAGGTATTTAATGCAGCTCCAAAACTTTGATTTATTTTGGCCTTGACCAGGTTAATCTCCTGCCTGATGTTTTTCAGATTAACAGAGGCATTATCTTTTATTTCCCCAAACCGATCTATCACCGCATTAATTTGTTCAGGAATTTCTGTATTACTTTCTATTTCTTTGGAAAGGACGAAAAGCAGCGGATAATATTCTTTAAATTTTTTAAAGAATTTCTTGTGAGTGGTAACGGTTGTGCATATTGCACCAATACGCCTGAAGCCACTCAACTCCAGCGTTGTATTTTCAATTTTCAGCAATTTCAAATCGGTAGAAATACTGTCAAAGCCATGATTGGGGATTCTATTCTCATTGCTAAAAGAAGCAAGGTATTCAGAGGTTTGCCCAAGCAGAACAAGGATTACGTCCTTATCCGTAAATGGCTTTATAGCCATTATACCAGCCTTGGCGAGCTCACTGTGACAGTGTTCGGCAAGCTGTTCCAACACTGTTGGGAATTCCAGGTCCTGCAGGGTTTTTGTAAGAACAGCGGCCATTTTTGTTTTTTAGAATGGCAAAGGTATGGATTAGAAGGCAGAAGTAAAACCAGAAGAAACTGACTGGCAATTGAGCAAACCGCTTGTCACAATACTTATTCAATCATTTAAATACGTCATTGCTCTAAACGGACATTGGACAATAATTTGGGTAGAATTGATGTTAATAGATAGTGTTTAAGGTTCATTAGACCCCTTTAAGACCTCTTAATGATGAGCAAGAGTATATTAAAATATGTATTAATTGTTTGCTGCGGATTGTTTACAGCTTGTAGTACAACACATCAGTTGAGCATTAATACAATTGAACCCGCTTCGGTTGATCTCTCCAATAGTATAAAGAGAATTGGAATTATAAATAGTAGTATTGCTTCCGAAAGAGCAGAATATAAGGATCGTTTGGATCAAATATTGTCCTCCGAAGATAAGGAGTTGGCCAGGCAGGGAACCGATGCAGCAATTAATGGTTTATTTCAGGAGTTGGCGAAGGATAACAGATTTGAAAATATTACGTTGCTTCAGAATGTGCCGGAAGTGATGAAAGGGATTAGTCCTATTCCAGACCAGGCCTCCTGGGTTACTATAGAAAGCTTGTGTAGGGAACATGATGTGGATGCAATATTTTCACTTGCCTTTTATGACACCGATACCAAAATTTCTTTGAAGAAGACCAAAATGGAACAGAGGGATCTGATGCGCGACTACGTAGAGGTAAAGGCACATGAAATAACGTTGGAAACCCTTATAGAAAATGGCTGGCGAATTTATGATCCACAGCACAAAGAAGTTATTGATGAATTTACTTTCAATGATCAGATTACTTCCTCCGCAAAAGGCATAAGCCCTATCCGGGCTTTGAGGGCAATAACGGATAGGCGAGATTCTGTCCTGCATAAAAGCATGAATACTGGCAGTGCTTATGGGTCCAGGTTACAACCTTCAAAACAGGTTATTTACAGGGACTATTATATCAATGGCTCAGAAAATTTGGTGCAGGCCGATATCCTGGCGCAACAAGAAGATTACGAAGGCGCAACTAAATTATGGAAACAGGATATAACACATTCCAGCGCAAAAATTAAAGCCAGAGCCTGCTATAATATTGCAGTTTACCAGGAATATAAAGGGGAGCTGGACAAGGCAGTAGAATGGGCATCTAAATCTTATGAGCATGCCAAAAATAAAAGCACCCAGCACTATATTAAGGCGCTTGAGCACAGAATTGCACAACAGCTGTTATTGGCTCAACAGATGGCTTATAGCGATATTTTGAGGCCTTAGTTATAAGTATATTCCCAAACTAAGGGCAATCATCGCCAGCAAACACAGCCACCCTACCAAGGGAAGAACAAACTTCAACCACTTATCATATCCTACATTTACTATCGCCAGAGAAGCCAGTATAATTCCGGTTGGATTTATGATCTTAAACAGGCCCACTCCATACTGATACGCATTTACCATTATATCCCTGTCAATTCCGGCACTATCTGCCAGTGGAGACATAATTGGCATTGTTAACACTGCCATTCCTGAAGAAGAGGAAATAAAGAATGAAAGGCCGCTGTATATCAATAAAACAGTATTTATAAATAAACCCTGGGGCATACCATCTGTGACCGAACTTGCATAAAATAGCAAAGTATCACTTACCAAACCATCTTCCATTAACACAGTTACCCCTCTTGCAATACCTATAATAAATGCCACTCCGAGTAAGTCACTCGCACCCTTTATAAACTGTCTGACAAATTCCCCTTCATTAATTCTGGAAATCAGCCCAATGAGCAAAGCCCCGGCAAGAAATACCGAGGTCATTTCCATAAACCACCACCCCAATTGAGAAACTCCATAAACCATGACAACAAAACACAAAGTAAATATCAACAACACCAATCTCAACCTCCAGCTTAACTCCGGGGCTTTTATGTTTTGAGATCCCTGAAACATATTTGCAATTGCCTCTCTTTGATCGTATATAAGGGATTTGGAAGGGTTAATTCGAATGCGACGGGCATAACGCATAATATATAATATGCAAATGATCAGGCCTACCACTAACATAATCAGACGCGATTCCAGACCTGTTGTCCAATTAATTCCGGCAGCGTCTGAAGCAATAATAGTGCTAAACGGATTCACGGTAGAGGCAAGGGTACCTATTGAAGATCCTATGTAAATTGAAGCAATAGCAACCAGGGCATCGTATTTTGCTGCCAAAAAAATAGGAATCAGGATAGGGTAGAAAGCTATAGTTTCTTCTTCCAAGCCAAAGGTTGTACCGCCCAATGCTATCAGCGAAGTGACAATAACAATGAGTAAAAACTCCTTGCCTTTAAGTTTAACCGAAAGCCAGAATATCCCGGCTTCAAAGGCCCCCGATGAATTTACAATGGCAATAAGACCTCCTATGATCAGCACCAGTAAAATAATATCCGAAACCTGGACAATGCCTTTTAGGGGTGCCTGAATAAATGCCCAAAGGCCCTGAGGTTGTGCGTCGAGTTTTTTATATGTTTTAGGGATACTGATAGGCTTGGAAATGGCTCCTCCAACGAATTTCTCCAGCGGTATTTTTACCTGCAGCGCATCCAGGCTTTCCTGACTTGCGGTCAAAGTTTCCGTTTTACCCTTACTGCTTCTTGTAAAAAGATTACTTTCAGCATCATATGACAGCCGATCGTATTGTCCGGCAGGTATCAACCAGGTAAGTATAGCCACAAATGCCGCAATTATAAAGAGAATAGTATGTGCGGTCGGGAATTTATACTTCCGGGATTTGGACATATGAATATTAAATGACTTTGTGTTTTGAAAGATATTATTATTTTTAATTTAACAGCTGTAATACCTCAATAAATGCATGTAGAAATAGAAGAAAGTTGGAAAACACTGCTATCTCCCGAATTTGATAAACCATATTTTTCAGATTTAATACGTTTTGTTAAAGGTGAATATTCCCGCTACAACTGTTATCCGAAGGGCAAGGAAATATTTGCTGCTTTTGATTATAGTGACTTTTTAAACACAAAAGTTGTAATTATAGGTCAGGATCCATATCACGGTCCTGAGCAGGCAAACGGGCTGTGTTTTTCTGTAAATGACGGTACGCCACATCCACCGTCTCTGGTAAATATTTTCAAGGAGATAAATAAGGATCTTGGAACAGCTTATCCCAATAGCGGCAACCTAAATCGCTGGGCAGCCCAGGGGGTACTGCTGCTAAATGCCACTTTAAGCGTTAGAGCGCATTTGGCAGGAAGTCATCAAAATAAAGGATGGGAAAGGTTTACGGATGCCGTTATTGAGCATATATCGAACGAGAAGACCGGTGTAGTATTTCTGTTATGGGGCGGCTTTGCCAAGAAAAAGGCGAACTTAATAAAAGGTAACAAACACCACATCCTAACTTCAGGACACCCTTCTCCTTTAAGCGCCAACAGAGGCTATTGGTTCGGAAACAAACATTTTAGCAAGACAAATGATTTACTGAAACAAATGGGGAAAACCCCTATTGCCTGGTAGGGGTTGATGACACCAAAGTATCGTAATTCAATTTACCTTTAATCAACTTTAAATTAAGTAGTGTATTTTGCACTATTTCAATTGTTTGAGGCTTTATTAAAGACTGACTCCACGTGGTGATTGAGAGCCATTGAGCAACATCTGATAATTTAATCTTATACCTATTGGCCAGGCTACGGTCTATGCTCGGGATCTGTTTAAATTCACTTGTATACAGGTTGATAATTTCTAAAATATGCTGAATTATTGTCGTATTTTCTTTTATAAATTCGGTCCTTGCTGCAATCACAAAACATGGCCAGGGAGTAGGGCAATCCCCTAAATGTCTGAAAACTCCTTTATCTACCAGAGGTTTGGTTGTAAAGTGCTCCCACATAAAATAGTGAGCCTCACCTTCAGTTAATGCTGCTATAGCTCCATCCAGGTTATTGACAATTTCAAATTCAAGCCCATCCATATCCCAGCCCTGCTCCTGAGCATTAACATAAGCCATTAAATGACTACCACTGCCGTACCTGCTGATTGCTGCCCTGGTATTTTCCAGTTCTGAAATACTATAATAATCTGAGCTTGCCGCGGTATGTATGCCCCAAAGAAGCGGGGAGCCTATATACTCCTGTACAATTTTAGCCGGATTGCCCTCTGTAATACTCTTAACAATGCCTTCTGTAAGGATAATCGCCAGATCTGTTTCATTTTGCTGTAACATTTGACACATTCTTCCCGTCCCCTCAGGGATATCTGTCCATTCCAAATCTATTCCACGGTCGGAAAAGGCTTCTTCCTCCAGGGCCATATGCCAGGGCAGGTTAAAATGTTCAGGGACGCCAATTATTCTGACTTTTTTCATTCTTTTGTGTTATAATCTTTGGAATTTTACCAATTTGTGTTACCAATGACCTTTGTATCAACCGGCTAATCTTTTGAGTACATATTGAATTAATTCATCTACGGCTTTTTGCGGGTGCAACGAAAATTCACCGGTACTTCTATTGGCAAGAATGCAATTCATAGAAATTGCCCTATGGCCCATTAAAGCGGCAAGGCCATAAATAGCAGAGGTCTCCATTTCCATATTTGTAACCTGCAATCCCTCATAATTAAAGGAGGATATTTTGCTATTTAATTGCTGATCCTCTGTTTTAAGACGGAGTTTTCTACCCTGCGGCCCATAGAATCCAACATTTGTAGCTGTAAAACCAGCTTGTACCTTATCTGATCTTAACTTAATTGCAAGTTCTTCATTACAACGTACCACATATGGAATAGATTTGAAAACGGACCATTCTGTATGATCAATAAAAGCCAGTTGAATATCCGGATGCTGAATTTCTTCACTTTCATAAAAATGCATCAGATTATCAAAACCAATTGCGAACTCGCTCAGTAAAAAGGAATCTAATGGGATTTGGGGTTGTATGGCACCTGAAGTGCCTATCCTAATAATGTCAAGGGGGGTGTGCTGTTGCCTGACGCTTTTACTGTCAAAATCTATATTAACGAGTGCGTCCAATTCATTCATGACAATATCTATATTGTCGGTGCCGATTCCTGTTGAGATAACTGTTATTCGTTTGTCATTGAGGCGGCCCGTATGCGTCCTGAACTCTCTTTTGTATTTTTCAACCTCAATAAAATCAAAATACTTGGAAACTTCCCATACCCGGTCGGGATCTCCAACGGTAATTATTGTATCTGCTATATCTTCGGGTAATAAATTAAGGTGATAAATACTCTTATCGGCATTAAGAATAAACTCCGATGGACCAAGTTGCATGAAATGCTTTAATTAAAGTTTTAAAATTCTGTCAGAATCGGTATTGTAGAGGTAATTGTACTTTAATGCGCCTCCCAAATAGGCTTCATTGTCCTTTATATAGGAGTAGTAACTTGTTTTCTGATCCAGAATTTCTTTACCTTTTTTAGACAGTCTTACAGGGTTAAAAGAAGTAAAAAGAGGTTTTAAATTAGTGATTACTCTTTCGTATTGAGTATCTCCGAATCCATAAAAACCTTGATTCTGGAGCACATTGTTTAAGAATGCTTTTTTAGATTTTGGTTTTTTTTCAACTGCTACTTCCAAAACCCGGTTTTCAATCGCATTTAATCCATTTTTTATACTCGGAAAACGCTTTAAATGTGCCTTTACAGCATCACCCAGATAGTTGTATTGATAGTTATTAAAATCTGTTAGGTTTTCTAACCGGATTGGGTTGTCACTGCAATAAAGTTGCCATACATAATCTGCGTATTCAATATCGCTCCGCGAAAGTACCTTTCGGTTCTTATACAGATCGAGTAACTGTTCGTTGGATAATTCGTTGAGGCCGTAAAGTTTATCTGTTTCATCTTCATCCCCACTACATACCAATGATATTTCTGCGTCGCGCCTGTAAGTTTTCAGCCAGCTGAGTACAGCAAGCATATTAATCTGGCAGAAAAGGTCATATTCAAACCAAAGGATAATCTGGTCTTGTTGCTTGTGATTACAAAGTGAGCGGTATTCCTTCAGCGTTTTCTCTACAAACCAGGATTTACTTACTTTATAATTTTTATGAAGAAAATCAAAACGGGTTTTCCAAAACGATTCGCTCCCCACATTGGTTTCTGTCTTCCCTTCACACAGCATTTCGCGCCAGGTAATGATTTCTCCCTTTAGTTGTAGTGTTTCTAACTTTTGGGTAAAACTATCCCCGTTGGTAATATGCAATTGGGAACTCATTTAGGTCTCGTTTTGTTTGAACTCTTAAAAGTAACATTAAATAGAAAAAAACAAAAAAAATTAACAAAAATCTGCGCAACGAATAATAAACTCCCGCATCCCATTCATTTTCAGCCACCCACTCTTTTTACCCGGAACCCCTTTTTTATTAGGATTTCCATGATCCTGTCGCGATAATCTCCCTGAATAATTATTTTGTCCTCTTTTACTGTGCCCCCTACACTAAGTGTAGTTTTTAAATCCCTGGCCAGCTTTTTAAAATCTTTATCAGCCCCGGTATATCCTTCAAGGATAGTAATTGGCTTGCCTTTTCTTTTCTCGTATTTACAGATAATAGGATCGTCCTGCAACCAAATATCAGGTGTTTTTGACAGACTGCTTTCTTCTTCAGAGGGTTTGTGGTCGGGGAAGAGGTTTTTTAATTGGTCTTGTATGTCCATCAATTAAAATATTGATCTATGGTTAGTTATAATACTTCTTAAATATAAACATATTAACTACTTAATTAATCCTAATTCAATTAACCGTTCATGTAAGAATTCGCCTGCGGTTACATCTTCAAATTGCCTGGGATGCACATCATCAATACAATTTGAAAGACAATTTAAGGGCATTTCACTTACCGGGTGCATAAAAAATGGTATGGAATATCTGGATGTACCCCATAATTCTTTAGGAGGGTTCACCACCTGGTGGATGGTCGATTTTAATTTGTTATTGGAAAGTCGGGAAAGCATATCCCCGACATTGATCATTAACTGATCTGGCTGTGCAATGGCATCTACCCATTCGTCTGCATGATTTTTTACCTGTAATCCCCTTCCATGAGCGCCCATAAGTAATGTTATGAGATTTATATCGCCGTGGGCCGCCGCCCTGACAGCATTCTTTGGTTCGGATGTTATTGGCGGATAATGTATGGGCCGGAGTATCGAATTGCCATTTTTAATATACTCGTCAAAATAAGTTTCTTCCAGATTCAAATGCAAAGCCAGCGCTCTAAGCACATATTTTGCAGTTTTTTCGAGCATTTTATAGGTTTCTTTCCCAATTTTATTGAAATTTTCCAGTTCTGATACTTCCACATTTGCAGGGTATTCTGCCTCGAGCTTTGCATTGTTCTCCACATATTGTCCAAAATGCCAAAACTCTTTGAGGTCACCTTCTTTTCTGCCCTTGGCGTGCTCTTTCCCAAATGAGGTATATCCTCTTTGCCCGCCAATACCCTGAATTTCATATTTATCCTTTACTTCCTGAGGTAAGGAAAAAAACTTTTTAATCTCAGAATAGAGGTCTTCAACCAGTTTATCTGATAAGAAGTGCCCCCGGAGGGCCACAAACCCTATTTGCTCAAAAGCCGAGCCAATTTCGTTGATGAATTTTTCTTTTCGTTGTTCATCTCCGGAAACAAAATCGCGTAAGTCAACACTTGGTATGGCACTCATGGTATACAATTTTATAATTCTTTCAAAGTTACTAAATATTATAGGCAAAATTAGTCCTGCAATTGCATAGATTTGCAGGGAGTAATCTGGTGATAATGGCCAACCGAAACAATAAACAAGAGAATACCTCATGCAGTACTCAAAGAAAGGAATAAGCGCGGAAAAGCAGCTACAGCTTTATTCCTCCATGCTAAAACCGAGGATGATAGAGGAGAAGATGCTGATTTTATTACGCCAGGGTAAGATTTCCAAATGGTTTAGCGGCATAGGGCAGGAGGCCATTTCTGTCGGAGTAACAAATGCACTGCAAAAGACGGAATATATATTACCAATGCACAGGAATCTGGGGGTGTTTACATGCAGGGGTATACCGCTGTATCGTCTCTTTGCTCAATGGCAGGGAAAGGCCAGTGGTTTCACAAAAGGCAGAGACCGCAGTTTTCATTTTGGGTCCCAGGAGTATAAAATAGTAGGGATGATCTCACATCTTGGCCCTCAACTCGGAGTGGCAGATGGCATTGCTTTGGGAGATGTACTTCAGAAAAAACAACAAGTAACAGCGGTCTTCACAGGAGAAGGAGGTACAAGTGAAGGGGATTTTCACGAAGCATTGAATGTTGCTGCTGTCTGGGACTTACCCGTCCTGTTCTGTGTTGAGAATAACGGCTATGGCTTGTCTACACCCACCAATGAGCAATACCGGTGCAAACAAATTGCTGATAAGGGCAAAGGTTATGGGATAGAGGCATATACCATAGATGGAAATAATATTCTGGAGGTGTATCACAAGGTCGAAAGTCTCTGCAAAAGTATGCGCAAAACACCCAGACCCGTGCTGCTAGAATTTCAAACCTTCCGAATGAGAGGGCATGAAGAAGCAAGCGGCACTAAATATGTCCCGGACGAACTTATGACAGAATGGGCTGCAAAAGATCCTATAAGTAATTATGAAAAGTACTTATTGGAAGCGCAATTGCTCACAAAGACAGCCATAACTGATATAAAGTCCGAAATTCAGGCAGAAATCGATGAAAATCTGCAACTTGCATTTGACGAGAATGAAATTCTACTCGACTCAAGTAAAGAATTATTAGATGTATATAAAAACACTGTTTTTGAGGATATTAAACCTAATAATGAATTTAAAAACATCCGTTTGGTCGATGCTATTTCCGAAGGCTTAAAGCAATCCATGGAACGCCACAGCGATTTGGTAATCATGGGGCAGGATATAGCGGATTACGGAGGCGTCTTTAAAATTACGGAAGGCTTTGTAGCCGCTTTTGGGAAAGAACGCGTTAGAAATACACCAATCTGTGAATCTGCCATTGTCTCTGCGGCCATGGGCCTGTCTATTAATGGTATGAAGGCGGTCATGGAGATGCAATTTGCCGATTTTGTGAGTACAGGATTCAATCCTATTGTTAACTATCTCGCAAAAATCCACTACCGCTGGAATGAGAAAGCAGATGTGGTAATACGCATGCCTTGTGGTGCAGGGGTAGGAGCCGGACCTTTTCATTCCCAGACCAATGAAGCCTGGTTTACCAAAACCCCGGGTTTAAAAGTGGTATATCCCGCTTTTCCCTATGACGCCAAAGGTTTGTTGGCAACCGCGATAAACGATCCCAATCCTGTACTGTTTTTTGAACATAAAGGCCTGTACAGAAGCAGTTATCAGGATGTGCCCACTGCCTATTATACCTTGCCTTTTGGAAAAGCAAACCTATTGAGAGAAGGTGCGGATATAAGTATAGTTACTTATGGTGCCGCAGTACATTGGGCGATTGATATTTTGGAGATACAGCAGCAAGTAAACGCAGATTTACTGGATTTACGCAGCTTGCAGCCTTTGGATTTGGAAGCCATATACAATTCGGTTAAGAAAACAGGAAAATTGATCATTCTTCAGGAAGACAGTATGTTCGGAGGAATTGCCAGTGACATATCAGCCCTGGTTATGGAGAATTGTTTTGAATTCCTGGACGCCCCCGTCAGGCGGGTGGCAAGTTTAGAAACTCCCATCCCTTTTGCGAAGAACCTCGAGAATAATTATCTCCCAAAGGAGCGTTTTATGGAAGAATTGCTGCAGCTGTTGGCTTACTAAAAGCACAAAAATATTTATACCTAAGTCCCTGCTTCTGAGCTCTTTTCGCAGCTTTTTTTTTATATACTTTGCATCTTGTCGAAAAATTTAGACTAAAGCGCGGAAATGAACGTATATGGTATAAGTAAATCTAAATGTATACTTATGAAAAAAAGTTTGCTGTGCCTTGGCGCATTTATTTTGTTAGCTAGTTCTTGTTCTGTCACCAAAGGAGCCAGAGATCAAAGAAACCTGATTAGCGGCACCTGGGTCCTGAACGACGTATCCTTTGAAAATAATGAAGGTACTTTTAAAGCAGTGGTATTTAACGATGCAGATGTTATTTGTTTTGAAGGTAGTAGCTGGTTCTTCCGGGACAATAACAGTACTGGAAAATACACCATAAAAGATGGCAGCCTCTGTGATGGGGGCGAAAGATTTATCCGCTGGTCAGTGCAGGAACGCGCAGAAAACTACAATAGTCAATTGCAGTTTAAATTTATCGATGAAAAATTGAAAGATATTTCTGGAGGAGTTGGTTACCGTTTAACAATTGCCAATTTAACTGCTCAGGAAATGACTTTAAAATCTAATGTTAGTGTGGATGGCGAGGCAATTACCGTGGTCTACGATTTTACTAAAAATTAAATAAATGAGAAATATCATATCTAAAAATGTAATAATGTTGGTAGTATTTGGCCTGTTAGTAGGATGTAGTGCCACCAGAAATGCAAACAATAAACAAAAGGGTGCCGTAATCGGTGCCGCCGGAGGTGCTGTAATCGGAGGTGTTATTGGCAACAATGTCGGAAAAGGTAATACGGTACTTGGCGCCATTATTGGAGGTGTAGTAGGTGGTGTTGCCGGTGGATATATCGGCGATCGTATGGATCGTCAGGCCGAGAAAATTGAAGAAGAATTACCAGGTGCGGAAGTGACCAGGGTAGGGGAAGGAATTAACGTGACATTTAATGAGGAAGCAGGGGTTCATTTTGATACAGCCAAATCCAATGTAAAGGGTACTTCTGCTGAGACCCTTAATAAACTGGCCGAGATTTTCAAAGAATATCCAAAATCTGTTATACTTATCGAAGGTCATACAGATAGTGCTGGTCCGGATGATTACAATATGAATCTTTCCAGACAAAGGGCAGAATCGGTAACCAATTATTTAATTGCACGTGGCATAGATGCCAACCGCTTTACAACGAAATGGTATGGAGAAAATCAGCCAAAAGCCGATAATGAGACTTCAGAAGGAAAAGCACAAAACAGGAGGGTAGAATTAGGTATTATTGCCAGTGAAGCTCTTAAGAAGGAAGCTGTAGACAAAACTAATAATTAGCGGGCACTACTCTGCTAGTAATTATTAAGCCGCAATCATACCTGCAAACAACGGCTAAGGTTGCGGTTTTTTTATTCCCTGATATGAATCTTGCTAATTCAAATCTGGCCCTGCTAAATATTCTGAGAAGTCTTGGCACTAACACTGAGCTATTTCATATAAAACAATGCTTAATTGTGCCGAAAAGCCAGCCAACGATAAACCGCATAAAAATTCGTTAGACGGCCAAAATTCCTACAGTATTTAATAACTTAAAGACGCTATAAATCAGTACTTTGCATTTGAGACTTATACTGTATTAAAATGAAAAGAGCATCTTTAAACAGACTTGTCATTTGTCTGTTCATATTGGGCACAATTACCTCCCTAAAGGCGCAACAACATCAAACTGAAAAAAAAGAAATTAAAGTTGTAAAGAGAACGGTTATGGAGCAGTATGAACCAGAATTGGTTCTTAATGCTGACGATCGTGCCCGACTCAAAAAAGAGCGGATTGCATTGATTAAAAAAAGACGGAGAATTATAGACAGCCTGGATATCTCCGAAAGAAGAAAACGCAGTTTACTCCGAGAATTGTATCGTACTCCACATTCCTATAAATGGGACAGGTTAATTGCCGATATCGAATTTGAAGATAATGAAGATTACTGATGATCACATGTGCATCAGACGGTAAATAATTACTTTAAGGAGCGTTTCATTTTTTCTTTCCTTCTTCTCAGTTGCCTTAATAAATCATCTATTGATTCGGCAATGGCTGCCTCATAGCTTGCACTACTGCTTTCCGCAAAAAGTCGGGGACCGGGCATACTTAATCGAATGCTACAAATCTTTCCCGTGTCTTGTTCAGAAGTATTTTCAGTCTTAAAAAAAACATCGGCTCTGATAATAAAATCGTACTTATCCTCTAGCTTTTCTAACTTCTTGCCCACCATTATTTCCAGTCGTTCGCTGGCTTTGACATTATCATACTCAAAGTTGATATTCATTTTGTATTATTTGTTATCAAAATAGGAAGGAGTGATGCCAAATCCAAATTTAATTCCAGGTTAACAACAATATTTTTAAGCCTTCCAAGTTTAAATTTCTAATAAGAAATTGTTAAACTCTGATATTCCGAGAATTAGGTGTAGGAAATTTTGTTCGTTTTTCGTAACTTAATGAAAGTTTTTTAGTTTAAACAATCCCCAAAACTCCCATTTCATGAAAGCAAGAACAGTACCACCTCATCCGCCTAAAAATAAGACTACCGCAATTTTGCGCCTTGAACGTATCAACAGTGATCTGTTATCATTGAGGGATAATTTAAAGTCCTACACATGTGAGCCCAAGACACATGGCTTATTCGAAAAAAGAGAAGCAATAAATAACGAGTTGGAAGGCTTAAGAAGCAGTAATCAGGAACTTATTAAATTCATAAAATCCACTAAACGCGGATTCGAAGATCGGATCGAAAGTATATCAGCAAGATTAATACAATTCAGAGAATTGGAAAGGACAGTATTAGAATATATAGGAATGGCAAAAATGCATTGCTAAGGAAAGAGAAAAGATTAATTTATAAAGGAGTCCGGTGATAATACATCAGGACTCCTTTTCTTTTTGAGCGATTTTCAAAGAGGCAATAATCCCGGAAAACAGGGCCAGAACAATAATAGCCAGGGAGACCCACTCCGGGGGGTGCACCAGGTCCGAGAATAACATTTTTAAACCAACAAAAGCCAGGATTACAACAAGGCTATAATTGATATAGCGGAATTTTTGAAGCATACGGGAAACCATGAAATACATGGAACGCAATCCTAGTATAGCAAGAATATTTGAGCTAAAAACGAGAAAAGGGTCCGATGTAATTGCCAGGATAGCCGGGATACTGTCTAAAGCAAATAGAATGTCGGTGAGTTCTATCACTACAAGGGCAACTAAGAGCGGAGTTGCCGCAATTACACCCATGCGCCTTATAAAGAAATTGTGACCGGCAATGACGTGCGTAATTGGTACTATCTTTTTTAACTGACGGAAAACAAAAGAGTTCTTGGGATTAAATTCGTGCCCGTCAGATTTCAGCATTTTATATGCGGTATAAAGCAGAAATACGCCAAACACATAGATCACCCAATTGAATTGATTGATCAGAGTAACTCCGAAAACAATCATCAGGGCCCTGAATACTATTGCGCCCAGAATACCCCAAAACAATACCCTGTGCTGATAAATAGGAGGGATCTGAAATGCTGAAAAAATTACCGCGATAACAAAAACATTGTCGACACTCAGTGAAAGTTCAATAAGATAGCCGGTAATAAATTTTAATACGGCACTACCAGGTGTGAGTTCTGATGGATTATCAACTAATCCTGTGGAAAAAAGCCAATAAATAACCCCGCTAAAGGACATTGCAACGGTAACCCATATTGCTGTCCAAATACTCGCTTCCTTGGTTTTTATTACATGGTCGGTTTTATTGAAAACCCCAAGATCTAACGCAAGAAAGATTATGATTAGAAAAATGAATGAAGCCCAAATCCACATGGTCAGTGTAATTAAAGGGTAAAGATACGGATTGGAATTATAATTTATGAATTGTATTATCCCAAACAATGCCACCACCGCGGCCGTTAAAATTAAGTTAATTGGCTGCGTATGAATCGACTTGCTTTTAAAAATTAATATTTTTAATAAAACACTCAACTTATGAAAAAACTAATTTTTCTGGCCGCTATCTTCACGCTGGTATTCATTACCATCTCGGCCACAATCGACAAGACAGCAACTAATCTCAAAGACAATTTTGTTTTTGGAGATCCTGAAATTGCATCCATTGAAGAACTTACTTTTGGACCGGAAGGCGTTCTATTTCTGGGAGACACTAAAAACGCTGCGATTTATGCATTGGACACCAGGGATGTTGAAGAAAAGAATTCAGCCGGGGACATCAGTATAGATGGTTTTGATGAAAAAGTAGCGGCCGCCTTAGGCAGTACTCCGGAAAACATCAAAATAAGTGACATGGCTGTCAACCCATTATCAAAGACAGTCTATTTTTCCGTAACAGTTACAGACGGTACTCCTGTGTTGCTTAAGCTCAATGGCGATAAACTCGAAAATGTGTCTTTGAAAAGTGTCAGCTATTCAAAAATAATGCTTCAGGATCCGGTGGCAGTTGATGCCAAGGACAGGAGGGAACGCCCGTTGAGAATTTGGGCTATCTCTGACCTAAAATATCACAACGGTAAAGTTTTGGTATCCGGTCTGAGCAATAAAGAATTTGGCTCTACTTTCAGGAGTATCCCATTCCCGTTCACCGATGCACAAAACTATGCATCTTTGGAGATCTGGCATGCCGCTCACGGACAGTTTGAAACACATTCCCCAATAAAGGCATTCGACGTTATTAATCTTGAAAATAAAGATTATCTGATGGCCAGTTATACCTGCACCCCTTTGGTGCTTTTTCCTCTGGACGAGTTGAAGGATGGAGCACATTCAAAAGGACGTACTGTTGCAGAACTTGGAGCAGGGAATTCGCCCCTTGATATGATATCTTATGAGAAAGAAGGCAAGCAATACTTCCTGATGTCTAATAGCAATCGGCCCGTAATGCGCATTAAATACGAAACTATTGCAAATTTTAAAGACGACATTACAGAAAGTGTAGATGAAGCATACGTGGCAAAGGGAGTAGCTTATGACAACCTGCCTTTCCCATATGTCTTGCAAATGGATAAGCTCGATGAAGGCAATGTTGTATATATCCAAAGAACCGCTGACGGTGACATGGTGCTTAAAAGCCGTACAACAAAGTGGATGTAGTAAATACGGTAATAAGATTCAGAAAGATCAGGTTTGTCCTGGTCTTTTTTTGTGCAATCTTCCTGCTGACAAATTGTAAAAAGGAAAAAAACCTGGAAGAGCTGGCGATTAATTATGAGGCAGGGCGGGCCGTGGCAGTTAGTTTTAAATTGCGACAAGCAGATGCCGACTTGGAGTGCTATCTCCACGGACAGAGGACTACCCCGGTACTTGGCGAGATAGTGATTTTCGAAGATAGATATCAATTTATACCTGTTATCCCTTTTTCCAGGGGGCAAGAATATGAGATCAGAAGCAACGGCAATTTGCTTGCCAGCTTTAAAATAGTCATGGCCAATAAAAACGATCCGGGAGAACTTAAGAACATATATCCGAGCAGGGATACGGTCCCTGAGAATCTGCTCAAAGTCTATCTGGAATTTTCACAACCCATGCAACAGGTAGGGGAGGCGCTAAATTTTATTTCTGTAATTGACGAAACCACAGCGAAGGAAGTGGATGTGTTTTTAGCATTGGAATCCGAATTATGGAACAAAAATCATGACAGACTAACCCTTTGGTTAGATCCGGGCAGAATTAAAACTGACCTCATTCCGAATAAGGAATTGGGTTTACCTCTTTCGGAGGGGCACAAATACACCTTGCTTATATCCAAAGAATGGAAGACCGCCGATGGAATTCCATTAAAAAGGGACTATAGTAAAAAGTTAGTGGTCACCGACAGAGATAGTCAAATGCCAGATCCGGAAAGTTGGGAAATAGTGCTGCCAGTTGCAGGACAGCAGGGGCATTTAGAAATCAATTTTAAGGAATCCCTGGATGCAATATTATGCCTGGAAACCTTAAATATAGAAAATAATGAAGGTGAAAAGGTGGCTGGGATATTTCAACTGGGGAAGGAGGAGGCAAGTATATTATTTAAACCCGTAAACAGTTGGAATAAAGGTGAATATGTAATATTAGTAGAAGCTAAACTAGAAGATTTAGCCGGTAATAATATTAACAGATTGTTCGATACAGATATCAGTAAAACTAAGAGCGGAGCAATTCCAAAACAGTTTTACAAGATAAGGTTTAGCATAAATGAATAACTCCTTCCTTTTAATACGTTTCCTTATTTAATTTTATCTGATAAAGACCATACATCATAGTTGGACTGCAATCTTTATAATAAAAAACCGTGCCCAGAAAAAAGTCTTTGATTTCACCTTCGTCCAGTTCTCTCCAATCCCCGTCCGCCTTATATCTTATATGCGAATTTTCATCACCCAAATCAATCCGTGTCAACATAAATCTACCCGAACCGGGGCGATTAGACTCAACATCTCCCCTGGCGGCAGAAAGGGAACCAGTATGTACTCTTCGTTTTGTGGAGCTTTGAGGGGGCCTTCTGGTTATGGTGACGTCAAAACTGGCAGTAATTTCATTTGCTGGGCTTGTTTCAAACGTAATTAATATTGATCCGCTCACGGGTCTGTCCAGCGCTGTGGCCATACTTGGTATATCTACACGCCAACTCCCCAAAAGACAGGGATCAAATGCGGTAACCTCCGTTGTAGTTTCCGGGGGTGCTATTATTTCTGTATTGGAAGATAGGTCTAGACTTAACAGGGCAAATACAATAATCAGGCGAAAAATAAACATAATAGAAATTTTGAATTATACAATCAGCTGGTAATATTATAAGTGTGCAGATTGGATATACTCTTTATACATAGTACACGCCAATCTACTTACTATACTATTAAAAATAAGGTATATAGCTGAGAACGATGTATAGTTGCGCATAAATACTGTGCAAATTGCCCAAAATTGTTAAACGCGTTGTCTTTTACTGCTTTTTTCTGAGATTTCCACATAGCCAAGAATAAGCAGGGAAATACTGCTGCAAACCAGGAAACCAATAAAAAGAGGTAATGCACTGTTTGTCACATACCGGCCAATAAAGGTGCTAATAGGTACTGCCATGAGCGTAGAAACCAGACCGGTAATTGCTGCTGCCATCCCTGCTATATGCCCCACAGGCTCCATGGCGATTGCCCTTAAATTTCCAAAGAGAAAACCAATTGCAAAAAACTGAAGCCCAAAGAACAGCAGTAAAACCCCTACTGATGGGTTTTCACCACTACTGAATAACGCTAAATACATCAGTGAAATTCCAAAGAAAAGGAACATGGAAATTGAAATTAACCTTTTCATACCCAGTCGCAACACCAGGGTTCCGTTAAGAAATATAGCCGTGCCTATGGTAAGTGCAAGTCCGGCGAAAATATAAGGGAATTCATCCTTCATATCGTATTGATGCTGAAATATCTGTTGGGAGGTGCTGAGATACACCAGAAAGGATCCCACGATAAACCCGGATACAATAGTATATGCTATAGTGGCTTTGTATTTCAACATTTCTTTTAGTCCGTCTGTAAACAGATGTGTTGTTAAAGGCGTTCTCTTTTCCACATCCAGGGTTTCTGGTTGTCTTTGCCAAAACCAGAAGGCCACAAGAATGCTGAAAAATACCTGTGCAAAGAAAATCGACTGCCAGTTGTAATTATCAAGTATAAACTTCCCGGAGGCTGGTGCAATTATTGGAACCAATATAAACACCACGGTAACAAAAGACATTATCCTGGCCATATAATCACCGCTATAACTATCCCTGATCATAGCAATACTGATTGTCCTGGGAGCCGATAAGGCCACCCCCTGAAGAATTCTACCTACTATCATCATTTCCAGGCTCCTGGCATAAACACATATCATACTCGCCAGAATAAACAGGGCAAATCCCATATATACTACCGGCTTTCTTCCAATACTGTCAGAAACAGGTCCAAAGAGTAATGGGCCTGCCCCAAGCCCAAAAAAGAAAAGAATAATCAACAGTTGATTATCTGCAGCATCGGTGGTGCCTACCGCCAACCCTATAATATCCAGTGCTGGTAGTAAAGCGTCAAGTGCCAGAGCTGCAATAGACATGAGCGATGCCATTAGGGCAACAAATTCGATTTGGGAAGACCGCTTTTTTAACATCAGTCAAAAGTAGCCGTTTTGGACGATATAATGCCTTATAAAGCTTTAAGAATTTTACACGATTGGTTCTGAATTAAGTCGTATTTTTAAATGTGCTAAACTACCACAAGCTTATTAAATTTTATAAAAAATAGTGATCTGCTCATTACACTATAAAAGTCTGGAAACCATTCATGAAGAAGTTTAAAAGAAATATTTCGCTTACAGGGCCTACAAAGTTTATGGAACTGCAAGTGAAGACCCCGGCTAAAACAGCAGCCGGAAGCTTGGGGGTGATGGTGGCCTTAAAGCACGCTTTTAAAGAAATGGGCGTACTTAAATCGATGAAGTCGCTGCTAAAAATGAACCAGCAAGACGGCTTTGACTGCCCCAGTTGTGCCTGGCCAGATCCTGAGACGCCTTCAAAAATAGGTGAGTACTGTGAAAACGGTGCGAAAGCGCTGGCCGATGAGGCAACCAATACGCATATTGGAGCCAATTTCTTTTCAAAGTATTCTGTAGAAGAGCTATCTCAACTATCGGATTATCAAATAAATAAACTTGGAAGAATTACTGAACCACTTATTTTAAAACCAGGAAGTATTTACTATGAAAGTATAAGCTGGGAGGCAGCATTTTCGCTGATTGCAGATCAACTTCAAGAGCTATCTTCACCAGATGAGGCCATTTTCTACACCTCGGGAAGAAGTAGTAATGAGGCCGCCTTTTTATATGGAATGTTTGCCAGGGCTTTTGGCACAAATAATCTGCCGGATTGTTCCAATATGTGCCATGAAAGCAGTGGAGTGGCCCTTTCAGAAACACTGGGAATAGGTAAAGGGAGTGTAGTCCTGGAAGATATTTACGAAGCTGAAGTAGTTATTGTGGCCGGCCAGAATCCCGGCACCAATCATCCAAGAATGCTTTCGGCACTCGCCAAATGCAAGGAGAACGGAGGAAGTATTATCAGTATTAATCCACTACAGGAAACCGGACTCGTAAATTTTAAAAACCCCCAGCAAATAAAAGGTTGGATAGGAGCCGGGCAAGACCTTGCAGATGTTCATTTAGCCGTAAATATCAATCAGGACATCCCACTGATAAAGTTCATCTTAAAGCAACTTCTGGAAAAGGAAAAAGCGGAAGGCGGAGTAATTGATCATGAATTTATTAGCCAATATACCAACGGCTATGCCTCGCTTATAACAGATCTGGAGCAATACCACAGTGCGAGTTTGCTAAGTAGAACAGGGGTAGGAGCAAAAGAAGTGCAGCAGGCAGTGGCGCTGTTGTCCAAATCTACCAAGATCATAATTTGCTGGGCCATGGGGCTAACTCAACATAAAAACGGGGTTGCAACCATTAGGGAGTACGTTAATCTTTTGCTGGCAAAAGGGGCGCTTGGTAAGCCCAACGCAGGAACATGTCCGGTAAGGGGTCATAGCAATGTACAGGGAGACCGCAGCGTTGGTATTATGCATTTTGTAAATAAAGGGCTAAATGAGCGTATAGAAAAACATCTGGGCTTTAAACCTCCTGCCCATGAAGGTGTAGATACCGTGGGGGCAATGAAGGCAATGTATGAGGGCAAGGCTAAAGTGTTTATGGCGCTGGGGGGGAATTTTTTAATGGCAGCATCAGATACGGCCTATACTGCAAATGCACTTCAGAATTGCAGTCTTACCGTACAGGTGAGCACCAAACTTAACCGCACCCATTTGGTTACCGGGGAAACAGCACTCTTATTGCCTACCATCGGTCGTTCAGAAAAAGACATCAGGGACGGAAAACAGCGATTTTTCACTGTGGAAAACAGTATGGGGCAGGTTAGGAGATCCAAAGGCTTATTAAAACCGGCTTCGGATAGGATAATGAGTGAACCCGAGATAATTGCCGGTATAGCCCATGCTTATTTTAAGGGTAAACATCCTGTAGATTGGAAATCCTTGGGCGGGGATTATGAACTTATCCGCACACAGATAGACAAGGTGGCTAAGGGTTTTGAAAATACGAGTGACAGATCTAAAGGTTCTGGTTACTATTTACCGAACAATGTTCGGGAACTCGATTTTAGTAAACTACCAGGGGGTAAAGCACAGTTTAGCTTAAATCCATTACCAGATCACCAGCTTGCTGAAGATGAGATGCTATTGATGACGATCAGGTCTCATGATCAGTTCAATACTACCATTTATGGCCTGGACGACCGTTACAGGGGCATCTATGGGGAGCGCAGGGTTGTGTTTATGAATTCGGAGGATATGCAGCAAAGAGGACTGAAAAACCTGGATGTCATAGATCTCACCAGTAGTTATGACGGAGAATTGCGAAGAGCGGTTAATTTTAAGGTTGTGACCTACAATATTCCAAAAAGGAATCTGGCCGCCTATTTCCCCGAAACAAATCTTCTTGTTCCCTATAATCATTTTGCAGATGGCAGTAAAACACCAATTAGTAAGAGTATAAAAGTAAGAGTGGTAGCCGTTAACAGTGAACAGTAAACAGTTAGCAGTAAACAGTTAGCAATAAACAATTATCAATTCTTGCTTTGCGACGTTTGCAACTTCGCACGATAGGTTGTACGCCGTCGTTTAAGATTCTTCTTTTTAGTCTTTTCTTGATTTGCTACAAAACCTGAAAAAGGCCAATAGACTTGCACATTATTTCTGAAAACCTTCTTTAAATAACTCCACTCTTCAAATTGGGGTTTTCCTTCACCGAGAATAGGATTCAGAAGCTTTGGATGGTACTCATTTCGCCAAAGGCGGGATGGCAAAGTTCTGAAGCCGGTTTTTCAATGTTGTGAAAAAATTCATGCGGGGAAGTGTCTTTTCTTTTGCTCCGTTTTCTTTGGACAAGCAAAGAAAATGAAGAATAATAAATTTATTCATCACCAAACCCCTCCGCCCTTTGGGCACCTCCCCTTAGCTAATGGGAGGAGCTTTTCATAATCCATGTATAAAACCTGATATATTAGCATTCATTAATACTTCATTAGGAATTAGAGATGCCATGAATAAAATGAAGAGAGAAGTTATTATAGGTTTATTATTTGTCCGGATTTATCCAGATTGTATCATGTTGGACATTTAAAAGCTTACTTTTCGGATATTAGAGAAGCAAATAGTTATAAACCAATCAGCATGAAATCAACTCCTAAAAAACAGTCAAAGTCTCCATTTTCTTTTAGAAATGACAAAAAGCCTATTCGGCAGATGGCCATCTTTATGGCAATTTGTGTACTTAATTTAAGTGTAAGTTGTAATTATTATAAGGTAAAAAAATTACCCATCACCCAGGATAATATAGTGCAAACCATTCAGGAATTTAACATGGAACGCAATTACGCCGTTATAAACCAATCATTGCATTTGGCCAATTTGGTAATCAATGAGGATGAACGTTCTATTAGTGGAATAGTTCAATTTCCTTCAGACGAACACCGATCGCCTCAATTGCAGGAATTGGGAAAAACATACCGTTACAAAAAGGCGCAGAGACAACCTTTTAATGAGCTACATTTTAAGGTGAATAGTACCATTGACCCGACTATAGGGACCAATTTCACTCTGAATTTTTCAGACATCCAGTCGATTTCGGTAAATGACCCGAATACGGGCAGATCGATCATTGCTTTTGTGGCAAGTGCTGTCGGGATATTTTTTGCAACTGTCCTGATTATCGCTGCCTTAAAAAGTTCCTGTCCTTTTGTCTATGTCAAAAATGGAGAGGAGTTTGTTTTCAAAGGGGAGTTGTATCCTGGGATCATTACTCCCAAAATGCAGCGCCTGGATTACCTCTCACTTGGTATCCTGGAGCCTCAAAATGGTGAATTGACGATTAAGGTCACCAATGAGCTCAGGGAAATTCAGTATACAGATTTTCTACAGCTCTGGGTAGCGCAACACCCAGCCGGCTTAAAACTGGCACTGGATCAAAATGCGGAACTTCAAAGTTTTTCAAAGCTGAAGCCTCCTGTGAAGATGAGTAATCTTTCAGGAGCAGTTGCAGCAGCAAGCTTGTTAGCTGCGGATGATCAATTCTATACTTTTAATAATGATATACCTACTTCTGAAAGTACTCGGGAATTGACTTTGGAATTTGATAAACCCGCAGAAGCTAAGACTGCTAAACTATTGCTTACAGCCAAAAATTCACTTTGGTTAGACTATGTCTTTGGAAAATTCAATGAGCAATTTGGCAGCTATTACAACACTTTTCAAAAAGATCAGCAAGAGGTGCCAAAAGAACAGGGTGAGGCCTGGATAAAAAACCAACACATACCTCTATCGGTTTATTTGAAAACTGCAAAGGGTTGGGAACTAATGCAACAAATCAATACTGTTGGTCCTATGGCCACAAGAGATCTCGCAATTAGCCTGCCACTTGCGAAGCTCACGGGAGATAAGGTGGAAATAAAATTAAAGTGTGGTTTTATGTTTTGGGAACTGGATTATGCGGGTATGGATTTTACAGAAAATCAGCCTTTTTCGGTAAACAAAGTGGATCCGGATATTGCTATTGATGAAACAGGGCAGGATGTCACTTCTCTGCTCAACACTATAGATCAGCAATACCTGGTACAACCTAATATTGGAAACGAGGTAACGGTCAGCTTTAAAGCTGCTGAGGCAGAAGCCGGATTTGTACAATCTGCTTTTCTCATCAACAAAGGATATTACAACTACATACGTGATTATAATGGCATTCCAAATTTCAACAAACTGAAAACCTTTAGAGAGAATTTGGCTTTCACCAGGTATTCCGAAAATATGTATAAGACGATAATGGCCTTTGATCAACCCTTAGACCTGGCATCCAATGAATAAGATAACCGCCAGTCTGATTTCTCCTTCAGAAGGAAGTTTCAGTATAGAAAAAACTACATCCGTTCCTGCATTGAAGAAGCACAGTGCTAAAATGCTGTCTGGGGCACCCATGCATTTTGTACACCTTAAACTAAAGCTGAGTTTGTTGGGGATTGCAATGCGCTGTTTTAGTAATCCCCTGAACTGGATTAGGTCACTGCGATATCTGATACGCCTGAGACGCAAATTTCTCGGGGATCACAGTATACAAAAAATGGCCTATGCCGGGGGTAAATACTATATGGGGCTGTATACACCCGGATGGAATAGTGCTGTTTATAAGCACTTTATAAGCGCCCAGTTAAACGATTATATAGCCGTGAAAAAGAAGACCAACAGGTTCAACACCGTCTTTATGGCACTGACAAAAAAGTGCGCCCTGCAATGTGAACATTGTTTTGAATGGGACAGCCTGAACAAAAAAGATATACTATCCGCCACTAAACTTAATCGAATGGTCCGGAAATTACAAGACAAGGGCGTAAGTCAGATCCAATTTTCAGGTGGTGAACCTCTATTAAAAATGGATCTGCTGCTCGGGTTGTTGAAGGAGGCCAGGAAAACGACAGATTTCTGGGTGCTCACCTCAGGATTTAAACTGAGCAGTGATAATGCCCGGGGATTAAAGACAGCCGGACTTACAGGTGTTGTAATTTCCCTGGATCATTTTGATGCTGCAGAGCACAACCGTTTCCGGGGTTTTAAGGATGCCTATTATTGGGTAGAGCAAGGGGTTAAGAATGCCCTGGAAAACGATTTGGTGGTGGCATTGAGTTTATGTGCTACAAAGGAATTTATTTCGGAAGAAAATCTGATGACCTATATGAATCTGGCCAAATCCATGGGTGTTTCTTTTGTACAGTTATTAGAACCCAGGGCGGTGGGTCATTATGCCGGTAAGGATGTATTGTTACATAACGTGCATATGGAGGTCCTGGAACGTTTTTTTGAGCGAATGAATTTTAGCAAAGCATTTAAAAATTACCCCATAATTACCTATCACGGCTACTATCAGAGAAGGTTTGGTTGCTTTAGTGCCGGAGTAAAAGGAATGTATGTGGATACAGACGGCGATATGAACGCCTGCCCGTTCTGCCATTCAAAAACGGGGAATGTGCTGGACGATGATTTTGATGGCAATCTGGAAAGTATGCGCGTAAATGGCTGCCCAACTTATTTGTCTAAAACATCATAACTATGTGGGTTTATGAATTGACAAATACAGAGATTTGGATCTATGCCACCCTGGCTTTCATAGTGCGTTATCTCATCATAGCCGGAGGATTTTATGTTGTATTCTATTGGCTACTCAGAAAGCGCTTTTCTGCATTAAAAATCCAGAGCAAAATACCGGGAACAAAGCAATTAAAAGAAGAGGTTTTATATTCTGTTCTAACTTTCATCATCTATGGTAGCAGCATTTGGCTTTTTCTCTATTGGATGAACAAGGGAATGACCAAAAAATATGACCTGATCGCAGATTTTGGGACCCCTTATTTTCTTTTCAGTATCATCCTGATGATAGTTTTGCACGATGCCTATTTTTATTGGACCCATAGACTTATTCACCACCCGGCATTGTTCCCATATGTTCACCGTACCCATCATAAATTTAAGACCCCAACACCCTGGGCGTCCTTTGCCTTTCATCCATGGGAGGCCGTTATTTCTTTGGGGATTGTACCGCTTATCATTTTTACAATTCCATTTCACCAGGGCGCGCTTGTATGCTTTATAAGTTTTATGGTGCTGAATAATGTGTTGATTCACCTGGGTTATGAAATCAGGGGATTGTGGTTATCAAAAATACAGAACAGCAGTGCTGAACATGATCGCCACCATCTTAAGGGCCACGGTAATTATGGCCTGTATTTTACTATATGGGACCGGTTGATGGGCACTTATTTCAGTAAAGAAGGCACGAAAGACACACCGGCAATGGGCGCTATCAAGAACTGAACCCTTATATAATCATTTAAATTACAGCAGTACTTAACAATTGCACACAAAACATTTTTACCGCTTTTTCGTTATGGTTATTCTTCTAACCTGTGCTCTGAATGAGATATACCATACTGCTTCTTCTTATTTTCAATGTTATTAACCTCAACGCCCAAAAAGCACGTTTTGGCATTTTCGGGGGATTTGCACATTTTGATGCACCTTCTTATGATGACAATTCAACGGAAGATATAAAGTCGGCCATAGCAGCTAATGCCGGTGCTTTTGTAGATTACAATGTTTTGGATAGCTATGGCATCGTATTTCGTTTGGGTTATGATACCAAGAAGATTGCATTTGAGGAGCAGGTGAACCTTAATTACCTGAACCTTGGGTTATTGCTGAAATTAGATTTGGACGACCAATATGCGAAAGGTTTCTACGTCTTTGGGGGGCCTAAAATAGCTTTTCTTACTACGGCCAATATTAATGATGTTGAAATTGAAGATGGTATTAATAACACTCAGTTTGGTATAATAGCAGGGGCAGGGGTACACCTTAACAGCTATCTGGAACTGGATCTTTTTCTGGACACCGATACTGCTTCAGTTCTTAGTGCTCCAGGTCAGCAGGTTAAGGTATTTGGCTTTGGGTTTAACCTGAAACTCGAGATGAACGCCATGTTAAACTGGTATGTGCCCTCAGCAGATCCGTTAAAGAAAAATTAGTACTTCTTTATTTGGAGTTTTTGATATGTTCTGACAAAAGACCATCGACCTAAGGCGCTTCAAACAAGACAAACGGCAGGGGAGAGGTACATCTTATTGGGCTTCGTTCAGAATTTATTACATTGTAGACGAACGCAGTATAATGAACATGAAAAAAGCACTATTTCTATCCATAGTTTTGGGTGCATTTATTGTTGGTACAACAAATATTAGCGCCCAGGAAAAGCCGCAGAAAATAGCTAAGGAAAAAGCACAGCAAGAAAAGGCTCCCGCATTGTACGACTATGAGCCCAATTACCTTGCAGCTCAGGAGGCAAGGCGGGCAGAAATAGAGCGTATACGCACTTTGATAGATTCTATGGACATTCCGGCGTCCAGGCGCTTTAAATTGATACGCGACCTCTACAAACGCAAAGAATCCAAACGCCTTAATAAAGTTTTACTTACAGATACCCAGTTTGAGCAGAACACGGCGACGGAAGATCCAGATCAGTAGTCAGTTGGCAGTGAACAGTTGGCAGTAAACAGTAAACAGTTAGTGGTAAACAATTAGCAATTCCTGTCAACCTGAGCCTACCTGCGGTAGGCAGACGCACTGCCGAACCCGCCAATTAGCGCGGTAAGTAGAATCGAAGAGACTACTTTTTTGCCTTCATATATTTTTCGGTAGCTCTGTTACTACTTTCGAGAGCCATGACATCCAGTTTTTCAGAGATCATAGTTTTAGAATTTTCGTCCAGATCATTAATATGGAAACGCATTTCTTTGTCTACGAGTCCGCCATAACCAACATTACCTTTCCAGATTCGTGTAAAATCACTTGTTCTGATGATTCTTACCTCCAGGGCCAGGTTTAAATGGTAAGTGCGCCATTTTATAGGGGCATAGGTGGCTTTCCATCCCATAAGGGGAACAATAACTTCGATAATATAATCGGCCTCAGCATTTTCATATTTAGACATATCCTTTAACTCGGAAGGTGAGGAATAAGGATAGGCCTCATCTCTCAGTTCAAGATCTGATACGAGGCCTTCTTCTTTAAAACGTTTCGCCAGGTTTTTATGTACCCGCAAAGAAGGGTTGTAACTGTGTCTTTTTAGAGGATCGGCATCATCAGATTTTGTGAGTTCGGCAATTAGTCCTTCACCTACAGCGTCTTTTGGAGTCATAATGTACATCGGAGGAGCTTCATAGCGCACCATCAGTACTTTAGCAGATTGTAGGTTGGTTTTTTCTTCAGCGGTTAATTTACCTTTTTTCTGTGCCTGTAAGCTCAGGCCGGTCAATACAATAAGCGCAAAGAATAGTATAGCAACTGTAAACTGATTTTTCATGGGGAAATGTTAGCAATGGTTTAGAGTTTAACGCATTGCACTTTAGAATATTGTTTTAGATCAAATGGCAGCAAGGGTTAATGAAAGGGATCATTTGTTTGCAAAACTTAAATTTGGAAATATGGACAGGGAGGTAAACAGTAAGCAGTAAACACGAGATCTTTTTTGATTATCCTGTGGATGATTATAAAAGGCTGCGAGATGATGCGGCTGGCTAAAGTGAACAGTAAGCAGTAAACAATTATCAATTCATGAAATCATACGCTCCGCAGTATAATATTTAATTTGATATGAACCGGCTTTTTTGGTTGTTTTATAGTCCTGAACTAATTGCCCATAGCCACAATGGTAATTCCTCCTTTGATTTTACCATTTAGAGTATTTCTGTTTATGATTTCGAAACCTACCGCAGCCCCTTTACGCATTCCGAAATCGGGAATTTGTATTTGCATTTTGGTCAACGCAGCTCGGCGATTCATATCATTAAAAGTTTTGAGTTGTTTCTTAAATTTTTGATGGCTTCCCTTACCGGCTTGTACACTTTTTAGTATTGCATCGGTTTTTTTATGTATAGCAGCCTGTCTTTCTAAACTGATGCCTTTTCCACTGGTGGTTATAAAATATTTGGCTTTTCTTTTTTTCATAGAAACTTCATGGGAAGTACGGGCAGATAACACAATTTTAATTTTGGAAAGCATTTCTTTCTTTTTCAAAGTAGTTACCTTCAATTCCTTTAGTGCCGGATGTTGAATGTCTAACACGGCATTTTTGGTCATAGGTCTGAATTCAATGGTTTCATTGGCATTTACCTGATGAACCAGATTAAAACTATAGGGTGTTGCCTGTGCGATAAAGTTTAGGTTTTTCTGTCCTATATGCCTGTCGATCCTTGGGTTTAGTGCATGCAGGTCAAAGGGTTTATCTAATGGACTGAATGAGTATGTGCGGGCAAAGAGGCATTTGTGTCCTGCTTCCGAGGCTGGTACCGTATAATTAAATCTCACCTCATTATTGGATGCTGGCAATAGAATTGCAGGCAATTGTGTAAGCCCCAGTATTTCTGCAACTGTTGTATTGAATCCCAGGGTAGGGTCTGTAAGGAAGAATTCTACTTTAGGGTAGGGGATCATCAAATCTCCTCGATTATTTAACCTGCATCTTATGGTATATGTTTGCCCGGCGACAAGTTCTGTTGTGGTGGTTGCGGAATTACCCAACGGACTTATATTTATATCTGGCGATTTCCAAAACTGAATACCAGAAAAAGGGCGAACTCCAATGTCTCCATTGTAAGATCTGATATACAGGAACGAACTTTCTCTGAAATAATCTGGTTTTGGTCGTTTATCCTTGCCACCATAAACTTTAGCCAATCTGGAAGGTACATCCTTGGTATACTCAGATTTGGTTTTCCTCAGTGTGTTTACATAATCCTGGGCTTTGATGAATTTTTTTGACATGATTGTTATTTTGTGATGATGTTTAGTGAGCTATAAAATCGAGTTGAACCGGGCTAATGGGATCACCATCGCTTTGTTGTTTATGTTGAAGCAGTTCTTCGGGCGCTTCTAACGGATTGGGGCCGGTCTCATCCTTCTGTGTCCAGCAGGTATAGGCATAACCCCGGTCTGCATCCAGGTTAAAATCGGGTATTTTGCTCTTCTTTAAGAGCCTGCTGTAGATTTCTTCTGTGAGGTCTAGCGCGTTCCCAAGTGTTGGTATTTGCCGTTTCTCTTTGATTGCTCTCTGTAAATAATCCGTAAGATTCGTTTCGTCTCCTCGTAAGGTGGTAAGGAAATCAATGAATTTGCGATCTAGTGGAATATCGCCAAAGGCGTAGTGCAGCGGATCTTCGGTGAAATAGGAGTCCGGGCCGCCAATGGCAGCATTAGGTTCAGAAGCGTCTGTATCAACTGGAGGATAGACCAAATGCTTTTCTTTATGAAATATTTGGTCCAGGAATCCACCGTCTAGCAATACCTTTAACTTAGGCAGACTGCCTTTGAGGTCTCTGGAATCAAATCCAAAAGGGTCGTCAAAAGAAGTGTTCTTAAATTGTGTAAATCGCACTTCATTCATATGTTCGGTCATAGGAAAAGCCAGACCGTTAAGGGCAATTCCGAGTCTAAAATTATGGAAGGCATTGTACAAGTGCTCGTATATTAAGCTTGCTGCATATCGAATGCCGGCTGTTGTTAAGGTGGTTAAAGCTCCCAATACGGCATCGATAAGCGCCAGGGCAGCAGCTACAGCGGCAACAATAAGGGCGGCCAGCATTATAAAGATGGCAAGGATATTAAAGCCACCTGCCAGGTCTGCGGCATCTTCTAAAAAATCACCAATATCACCCAGGTTATCCATGGCCGTTTCCCAAACTTCTTCCAATTCTTCGGTAAGCGAATAGGGCACTGGCTCTGGTAAAGTGCCAGTCTCAGTTGCACTTCGTAACCACTTGTACCACAGCCTATAAGAAGCATTAACATCGTCTGCGGAAATGGTTCTTCCGTATTCATCGTCATCTGCAGCACCCGAGTTGTAAATATCGTTCATGGTTTCCGCAATTAATTCTGCCAGATCATCGGGCAGTTTGGTATTGGTATCCGGTATTGGATCCTCGGCTTCGCTGGGAGCAATGGTGCCGTCAAAGTTAAAATTGTAAAAGGCATGAAGTTGAGACCTGTTCCAATCTACACCTCCTGTATGCTCAAACATATGAAAGACGTCCTGAAAATTTTCTCCGGTCTTATGACGCTGAGATTGCGTTCTGTAGGCCCCGCCACTATTAATATTTACAAAAGGATGCCCAACACTATCCCCGGTTACGTGGGTGAGATAACCCAGCGCATAGAGGTGCAGGGGAGAGTCCGGGCTGGTTTTATCTACCAGGGCCTGGGCAAAACGACCGGTTTTTCGGTAGTGCATGGCATCAAACCACCACCATTCTCCTTTGGTTTGCCCGTCGCGATAGGGGTGTTCCAGGAGGTCGTAAAGGTTAAATTCGCTAATAAATTTCTTAATCATTTCGGTGAGGTTGGCAAGAAGCGCATCAACCACCTTTTGCATATCTCCAAAGAGTTGTTCCAGTTCGGAAAGTGTTGAAGAGTTCTCTACAACGGCATCGGAAGCGGCGCCCAGCGCATCTAAAGCATCTATAACCGGCTGGGGTACCAGGCCAATGAGTGTTTCTTTCATTTCGTCAATAAAGTCATATACCTCAAAGTACATTTTTACAGCATCCCCAAGCGGTAAGCCTGTCCAATCTTTGGTATTAAAGAAAAGGAAGTCCGGGCCCTGACAGCCAAGAAAGAGGTAGGGAAAATTTTCGCTTTTATTGAGTAGTTCTTGCAACTTTTCGTACTCGGCATTACTGCCCAGACCGTTACCTGCAAGAATTTGTTGTTTTAGTTGATTGGCAATCATGTGATGCATCGCAGGTCCTGGCATAATTTTTAGTTTTAGTTAAACATTTTCGCTAAACAAGTATTTCCTTAATAAGGTAGATTATTAATACATGGGCTGTTGAAAAAAATGTATAGGCTGTAGTAAAAAACGTATATGTCGCTAAGGATTAAGCTGATTATTTTTAATATTTGGATACTATTTTAAATAAGTCAACACATGTTTGCACAAGCTGCCAATTGACGGTGTAGTTTAACTGCGTAGTTTTTAATTAATCACTCCAAGATGGAAATGCAAGACTGCTAAAATGAGGATTCTATAGATAATGCTATTTTATTGAACAGGACTTCAGTTATATCTTCCTGGTTGCATTCATAAAAAAGTATCCAAAGTTTGTTCTCTTTTTGAATAAAATAAGTATTGAATTTAAAACGATTAACCCCATATAAATTATAGCTTCCTGTGGCAATCATACCGTTACCGTTTTTAATCGAAATATATTCCTTATCATAGAAAAGATCGGTAATTCCGCTATTTTGTTTTAACCCATTAAAATAATTGTCTATTCCGGCCTGCATGTCCGGAACAATGTAAAACCTGGCATGGGTTACCCTTATGCCCAGTCCCAATTCTTTCTGATGGCAGCTGCCTGTTTGCTCTATATCTACCATCGAGCTGAGATCCCCCTTATTGATTTCTGTCGGTATGGAATCGCAGGGGGCTTCAAATTTCAACTCGGGATAATCTGTAAACCCCAAATAGTATGTAGTCCATTCACTTTTAAGTAATTCATTTTTTTCTTCATCGGTGACAAATAATTGTGTGACACTTAGTGGCATATTGAACAACTCTAACTCCATATTCAATTTTTCATGCGTATATACGAGCAGTAAAAATCCCAATGTACTGGGAATAAGTACAGATAAGGCCGTAAATCCAATTATTTTGAATGTGGATATCCCTGTTATGAATTTATAGACTTTAATATAGATCCTGTACATAAAAACAATAAAGGCCCAGGTTAATATTGTGATGATAAAGGAATTGTAATACTTATAGAGCAGAAATTGTAAAATACCCGAAATCGGGAATACAAAACCATGAATCAGGGCACTGATGCTAAAGAATTGTGCAAATGTATATTCCTGACGAGATGATATTTTGGTGAGAAAGTAGAGTAGTATTATACTACTTATTACGGATAGGAAATAATGAAAATTGAACAAAATTTCCGAGAAAAAAGAGATTTGTTTTGTGGAATAGACGAGAAGTATGGTGATGGAATAGAGAGTAAGTCCGAAGACCAGAAACGCGATGTTCTGTTGTATTGTGTTCTTTTGATAATACTCAATAATTTTTCTTACAGGAGATCTTAAAATTTGAAAATACGTTGTGCTATGAGATTTAATATTCTCAAAATCAATAAGTTCCGATATAAATATAAGTATTGGATTTCGCTTCATTCTAAGCAATTAAAACCAACAAAAATCTCAAAAAACCTATCCGGGGAGTAATAAGAAGTTTAAGTGCCAGAGGAAATAATATACTCAGAATAAGATACAACAAAATTGGCTGTAATTAAAAGCAGTCTGATGCAGGGTTTTGATTAGTAAATAGTAAACACGAGATCTTTTATGATTATCCTGTGGATGATTATAAAAGGCTGCGAGATGATGCGGTTGGCTTTGGTAAACAGAGATCAGTAAGCAACAATCAATAACTGGCTGTGCGAAGTTTGCAACTTCGCACGCTCTTCTTGGATTGCTACAAAACCTAAAATATGCCGATAGACTTCCGCATTATTTCTGAAAAACCTTCGTTAATAATAACCCTGAATTGAAAATAAGGGTATATTCTTTTTCCGTAGTGTAGTGATGATGAGCGTTAAGAATTATTGAAGCCCTGGAGACGCTATTTATTTAGAAGGTACGGTGTACCTTTAAAAATATGGACGCCTGTCCGACAGTTGGCGGAAGATGATGTGGTTGGCTCCTCAAGGGAAACTTACACTTTAAAACTATCTTTCTATAAATCATTTTGTCTTGATACAAAACGATGCAAAAAATCAAGAAGGTTTATAGGAAATTTTTATCTGGCGATAAAACCATGGATGCCGCTATCGCTGCATGCTCTTTTTCGCTAACGCGAAACGCACTTCCGCTTGCAGCACCATATATTTCTGTAAACCTTCGGTTAAAAGCAACTGGATTGTTAATATGAGCATATTCTTTTTCCAAAGAGTAGTGATCATGGGCGTTAAGAATTATTGAAGCCCTGGAGACGCTATTTATTTAGAATGAACGGTGTACCTTTAAAAATATGGACGCCTGTCCGACAGTTGGCGGAAGATGATGTGGTTGGCTCCTC
>Ga0315336_1000336_pt1 | contig 148743 bp, 122 predicted proteins | sample ASW5metaG_FD_204512 | JGI IMG/M metagenome (GOLD analysis project Ga0315336, IMG submission 204512) | Ammonia-oxidizing marine archaeal communities from Monterey Bay, California, United States - ASW #5 | ecosystem: Environmental > Aquatic > Marine > Intertidal zone | place: USA: California... | reverse complement strand
CGAGATGGAGGCCTGGTCGTAGCCGCCGAGAGGAAACCGCGTGTACGGCTGCAGCGGAGCCGTCGCGGTGACTCGCGGATCGGCGCCGGCCATGATCGACCCTGCACCGCCCTGGGAGTGGCCGGAAGCGCCCACGCGAGCGGTGTCGACTTTACCTTCGTATACGCTGCCCGGGGTCTGGCTTTCCGCGATCAGATAATCGAGGCAGGCGAGCATCTCCGCGCCGCTTCCGGCTTCGGGGGTGTTCGCCGATGCGACGATGAAACCATGGGTGGCCCAGTGGCGGAGCACCTCCTTGTAGATTTCGGGGTTGGAGTTCGTCCCGACGCCCCAGATAATGATCGGGTGCCTCAGCCCGCCCTCGCCCAGATCGGTGGGACGGTGAACGGTACAGGACGGCCCCTCCTCGCTCCCGAGAACGTCTGCGGTTGGGAAGGGCCCGTCCGCTGCATAGTCGGACACGGGAGGAAAGACAGAACCCGGGCCGGCCGCCGGAGGAGAAGGCTCGCCGCCTGCCCCTGCCATTCCTGCCCCTCCTGCCCCCGCCACTGGCGCAGGTTGCTCACCGGCGCCGTCGATCCCGATGGGGGGCGGGTCGACGTCGGTGCCGTCGCCGCCTTCCGCACAACCGACCAGTGCCATACACATCCACGCCACCAGGCAGAATCCAAAACCGCTTACGCTCATGACAACCTTCCTGCGAAACCCTCTGCGTATGAACGCACGGCTGTGCCCGAGGAGCTTGTGCGGAGCTTGGGCTGTGCTTGTGTTCTGCAGGCTGGGACTGGCCGCAAAGCCGTCTGCCGGCCGACGTGGGCTGCTACAGTTGTGCTGTGGTGTATATCTTCGACGGTCTCGAGCTGGATCTCGACACCTACGAGCTGAAGTCCGACAGGGGCCCACTGCCCATCCAGCGCAAGGTCTTCGACGTGCTGAAGACCCTGGTGGAACGACGGGACGCGGTGGTGAGCAAGGACGAGCTGCTGGAAGTACACTGGCCCGGCGAGCACGTGAACGAGGCTGCCGTGGCCTGGACCGTGAGCCGGGCGCGGCGGGCCATCGAGGAGGGGGGCGGATCGCCCAAGCTCATCGAGACCGTGCGTGGGCGTGGCTATCGCTTCCGCGGCCAGGTGGAAGAGCGAACGGCGCGTGATCAGCCCACCGCACCGAAGGCGGAGGTGAGCGTCTCACTGCCTCCGCAGGCGCTTGCTGACACTTCGCCGTTCGTGGGACGCACCGACGTGCTCGCCACGCTGATCGAGGGTCTTGAGCGCGCGCTAGGCGGACAGGGTGGCTTCGTCACGCTGCGTGGCGAGGCAGGCATCGGCAAGAGCCGCTGTGCACGCGAGCTCTCTACCCGCGCCGAGGGGATGTACGTGCTGACGGGTTGCTGCGTGGAGGGTGGAGTTGCGCCGCCGTTCTGGCCCGTCGCACAGGTGCTGCGCACGCTGATGGCGCAGGCGAGCGATCCCATCGCTGAGCGCGCACGCACGCTGATCACGCAGCTCATGCCGGACGGCCACGATCATGAGGGGGATCTGCAGGATGGGTTCCTGATGGCCGATGGGGTGGCGCAGCTGCTCGCGGACGCCAGTGGAGAGCAGCCGATGCTGGTCATCCTCGACGACATCCAGTGGGCCGATGGAGGCTCCCTCGAGGCGCTGCGCCTGTTGGCCCTGGGCCTCGAGGGCCGGCCCATCATGTTGCTGTGCACCCAGCGCGAAGGCACGGACGCCCAAGCGACCGACGCGCGACGGCTGCGCAGGATCTCGCGCCACGCCCAGAGCATCGCGCTGGGACCGCTGGGGCGCGAGGAGGTGCAGAGCTGGGCACTGCAGGTCCAGGGCGGTGCGGTGCCGGCGCACGTCGTGGACGCCCTGGCGCGGGAGACCGCAGGCAATCCCCTGCTCGTGGAGCACACCCTGGGGCTTTGGTCGCGCCGGGGACCGCTGGACCAGCTGACCGCCCGACAGATGGAGGACATGCCCCTGGCGGAAGGCACCCGTGATGTGCTTCGGACGCGGCTCGAGGACATGCCGGAGGGGACGCAGGCCGTACTGCAACGGGCGGCGGTGCTGGGGGTACGCTTTCGGATCGCGCAGCTTGCGGCACTGTGCGAGGGCCTGACCGATGCATGTCTGTCGGAGCTGCAGCCGGCCCTGAGCGATCGGGTGGTGTTGCCCGACGGTGCGGCGGCCTATGCCTTCTGTCACGGGTTGATGCGTGACGTGGTCTACGGGGAGCTTGCGGAGGCGGAGCGCCTCTCGCTGCACGCGGCCGCCGCGGAGATCCTGCACAAGGCGAACGCGCCAGCAGTGGAGATTGCCCAGCACCTCTATCTCGCCCTGCCCATGTCCAGGGCGGAGCAAGCCGTATCCCAGGCCCGGCTGGCCGCGCGGGCAGCGGCGGTGGCCGGGGCCTATACGGAAGCGGCGCGCTGTTTGGCGTGGGCGCTGGCCGCCTTCGAGCAGCTGGCCGACCGCGACCCGCGGGAGCGCGCGGAGCTGTTGCTGCAGCGTGCGACCCACATGCGCCGCGGTGGTGCCGTGGCGGAGGCCCGTGAGGTGACCAAGGCCCTGTTCGAGCTGGCGCGCGAACATCGGCTGCCGGAGTTCCTGCTGAAGGGAGTGGGTGAGCTACGGTCTACCGTGACCATCGGGTACCAGGCCGACCCCGGTCGCCTGGCTGCCATCGAGGACGCGCTCGAGCTGCTTCCGGAAGACGCCACCGCGCTGCGTAGCGAGGCCCTGTCCCAGCTCGCGACGATCCCCCCTCACTCGCTCGACAAGGAAAGGAGCAGAGCCCTTAGCGCCCAGGCCCTCGAGCTGGCCGAGTCCCTGGACGAGCCCCGTGCTCGCTTGTCGCCCCTGTTGGCACGGCTGTTCGTCCTGTCCGGTCCAGATGACGTGGAGGCGTTGTTGGGATGCACGGACGACTTGATCGCCACCTGCCAGGCGACTGGCGTGCTGGCTCCGCTCATGGACGTGCACCTCACGCGGCACTCGGCGTTTCTCATGCTGGGTGAGCCGGGACGTGCCGGCGAGGCCCTGGATGCCATGGGCGAGGTGGTACGCAAGCTCAAGCATCGGGAGGCGCAGATGCTGGTGCGCCGGCTGCGCAACAACCACAACTTCCACGTGGGTCGCTTCGCCGAGATGGAGCGGGGCCTGAACGAGTGGCTCACCGAGGCCAACCGTCTGGGTATCGGCTACGCCGACTATTTCCACCGGGCGGCCGTGACGCGACTGGTCATCTTGCGTGACGGGGGGCAGGTCCTGCGGGACGTGCCCGTGGAGGAGTTCGAGAACCGGCACGGCCGCCCCGTGTCAGCGACCACGCGGGCCGCCGTGGCAGCCATCGCCGCGGAGGCGGGGAAGCAGGACCTGGCGCGCCGCCTCGTGGAGGGTCTGTTCCAGGGCGAGCGCCCGAAGATGACCCAGACGGGAGACTACCTGTTCGTGTTGTGTGCGATTGCCCGGGCCTGTGCGGAGCTTGGAGACCGCAAGCATGGGCGGCTGCTGCTGCCGCTGCTGCTGCCCTACGCAGACCGCATCGCCGTCGATGGACTGCAGCTGGTCATGGGGAGCGTCGCCCACTATCTGGGGCGCCTTGAGCTGTTGCTCGGCTCGGATGAAGGGGCGCGCGAGCACCTGCGACAGGCCCGGACCCGGGAACAAGAGCTGGGCTATCTGCCCCGCGCACTGCTGTCCGGGCTCGTCCTGTACGAGCACCTGCAGGCCGCGGGAGGCGCGGACGACGAGGCCCGTTCCATGCGCGGCTGGCTGCAAGAACAGGCGTCAGCCATCGGGATGCGGTGGGTCCTGGATCGGATCGCCTGAGCCACCGCAGGGGGCAGAGCAGAGGTCCGCCGACGTTCCGCACAAGCCAGGGGACGGCAGCCGTGCCCGGTTGCCAGCAGGCACCATCAGAGGTTCTCAAGGTCGTAGATCGAGGCGTACTCGACAGCGCTCGCAGCGATGACGGCCAAGTCGGTACTTGCCGCTGGGCCAGCCGCTTCAAGTCGAGACGAGCAATGAGGTGCGTCGCATCGCAAGTGGTCCCGACCTCAACGGGACCCGAAAAGAAAAGGGCCGCAGCCAGGATAGGCTGCGGCCCTGATTTGCGTCCCCACGGGGATTTGAACCCCGGTCGCCGGCGTGAAAAGCCGGTATCCTGGGCCAACTAGATGATGGGGACTGAGCTGTTCATTGTTACGCAGCTGCTTGGTAGGCCGTCGGGGGCTCGAACCCCGGACCGTCGGGTTAAAAGCCCGCTGCTCTGCCAACTGAGCTAACGGCCCAAGCGCCCGCGCGGCGGGCAGGGCGGATGTAGCAGTGGGCACTTTTGGGGTCAAGACGCGAGAATGATGGGCGTTGTCGGCTTCACGCGTCTGGCTCGGCGAACACCGATGCGGTGAAGCTCGTGCGCAGGTAGAAGCCGCGGGGGAGGGTGCGAACCGGGGCGCCACCCGCGTCGCGGGCGTTGCCGCGGACCCTCGCGTTGGCGGCCTTCGGGCGGACTTGCAGGCAAGCGCCCAGGTGCGCGGTGATCTGGTCCAGCTGGCCCTCGCCGATCAGCCCCGACAGCTCCTCCCAGTCCGCTCGCAGCGCCGCCTCCTGCGCCTCGCTCGGCGTCCAGAGCACGGCAGCCCCGATGCGTCGCTGCGCCAGCGGCAGCTCCGGCCCCGCTTCCACCGGAACCCACAGCACCCGCGCCAGCTTGCGGCACGCCCGCGACTGCGCCCACTCCAGGTCGCCCGCGTCGTCCAGGTGGATGGTGCACACGAAGGTGCTCTCCTTCGGCTTGCCACCCGGCCCCAGCGGGATGGTCTTGAGCTCAACGCCGAGCTCGGTGAAGTCCGGCGCGTCCGCACCGCCCGCATCGGCCCCGAGCGCCCACTCGACGAGGTCGCCGATGATGCCCTTGTCGCGGCGCGTGTCGGGGGGCAGTGCGATGCCCGCCTCGCCGCCGAGCTCACCGATCGTCCGCCCCGCAAGTGCGTGCGCCCGCGCGAGCAGCTGTGCCTCGGTCCGCGGGGCCGCGGGCGCCGTCGCCTTCAGCGCAGCTCGCATACCTTCTCACCGAAGAGGTGCTCGAGGCTGGCCATCAGCGCCTCCGATGGCTCGACGGTGAGCGTGCGCGCGCCGAGCAGCACGCGCCAGTTGTCCGGCTCGCTGATCTGCAGCGTCACAGGGCAGCGGCCGGGGAACTTCTCGAGCTCGTCGCGCAGTGCCATCAGCTTGTCGCGGTCGAGGCGCGCGGCGCGCAGGCTGACGAGCACGCTCTTGGTGCGCGAGCGGAAGGACTCGACCAGCGGTGCGACCTCGTCGAGCAGCAGCTTCTGCACCGGCTGCCCGCCGTCGCCTTCGCTGTCGTCACCGCCGCCGCCGCCACCGCCGCCGCCACCGCCACCACCGCCGCCGCCGGGTCGACCCTGGTCGCGGTCCGGGCGCACCATGCCGCTCACGAGCACGGGGTAGTCCGCCATCAGCACCTCGCGGTAGCTCTCGATTGCCTTGTTGCGGACGATCACCTCGGTGCGGCCGTTCGGGTCTTCGAGCATGAAGAAGGCGATCTTGCCGCCGGACTTCGTGCTGCGCTCGCGGTAGTCCTCGATCACGCCACCCATCGCGACCTTCGTGCCCTCGGGCATGGCGTTGATGCTGACGGTGTTGGCGCTGCAAAAGCGCTTGAGCTCCTTCTTGTAGCCGTCGAGCGGGTGGCCGGAGATGTAGAAGCCGAGCGTAGCCTTCTCGCGCTGCAACATCTCGAGCTTGTCCCACGGCGCCTCGACCTCCGCGAACGAGACGCGCCGTGTTGTGGTCGCCTCCTGCTCCTGCTCCTCCGAGAGCATGCCGAAGAGGCTCGTCTGGCCGCTCTCGCGCTCGGCGGCCGCGCGCTTGCCCATCTCGACGGCGCGCTCGAGCGATGCGAGCGCTCGGTCGCGGCCCATGCCGAGTGGGTCGTGGACGGTGTCGAACGCGCCGCACTGGATCAGCGCGTCGGCCACGCCCTTGTTGACGCGCCGCAGGTCGACGCGCTCGGTGAAGTCGTAGAGGTCGCGGAAGGGCTCGGCCTGGCCGGTGCCGTCCTCGCCGCCGCCCGAGCGCGTCTCGAAGATGCTCTCGAGCGCCGAGGTGCCGATGCCCTTCACCGCGCCGAGGCCGAACCGGATGCGTGGGCCCGTCGGGTCGCGCAGCTTGCCGCCGGCGGCCATCGGCTGGCCCTTCTTGCGCTTCGGCACCTTCTGCGGCGGCTCGTAGACGACCGCGAAGTCGCTCTCGGACTCGTTGACGCACGGCGGCAACACGGTGATGCCCATCGACCGCGCCTCGGCGACCGTGCGCACGACCTTGTCGATCTTGTCCTTGTCCGACGACATCGTCGCGCACAGGAACTCCACCGGGAAGTGCGCCTTGAGGTACGCGCACTGGTAGGAGATCAGTCCGTAGGCGGCGGAGTGCGACTTGTTGAAGCCGTAGCCGGAGAAGTGACCCATGAGCTCGAAGACCCGCTCGGCGTCCTCGGCGCTGTGGCCGTTCTTCAGGGAGCCCTCGACGAAGGCCACCTTCTGCTTGGCCATGACCTCGGGCTTCTTCTTGCCCATCGCCTTGCGCAGCACGTCCGCCTGGCCGAGCGAGTAGCCGGCCATGACGCGCGAGCACATCATCACCTGCTCCTGGTAGACCATCACGCCGAAGGTCTCCTTCAGCACGTCCTCGAGGCATGCGTGCGGATACTCGACCTTCTTGCGCGCGTGCTTTCCGTCGACGTAGTCGGTCACCATGCCCGAGCCCAGCGGGCCCGGTCGGTAGAGCGCGACGAGTGCGACGACATCCTCGAAGCAGTCGGGCTTGAGCTGCTTGATCAGCGCCTGCATGCCGCTGGACTCGAGCTGGAAGACGTTGGTGGTCTCCCCCGACTGCAGCAGCGTGAACGTGCTCGCGTCCTCCATGTCGATGTGCTCGAGGACGAACGGCTTGCCCTCGCGGTCGGGTCGTCGATTGATGAGGCGCTTGGCGATGTCGAGGGTCGTCAGTGTCTTGAGGCCGAGGAAGTCGAACTTGACGAGCCCGGCAGCCTCTACGTCGTTCTTGTCGTACTGCGTGACGTAGGTCTTCTCTTCCGGCGCGAACACCGGCACGTGGTCCCACAGCGGGCCCTCGCTGATCACGACGCCGGCCGCGTGCATGCCGGCGTGGCGGTTGAGGTCCTCGAGGCTCTGGGCCGTGTCGAGCAGCTCGCGCACCTGCGGGTCCTCGCGGTAGGCCGCGGCGAGGCGCTTCTCCTGGATGAGCGCCTCCTCGATCGGCACGCTCTTGCCGCCCACGGGCTCCGGGACCAGCGTGGCGATGCGCCCGGCGTCCTGTGGCGTCATGCCCATCACGCGCCCGACGTCGCGCACCACGCTGCGGCTCTTGAGCAGGTGGAAGGTCGCGATCTGCCCGACGCTCGCGTGGCCGTACTTCTCGCGCACGTAGTCGATGACCTCGTCGCGCCGGTCCATGCAGAAGTCGATGTCGAAGTCGGGCATCGACACGCGCTCGGGGTTCAGGAAGCGCTCGAAGATCAGCCCGTACGGGATCGGGTCGATGTCGGTGATGCGCATCGAGTAGGCGACGAGCGACCCAGCGCCAGAGCCGCGCCCCGGGCCCACGGGGATGCCGTGCTCCTGCGCCCAGTGGATGAAGTCGTGGACGATCAGGAAGTAGCCCGGGAAGCCCATCTCGCAGATGACATCGCACTCCATCTGCAGGCGCTTGCCGTAGGCCTCCCTGTCGACCTTCTTGTCGATTTCGTCGAAGTCCGCGAAGCGCTGCTCGAGCCCCGCGCGCGCGATGTCGCGGAAGTGGCCCGACTCGTCGAGCCCGTCGGGCACAGGGAAGCTCGGCAGCATGGGGTCGGCGAGCGGGTTGACGCCCTCGACCAGGTCGGCGATGGCGAGCGTGTTGTCGCAGGCCTCCGGCAGGTCCTTGAAGAGCTCGCGCATCTCCGCGCCGCTCTTGAAGTAGACCTCCTCCGAGCCGTGGTGCCCCTTCTCCATCTCCGGCACGTTGACGCCCGCGGAGATGCACTGCAGCACCATCTGTGCGCGTGAGTGGTCCTTCTCCATGTAGTGCGCGTCGTTGCTCGCGACGATGGGCAGCGACAGCTCGCGCGCGAGCTCGACGAGGATCTCGTTGAGCGGCCGCTGCTCGACGAAGCTGTGGTCCTGCAGCTCGATGTAGAAACTGCCGGGCTCGAAGCAGTCGCGCAGCTGCTCCATCGCCTTGCGGCCGCCCTCCTCGCCGAGCTGCAGCACCTGCTGCGCGAGGTAGCCGCCCATGCAGGCCGACAGCCCGATGACGCCCTCCCTGCATGCGGCGAGCTGCTCGAAGTCGATCCACGGCTGCCCCTGGTGCAGGCCCTCGACCCAGCCGAGGCTCACGAGCCGGACGATGTTCTTGTAGCCCTGCTGGTTCTTCGCGAGCAGCAGCAGGTGGCGATGGTCGCGGCGCCCCTCGCGGCTGCGGTCCTCGCAGATGTTGACCTCGCAGCCGAGGATCGGCTTGATGCCCGCGTCCATGCACGCGCGATAGAACTGCACCGCGCCGAACATGTTGTCGTGGTCGGTCAGGGCGACCGCCGGCATCTTCTCCTGCGCGGCGCGCTTGACGAGGTTCTGCAAGCGCAGCGTGCTGTCCAGCATCGAGTACTGGGAGTGCACGTGGAGATGGACGAAGTCTGAGCTCACTACGCTCCGCGGAGGTGGGGGGGGAGGGTGTCTGCTGTTTGCGGTTAGGGGAAGGTGACGACGCTTCGGATCGACTCGCCTTCGTGCATCAGGTCGAAGGCGGTGTTGATCTCGGGCAGCGGCATCGTGTGGGTGATGAGGTCGTCGATGTTGATCTTGCCGTCCATGTACCAGTCGACGATCTTCGGCACGTCGCGGCGACCCTTGGCGCCACCGAAGGCCGTGCCGCGCCAGACGCGCCCGGTCACCAGCTGAAAGGGCCGCGTGCTGATCTCCTGGCCGGCGCCCGCGACGCCGATGATGATGCTCTCGCCCCAGCCCTTGTGACAGCACTCGAGTGCCTGGCGCATCACGTCGACGCTACCGATGCACTCGAAGCTGTAGTCAGCGCCGCCGCCGGTCTGGTCGACGAGGTACGGCACGAGGTCGCCCTCGACCTCGGTCGGGTTGACGAACTGCGTCATGCCGAACTGCTCGGCGAGCGCGCGCTTCTTCGGGTTCGTGTCGACGCCGATGATCTTGTCAGCACCTGCGAGTCGCGCGCCCTGGATGACGTTGAGGCCGATGCCGCCGAGCCCGAAGACGACGACGTTGTCGCCCGGCTTGACCTTCGCCGTGTTGAACACCGCGCCGATGCCGGTGGTCACGCCGCAGCCGATGTAGCAGACCTTGTCGAACGGGGCGTCGTCGCGGATCTTCGCCACCGCGATCTCCGGCACCACCGTGTAGTTGGAGAACGTCGAGGTGCCCATGTAGTGCAGCACCTCCTTGCCGCCGAGCGACAGGCGGCTGGTGCCGTCGGGCATCTTGCCCTGGCCCTGCGTGACGCGGATCGCCTGGCACAGGTTCGTCTTCTCGGACAGGCAGTACTCGCACTGGCGGCACTCGGGTGTGTAGAGCGGCACCACGTGGTCGCCCTTCGCGAGCGAGGTCACGCCGGGGCCGATGTCGACGACCACGCCCGCACCCTCGTGGCCGAGCACCGCGGGGAACTCGCCCTCGGGGTCGTCGCCCGACAGCGTGAAGGCGTCGGTGTGGCAGACGCCCGTCGCCCGGATCTCGATCAGGACCTCGCCCTGCTTGGGGCCCTCGACGTCGATCTCCTCGATGCTCAGGGGCTTGCCCGCCCCGGTCGCGACCGCTGCCTTGCTCTTCATAGTGCCCCCTTCGAGTCCGGTTCGAGTCGCGTCCGCCGGGCTGCGCGGACAGACGGACTGTTGTACCGGAGCCGCTGCAGTGGCTCCACGCAAAAGGGAGCGCGTTGCGACTACGCGCACATGTGCGTGGCGCGCCGTGGCGGAGGCGCTGCGTAAAGCCGTGTCGTATCGCTTGCTTGGGGGCGGGCGCCGAAGACGCCGCGCAGCACAGCGATCAGGCGGCGGTCTTCTTCGCCTTGTTCGCGACGCGCCTGGCGCCCGCGTTGAAGATCTGGAACAGCTCGATGGTCGACTTGCCCTCGAGGGACGACCGGAAGTCGCTGTCCTTCGGCCGGCCAGCGTCGGCGGCGATGGCGTCGATCATCTTGGCGCGTGAGCCGTGCTGCTCCTTCACTGCGGCCAGCACGTCGTGCATGTGCAGCAGCTTGGAGTTGGACACGGAGCCGAAGCCCTTGTCCGCGTTCACCAGGTCGATCCAGAGGTCGCCCTTGGCCAGACCTTCGACGGCCTTGATCAGGCCCGCCTTGTCTCCAAAGCGCTCCTTAACGGTGGCAAGTGGTGATTTCGCCATGACTTTTTAGCTCCAGCTCGGCCCTCGTTGCGAGGGAGCGGGTAGGTAGCACGCGCCCCCTGGGCTGCCAAGTCTGGCGCAGGCGTTTGGGGTGTTTGCTGATAGAATGTTCAGCTGGCCGAGATCATCAGGTCGAACCACCACGTGATGACGCGGTCGCCGAAGAACAGGTACTCGAGGGCGCCGAGGGCGAGCATCGGCCCAAACGGCATCTTGAGGTGCCCGACGTAGGCGGGCTCGGGTTCGCCGTCGCCGTGGCGCGCGTCCCCGGCGGCGGGGTCGTCGTCGTCCTCGTCGTCGTCGTTGTCCTCGTCGCGCCGCTCCGCTTCCTCTTCATCGCGCGGGTCGTTCGACAGGTCCGGACCGAGGTCGCGGCCCGTCACGAGTGCGAAGAGCGCGAGCAGCAGGCCCTGGGCGGACCCGGCGACGACCGCAAAGACGGCGCCCTGCCAGCCCGTGAAGGCGCCGATCATCATGAGCAGCTTCGAGTCTCCCTCGCCCATCCCGCGGCGGCCGGTGAGGTGCTCGTAGGACCACACGAAGACCAGCTGCACGACGAGGAAGCCGCCGCCCGCGCCGAGCGCCGCGTCACCGATGCCGTCGGGGTCGCGCAGTGCCACCGTGGCGAGGCCCAGGGCCGCGCCGGGCAGCGAGACCTCGTCCGGGATCTCCATGAACTCCAGGTCGACGAAGGTGGCGATGATCAACCCGCCGACGAAGACGAAGTAGCTGCCCGTGACGAGCGTCGCCATCAGGACGGTCGTCCCCGGGGGGGCGTGCATCGCGAAGCGCTGGGCGAGCGCGAGCGCGAGCAGGGCCGTGAGCAGCTCGACGACCGCGTAGCGCGGTGACAGCGGCTCGCCACAGCAGGAGGTCTTCCCGCGCAGCAGCAGCCACCCGAGGATCGGCAGGTTGTCGCGGAAGCGCACCGGCGTCTCGCAGTGCGTGCAGTGGCTCGGCGGCGACACGACGCTCATGCCGCGCGGCCAGCGGTAGATGCAGACGTTGAAGAAGCTGCCCCAGGCGGCGCCGAAGACGAAGGCGGCTAGGCCGATGAACCAGGCAGGCAGATCCGCGACGGGCACGTCCACGGGGAGCGATGGTAGCCCGCGCCGTGGCCCGGGTGCGAGCTTTCCACTGGTTTTGCGGGGGTCAGGGCGGTCGCCGGGGCTTGCACGACCGCGGTCGCGGCTCCACTATCCCGTCGCCATGGGCGACCCCCAAAAGGACCCGCGCGCCGCGCTCTCGGCTGCTCGACGCGTGGTCGTGAAGATCGGCAGCCGCGCCCTCGTGGGCGACGGCAGCGGTGTGCCCGGTCGCTTCGAGGCGCTCGCGCAGGATGTGGCCGCGCTGCGCGCCGGCGGCCGCGAGGTCGTGCTCGTCTCGTCGGGGGCCGTCGCGATGGGGGTCAAGCGGCTGTCGATGTCGGGCCGGCCGCAGAGCACACCCGCGCTCCAGGCCGCGGCGGCGGTCGGGCAGTCGCGCCTGCTGCAGGCGTACGAGAGTGCGTTTTCGTCCCACGGTCTGGCGGTCGCGCAGGTGCTGCTCACCCACGCGGGCCTCAGTGACCGCACGCGCTACCTCAACGCGCGCAGCGCCATCGACGCGCTGCTGGCGCTGCCCACCGTCCCGGTGATCAACGAGAACGACACCGTCTCGACGGCCGAGATCGAATTCGGCGACAACGATCAGCTGGCGTCGATGGTCGCGCCGCTCGTCGGGGCCGACGTGCTCGTCCTGCTGACCGACGTCGCGGGCGTGCTGGACGGCGACCAGCAGCGCATCTCGGTCGTGGACGATCCGGCGACGCTCGAGGGCGTCGTGTGGTCCGAGCCCAGCAGCGTCAGCCTGGGCGGCATGGAGGCGAAGGTGGCCGCCGCCACGCGTGCGCTTCAGCGCGGGCTGCCCGTGGTGATCGCGCCGGCCGCGGAGCCGGGCGTGCTTCAGCGCATCGTCGACGGAGAGGACCTCGGCACGCTCTTTCTGCCCCGCGGTACGCCCATGGCGAGCCGCAAGTACTGGATCGCCCACACGCTGCGTCCGAGCGGGACACTGACCGTCGACGACGGCGCTGTGCGCGCCATCACGCAGAACAACCGCAGCCTGCTGCCGGCCGGCCTCCGCGCCACCGAGGGCGATTACCGCAGCGGAGACTGCGTGACGATCTGTGCGGCGGGTGGCACTGAGCTCGCGCGCGGGCTGGTTCGCTACGACGCGCGCGAGGTCGAGAAGCTGCTTGGCGCGCGATCCGAGGAGATCGCCGAGCGTCTCGGACGCTACGGCGGCGACGAGATCGTGCACCGCGACGACCTGGTCGTGCTGGCGTGACGCGGTCCGGAAATGACGATATCTTTGGAGCCCATGGAGAGAGCACTTGGCGAGCATGAATGACGACTCGGAACCGCCGGAGTCCCCAGCCAGCGAGAGTCAGGACGCGACCGGCGATACGCCGGGGGATCGCGAGCACGAGGCCCGGCAGCTCGCGCTGACGATCGCGGCCGCAGCCCTCGAGCACAAGGCGCTCAACGTCGAGATCATCGATGTGCGCGGCAAGGTGGACTACTCGGACTACGTGATCGTGATGAGCGGTCGCAGTGACCGTCAGGTGCAGGCCCTCGGCAACAACATCGAGGAGGAGCTGCAGCGCAAGCACTCGGTCCGCTGCAGCGGCATCGAGGGCGTGCCCCACGGCACCTGGCTGCTCATGGATTACGGCGACGTGATCGTCCACATCTTCCACCAGGACACGCGCGGCTACTACGACCTCGAGACCCTGTGGATCGACGCCGCGCGCCTCCCGGCCCCCGACTGAGGCTGCTGGACGCCGTCCATGCGATTCTCGATCATCGCGGTCGGCAAGGTGAAGCAGCGCGGTCTGCGGACCGAGCTCGACGACTACCTCGGGCGCATCCGCCGCTACTGCCCGTGCGACGAGGTCGAGCTGAAGGACGCACCCGAGGCTGACCTGCGGGCGCGCTTCGAGCGGACGCGGCCTGCGCGCGGCCGGGTGGTGGCGCTCGAGGTCGGCGGTGACGCGTGGGACAGCCACCGGCTCGCCAAGTTCGTCGATCGCTGCGAGCAGGATGCGGTAGCCCAGGTGAACTGGCTGATCGGGGGGGCGTATGGGCTCCCCGCTGCGACGTCGGCGGCGGCGGATTTGCGATTGTCGCTGTCCCCCATGATCCTGCCGCACCGCATCGCGCGGCTCGTGCTCGCCGAGCAGCTGTATCGGGCATTCACGATCCTTCGTAACGAGCCATACAGCCACTGATTTCATATGTGACGGATCGACATTTCATATTTGAAATATGAAATGGGCCACAGACCACCGCGCACGGCCTTGCGCAGTACGACAGTGACCCGTTCTGGTCGGCTCTCTCACCGAACTGCCTCGTTTTCGGGTGATTGGGCCCCGGTTCCCGTGCGTCGGGGGTCTTGGCACGGACCTTGTATAAGAATGTCTCCGCAAGCTTCGGTGGCTCCCCCGAGAGCATCCCCCCGCTTTCGAGCCACCGGTCCGGCGGTCTTGAAGGACCCATCCCCCCCCGGGTCCTTCTTGATCGCCGAGCTTCTTTTAAGCTCCTGCCGACAACCGCGCCCCCCCCGGGCCGATGGGCTGTCCATGCACCTATCCCAGTGGATCGAGGGGCTGGCGCAGCTGCTTGCGCCGCCGACCTGCGCTGGCTGCGACCTGGCGATGGCGGATTCGGCGTTGTTCTGCCCGGCCTGTGAGCCGCTGGTGGAGCCCGCGATGTCGGGCCAGCGCCCGCCGGCAGCCACCGCTGCGGTGCTGCGCTACGGGGGGCCGCTGGCCGACGCCGTGTGCCGGTTCAAGTACGCGGGTCGCAGCGATCTCGGCGGGCGGCTCGGCGCACAGCTGGCCGCGTCTGCCGAGGTCTATGCGGGTGAGGTCGACCGGGTCGTCCCGCTGCCGCTGCACCGCTCGCGGCTGCGGGAGCGCGGCTTCAACCAGGCGGCGCTGCTCGCGCGGCCGGTGGCCCGCAGGCTCGCGATCCCTCTCGACACCACCACGCTGCGCCGCGTCCGCCCGACGCGTGCGCAGGCCGGTCTGTCCCCCGATGAGCGACTCGACAACGTGCGCTCGGCGTTCGTGGCGACCCCGCGCTCGGAGGGCCTGCGCGTCCTGCTGATCGACGACGTGCGCACCACGGGTGCGACCCTCACCTCGGCGGCCCTCGCCCTGCGCGAGGCGGGCCTCGTCGTGCGCGCCACGCTCGCGCTGGCCCAGGCGGATTGAGGGCGGCGATCGGGTAGGCTCTGGGCGATGTCCCGGCCCTGGCTGATTGCGATGCTGCTGCTAGTCGCGTGTGCGTCACAGCGCGTGAGCCCATTCATGGGGGACGAGAACTACCTCGCCATCGGTGTCGATCCCGACGAGCAGGTGAGGCGCATTGTCGAGGGGCTGCAGGCGGAGGGGCACGAGGAGGCCGTCCGCCAGCGCGGCCGTCACTTCACGGCGCTCGCCTTCCGCGATACGGATGGCCAGCCGAGCGCCGTGCGCGTGGTCACGGCCACAGGCATGGCACTGGTCGTGGACGGTCACCCGGCCGAGTCGTCGACGCCGGCGCTGCGCGTCGGTCTGCTGCCGGCGCCGCGTTCGCACACCACCGACTTCGACGGCGACGGCTTCGAGGAGGTCCTGGTCACGCTGCAGCGCGGCAACGCACCGGCCTGCATTGTGGTCTATCGCGTGCGCGACGTCGGCTATGTCGATCCCGCGCGCATCGACTTCGGTCCCCTCGGCGACGCAGCCTGCGTCACGGCGGTGCGCGACGTGGACGGCGATGGACTGTTCGAATTGGTCGCGGCGTGGTCTGCCGGGCAGCTCGCCCTGAAGCGCGCGCCTGCGGTCGAGGCGGTGCTCTTCTCGCGCGACCATCGCTTCACGCTCGAGGGGGAGGAGGCGGCCGCCAGGTACTACGCCGCGCAGGCACAGACCACGACGCTGAGGCTGCTGGAGCAGCGCGATGGCGGCGACCGCGACGCCGCGTGGACTGCGGCGGCGGAGCTGGGGCTGCTCGGCTTTCTGCAGGGGGGCGCCGCGGCCGCCCGTGTGCAGTTCGACGAGGCGCTCGCGGGCCTGTCGCCTGACCCGTCGCGTGAGGCCTGGGTGGGGCGGGTCAGGGCGTTTCTCGCCGATCCGCCTCCGCCCGCCGGCTCGCCGTTATCCCGGTGAGCTGCTATTAGAGCCGGTCTCGGCGGGCCGCTTGCGCCCGGTGCGCGATGGCAAAGAAGAAGAAAAAGGACGTGGTCGATGCGGGCGAGATGCTCGTCTGCACCAACCCCAAGGCGAAGCGCCAGTACGAGATCGTCGAGCGCATCGAGTGCGGCATGGTGCTGGCCGGCTCCGAGGTGAAGAGCCTGCGAGCGCGTGCTGCCAGCCTCGAGGCCGCCCACGCGGGCATCGACAAGATGCAGCTCTACCTCTACGGCATGCACATCGGACCGTACGAGCAGGCGGGTCGCTTCGGCCACGAGTCCCGGCGCCGGCGCAAGCTGCTGGCGCACAAGCGCGAGATCGAGCGGCTGGTGGGCAAGGTCTCGCAGAAGGGCTTCACGCTCGTCCCCATCCGCGTGTACTTCAAGAAGGGCAGGGCGAAGGTCGAGCTCGGGCTGGGCCGCGGCGTCAAGACCGGAGACACCCGCGAGTCGCTGAAGCGCAAGGTGGACATGCGCGAGGCGAAGGCGGCGATGGAGAAGAGCAGGTCGCGCAATGCCTGATGACTCGACTGTCGGCGCACTGCTCGGGCAGGTGCAGGGTGAAGAGGGCGCCGAGCTGCGCGAACTGTCCGGCAACACCCTGTCGCTGTTGCACGGCAGTGCCTTCCCACCGGGCAAGCCGCTGTCGCTGGTGGTGGCGCTGGAGCCGCCGCTCGAGCTGACGGGCCGCACCGTTGGCTCGAAGCGGCAGCCCGACGGTCGCTTCCTCGTGCGCGTGCGCCTGACGAACCTGCGCAAGGAGCACCGCGAGGCGCTCGCGACGCGGCTGTCACCCGGCTGAGCGCTCTGTTCGTCGCGCTTCGCGCTCGGCGCGCTAGTCGAACGAGCTGAGCACGGTGCGCTTGACCTGCTCGTAGTCGTTGGCCATCTGCACTGGCGCGTTGCGCGACTTGCTCTCGACGTTCGGGATCGCACCTTCGTGGTAGCGGATCTTGAAATCGGTGAACTTGAGGCCGTTGGCTGTCGAGATCACGACGACGCGGTCGGACTTCTTCACCGTGCCGGCCTTGACGAGCTTGCTGAGCGCGGCGAGCGCCACGCCCGTGTGCGGGCATGCGAACGTGCCGGTGGCATCCGCAGCCGCAGCCGCCTCGGCCAGCTCCGCTTCCGATGCCTGCTCCACCACGCCGTCGTACTTCTTCAGTGTGCGCACGGCCCGCGCGTAGGAGACGGGGTTGCCGATGCGGATTGCGCTGGCCTCGGTCGCCTGCGCGGTGATCGCCTCGAAGTTGTCCCAGCCCTTCTGCGACGCGAGGTAGAGCGGGTTGGCGGCCTCGGCCTGGGCGACGCAGATGCGCGGTCGCTTGTTGATGACCCCCAGCTCCAGCATCATGTCGAAGCCTGCGCCGAGCGCCGAGACGTTGCCGAGGTTGCCGCCGGGGATGATGATCCAGTCCGGCACCTCCCAGTCGAACTGCTGGACGATCTCGATGCCGACGGTCTTCTGCCCCTCGAGGCGCAGCGAGTTCATCGAGTTGGCGAGGTAGATGCCCTCCTCCTCGGCGAGTTTCTGCACCGTCTCCATGCAGCCGTCGAAGTCCGTGTCGAGCGCACACACCATCGCGCCGTTTGCGAGTGGCTGCACGAGCTGGGCGGTGGTGACCTTGCCCTGCGGTAGCAGTACGACCGAGCGGATGTCGGCGGCGGCGCAGTAGGCGGCGAGCGCGGCCGAGGTGTCGCCGGTGGAGGCGCACACGATCGCCTGGATCGGCTTGCCGTCCCGGATCATCTGCCGCACCACGCTCACGAGCACGGTCATGCCCAGGTCCTTGAACGAGCCGGTGTGACTGTTGCCGCAGAGCTTGATCCACAGGTCGTCGACGCCGATGCCGCGGCCGTAGCGCTCGGCCCAGAAGAGGTTGGTGTGGCCCTCGTGCAGCGAGACGATGGAGTCCTCGCTGAGGCCGGGCATGACCCACTCCTTCTTGCCCCAGATGCCGCTTCCCAAGGGCCAGCGGTTGCTGCCGCGGCGCTCGTCGAAGAGCTTCATCCACGACGCGGCGCTGCGCCCGCGCAGGGCGTCGAGGTCGTGCTCGACCTCCAGCAGCTCGCCGGTCTTGGGCGACCGATAGATGACCTGGTCGATCGGGAAGGTCTCCCCGGTTCCGACGCAGCGGTACTCGCAGCTGAAGTCCATGGGCGCGCAGTATAGAGGACAACCCGGGACCCGTCCCGCGCCTTTTTTTCGTCTTTTTGCCGTCGCTCTGCCGGGTACGGGGTCGCCGGGACCGCCCCCGTCTCAGGCGGCGCACAGGTAGTCGCGTCCCTCGGCCAATCCCGAGGCATCCAGGTGGGCGCGGACCTCGTCGCGTGCACCCGCGGCGCCCACCGCCACCACGACCCACGTTGGCCGGTGCGTCCGCAGCCAGTCGGGGTCCACGATGGGGGCGTCACGCGCGGTTCGCCCCACCTTCCCCGGGTCGACGTCGACGAATGCGCAGGCGCGGATGCCGTGGGGCTCGAGTGCGCGGGCGAGGTGGCGACCGGTCTTTCCCGCTCCCCACACCGCCACGTCGCCCTGCCGAGTCCGCAGGCGCGCGGCGAGGTGCGGCGCCTTGCACGCCAGGAACCGGTCAGGCCCGTAGCGCGGGTCGACGAGCGTCGCCCGTCCCGGCCCCTGCCGCCAGCGCAGCCCCACGCTGTCGAGCTTCGCCATGGCGAGTCCGGCCGCGTCGGCGCGCAGCCACAGATCGTAGTCCTCGGGGAACGGACCGTCACGGTAGCCGCCTAGCTGCTCGAGCGCGGTGGTACGCATGACGGTCGACGGGTGGCACAGCGGCGACTCGACGAAGAGCTGGGCCCGGTGGTCCGCCTCGGTGAGCAGCGCGTTCTGCCACGCGATGTAGCGCTGCATGCCGCCCGCGATGGGCTGCGCCGACAGCAGCTCGACACGCGTGCCGAGGATCGAGAGCGCGGGCGACGCGCGCATCCGCTGGACCTGCTCGCCGATCCGGTCCGGCAGGCTGATGTCGTCCGCGTCCATGCGTGCCAGTAGCTCGCTGCGCACCTGCGAGATGCCCGTCCGCAGTGCGCCCACGAGCCCGGGCGTTGTGCTCTCGAGCACGGTGAGCCCCCGGTGGCTGGCCGCCATGCGCTGGGCCATCGCCGAGCCGCCATCGTGTGAGCCGTCGTCGACTGCTAGCACCTCGACCGCGACGCCGCGCTGGGACAGCACGCTGTCGAGTGCTTCCTCGAGGGTGTCGGCCGCGTCCCGGAAGGGCAGCACGACCGTGACGTCAGTCATTGCAGACGTCGTCGTTGTCGCCTGTTATCTGACGGCGCATCGCATCGGTGTGGGTCATCCACGTTTCGATGACGGCCTCGGGGGCGCCGTGCTCGACGAGTACCTCCTCGAGGATCTTCCGTCGCCGTGCGAACTGGCCGCCCATGATGCGGTGCTTGGCGTGGGCATCGCGCAGGGAGCGGCCGGTGTACTTGACGGGCGCGCCGAGGTGGCGCGCTGCCAGCTCGAACTCCATGCGCTTGATACGGTTGCGGTCGGCGTTGCGGAACATGAAGCCGATCATGACGTCGTCGAACACGCGGTCGATGAACTCGCCAATGATGGCGCGTAGCGCGGGCTCACCACCGAGGGCGTCGTAGTGGGACTGGCCCATGGCTACAGCGAGATGTTGACGACGTCGTCGTCGCTCAGCTCGCTGAGCTTCTCGATCATCGTCGGGTGCTCCATCGCGATGCGGCTGAACTGATCGGCCGGGAGGCGGAGCACCACCATGTTGACCTGCGCGGCGATGTCGCACTGCGACGGTGTGCTCCCCAGCAGCGCATCCTGGCCGAACATCGCCCCGGCACCCTCGATGCGCTCGTCCTCGCCCGGGACGTTGACCGTGAGCTTGCCGGTGAGCGCGATGTACAGCCCGTCCATGCGCTTGCCGATCTCGGTGAGGACCGTGCCGGCGGCGGCGCGCCGGATCTCGAACGCGCGTGCCAGCTGCTGCTTGCCGGTCGTGTCGAAGTCCTGGAACAGCGGCGCGGTCTGCAGCAGGTTGCCGAGCAGTCGCCGCGTCAGTAGCTCGAGCAGCAGCTCGCCCAGGGCGGGATGCCGCTGCAGAACCTCGTGCAGTACCTCGCGGGGGATGCGCAGTGCGGTCACCTCGCCATCCGCCAGCACGTCGGCATGCCGCGGCTCGTCCTGTAGCAGGCAGGCCTCGCCGAGCACGTCTCCCTCCGACAGCGTGAGGTACATGTTCTTGCCGCGTGCCATCACGCGGACGGTGCCCTCGACGATGCCGAAGAGGTCGTCGGCGGGGTCGCCGCGCTTCATCAGTGCCTCGCCATCCTGCAGCTCGACCAGCTCTGCGCCCTGGATCATCGTCCCGAGTGCATCTTTCGGCATCTCTGCGAAGAGCGGGAAGAGCGGCAGCTTGGAGAGCGCCTGGGCGCTCAGCTCCGGTGGCGACTCGGAGACGGCCGAGGTGCGGTCCTCGACCTCCAGGTCGGTGAGATCGATCTCCACGTTTCGGCGCGGAGGTGCGTTGGAGAAGCGGACCTCGTCGCTGCCCGCATCGGGGGCGACCGCCAGCTCCTCGATCGAGTCGAGCACGCTTGAGTAGACGCCGCCCACGGTCGGCAGTCTCGGCGCACCCGGGATCACCAGCATCTCCGGTGCATCCAGGTCTGGATCCGACTCGCCGACGGGTGGTAGCGCAAGGTTCTCCAGCGTGTCGGGTCGTGTCCTGGGCTGGCGCGCTGGCGGTGCGTCTGCGATCGCCGCCTCCGCGGTCCGGGCTGCGGCCTGCGCCCTCTCGGCGAGCTCTGTTGCGCGTGCCTTCTCGGACTCGAGCTGAGCCATCAGCTCGGCGGTTCGCTGTTGTTGCGCTTCGAGCTCCGCCTGCAGCTTGGCCGCGCGCTCCGACTCCGCGCGCTGCATGGTCTCGAGGTCAGCCTTCTGGTGGGCCGCCTCGCGCTCGGCCTCGCGCTCGGCGTCCTGCCGTGCGGCGAGGCGTACCCTCTGCTGCTCGGCGAGCTCTTCCGTGCGCGCGTGCTGAATCTGCTGCTTGGCGTGGACCTGTGCCTGTTGCTGTTCGAGGGCGCGTGCGCGCTCGCGTCGCGCGGCCTGCTCGGCCGTGGGCTCCGGCGTCGGTGCAGGCGGCAGCGGCGGGGCATCAGCGAGCGCTGCATCGCCATCCGGGATCACACCAGCGTGCGCGGGCATCGGGGCACCGTCCTCGATGATCGCGGCTGGACCCACGGGGCGGACGTGCGGGTGGGACGCATCGTCGGCGAGCGCGTCGGACGGGGGCGGAGCCATCGATGCGCCGGCCGGCCGGGCGGCGCGATGCAGGGCGCGCGCCGCTTCCGGGTCGACGCGCTCCAGGATGTCGATCCGCTTGGGGTCGAGGTTGAGCACCGTCTTGGCCATCGCGATGGCGCGCGCGATGAAGCCCTGGTCCGCGTAGAGGTCGACCGCCTTCGAGTAGCTCATGACCGCGTCGCGGTTCTTGCCGAGCTTGCGGTTGATGTCACCGAGCTTGTGAGGCCAGCGCGGCGCGGTCGGCTCGAGCTCGGTCATCTGTTCGAGCAGCTTGACGACCTCCTCGGTGCGTCCCTTTGCCTGGGCCTTCTCGAGCTTCTTGCGGACCTTCCGTATCTGTCGTTCGTCGGCCATGTTCAATCGCGGCTGGGTGCGGCGGTATTGGAATATAACATACACGCGGCGACGCGTGCCCCCAGCAGCGCCGTGCTGGGGTGAAGCGCGAGGGACACGGGGATCCGGGCGAGCAGGCCGGACATCGGCCGCTTGTCGGTGAAGGCGCGCACGAATACGCCCGCCTCGAAAGGGGCCAGGACCTTGGCGGCGATGCCACCGGCGATGACCATGCCCCCGGTCGGCAGCAGGCGCAGCGCGACGTTGGCGGCCTCCGAGCCGTACAGCTCGACGAAGCGCTCCACGGCGCGCTCGCAGGCCCGATCCCGGCCACTGCGCTCGCCGATAACGGCCGCGGGGTCGGCCGCGGTGCGCACGGCGTCGAGCAGCTCCGCGGACGCATCGACCTCGCCCGAGTCAACGACATGATCGAACACCATCGACAGGCCCGCGCCGGAGAGCAGGTGCTCGACCGTCGGCCGGGCGTGGCGCCGCCTGGCGAAGTCCAGCAACCCCGCTGCCCACGGACCGGGGGCGGCGAGGTCGGCGTGGCCGGCCTCGGTCGACAACACGGTCGCGGCGCGCGCGTGCGGTAGGTGGGCGCAGCCGAATCCGGTGCCCGCACCCAGCACGGTCACCGGTCCATCCACGTCGCGCTGCCCCTCCTGCAGTACGACCAGATCGTCCCCGCCCAGCTCGCGGACCCCGAGGGCCATCGCGTGGAAGTCGTTGATCACGCCGACGGGCGCGTGCAGCCGCGCACGCAGCTCGGTTGCGTCGAGCACCCACGGCAGGTTCGTGGTCTTGCAGCGTCCATCCACCACCGGGCCGGCCGCGCCGAGGCCCGCCGCATCCAAGGTCTCGCATCTGAAGTCGGCTAGCAGTGCATCGAAGGTGGCGAAGTCCAGGCTCGCGTAGAGCTTTCGGCGCTCGCACGCCCAGCCACCTGGCTCGCCCGTGAAGATGGCGAGCTCCGTCTTCGTGCCTCCGATGTCGCCGCACAGCAGTCGCATGGTCGTGCCGAATTCTCCCCGCGTGGAGTATACCCACCCGGTGGGGTAGCGTGGGCACCGTGCGACGCATTGGCCTCGACCCCGGGCAGCGACGGACGGGTCTTGCGATCTGCGACGAGGGCACCTCCGTCGCCGTGCCGATTGGGACGGTCGAGCACGTGGGACTGAAGCAGGCGCTGGTGCGCGTGCGGGAGGCGATCGTGGCGCGGTCGGTCGACGAGGTCGTCGTCGGGCTGCCGCTGCGGCTCGACGGCAGCGAGGGGCAGGCCGCCAAGCGGGTGCGACGCTTCATGGACGCGCTGTGCACCGACCTGGATGTCCCGATCGTTTTCTGGGACGAGCGGCTGTCGACGGTGGCCGCCGAGCGCGCGCTGTCGGACCAGGGTGTCGATGGGCGGGCTCGCAGGCGCGTGATCGATCAGGCAGCCGCCACGATCATGTTACAGAGCTACATCGATGCAAAGGTGGAGACGTGCCAGGTAGACCCAACCGACGTGTCGATTCCACCGACGCGCAAGCCAGGCGCGGGCAGGAGCCGGACCCGCAGCCACCGTCCGCGCGGCCGCCGCGGCGAGCGCTAGGCGCGCTGTGGGCAAGTATCGCGCTGGTGTTGTGCGCGTCGTCGGCGCTCGGCTGGCTCGTGATCGTGTATCCGCAGCGACCGGGGCCCGGGGAGGGGGGCGTCGTCTCCGTGCAGCTGCGGCCGGGTGCGGATGTCGATGCGGTCGCCGCGACGCTGCATGCGGCCGGGACGCTCACCGATGTCCGCTTGTTCGGCCTCTACCTGCGTGCGATGGGTGCGAGCGGCGCGCTGCGGGAGGGTGAGGTGATGCTCCGTGACGGCATGTCGCCACGCACGCTGCTGCGTCGCGTGGCGCGGGGCTTCGGCAGCAGCGAGCTGCGCATCACCATCCCTGAGGGTTACTCGCGCTTCGAGATCGCCGCGCTGCTCGAGCGCTGGGCGGTGTGCGACGGCGACGGCTTCCTCGCTGCCAGCGTCGACCAGGCGCTGCTCGGTGAGCTGGGTATCGAGGCGACGAGCGCAGAGGGTTACCTCTTTCCCGACACCTACCTGCTGCGCGACGAGACTCGGCCTGTCGAGATCCTGCGGCGGCTCGTGCGCAACGCGCGCCGGCGCATCGCCACGCTCGACGGCACGACGAACGCGCGCTGGAAGCAGCTGGCCGCGTCGCACGGCTGGGGCGAGTACGAGTTGCTGACGCTGGCATCGGTCGTCGAGATGGAGGCTGGCGTCGCGGACGAGCGGCCGCTGATCGCCGGTGTGTTCGTCAACCGCCTGGTCGACCCGGAGTTCCGGCCGCACCGCCTGCAGGCCGACCCGACCGTCGCATACGGGTGCCTGCTGCAGCCGCGACTGCCGCCGTGCCGCGACTTCGACGGTCGCCGGGTGACACGGCGTATGACCGGCGATGCGGCCAACCGCTACAACACGTATCGACACGACGGGCTGCCGCCGGGACCGATCGGCAACCCGGGGCTCGGCTCGCTGCGCGCGGTGCTCGCGCCCGCGCAACACGGCCACTACTACTTCGTCGCGCGCGGCGATGGCAGGCACGCGTTCAGCGCCACCCTGGAGCAGCACCACGCGGCGGTTGCGCGCTTTCGCTGAGCGCCCAAACCGTGGGGTTGGCTGCGGCAAGTGGTGTTAGGCTCCCCGGGTGGACCAGGACCCAAAGCGCAACATCAAGTGGCACACGGGTAGCGTGTCGCGCGAAGACCGGCAGCGCGTGCTCGGCCAGCGCGGCGCCACGCTGTGGTTCACCGGGCTGTCCGGCTCTGGCAAGAGCACGATAGCGCACGCGGTCGAGCAAGCGCTGACGGAGCGCGGCAACGCGACCTATGTGCTCGACGGCGACAACGTGCGCCATGGCCTCAACGGGGATCTGGGTTTTTCCGAGGCGGACCGCCGCGAGAACGTACGGCGCGTGTCCGAGGTTGCGCGGCTGTTCACCGACGCCGGGCTGTTGGTGCTGTGCGCGTTCATCTCGCCGTACCGCGCGAGTCGCGCCTCCGTTCGCGAGCGGTTGGCCGACGGCGAGTTTATCGAGGTCTATGTTCGCGCCTCGCTGGAGGCCTGTGAGGCCAGGGACCCGAAGGGTCTCTACAAGAAGGCGCGGCGGGGCGAGATCGCGGACATGACAGGCATCGGTGCACCCTACGAAGCCCCCGAAAACCCTGAGCTTTTGCTGGACGCGGAGGCAGCCACGGTCGAACAAAATGTGGCAAAGGTGCTCGGATTTCTACAAGAAACCGGCTATATCACTTTACGGTGAGCCGACCCGTCGTGGCGACCGCGGCCCCCCTCAGTACCGATGACAAAGCCTGAATCCTCGGAAACCACTCAGCTTCGCCGTCCCCCGCGCAAGCGCAATCCCGAGGAGTCCCGGCGCCGGATCCTCGACGCGGCGGAGACCGCATTCGCCAAGCGCGGCTACGACGGTGCTCGCCTGCGCGACATCGCCCAGGAGGCGGGCGTCCACCACGCGCTGGTCCACCACTACTACGGTGACAAGCGGGGCCTCTTTCAGGAGGTGCTCAAGCGCGGACTCGACAGGGTCTCTGACGCGGCGGGCGACATCCTGACCACCGGCGACGACACCGACGCAATTCTCAGCGGTGTGGTCGGAACCGTTTTCGAGTTCTTCGCGGGCAACCGCAACCTGCTTCGCATCATCGAGGGTGCATTCAGGGACCGCGCTTCGGTCTCGTTTGAAGTCGCGTCCGGGACGCTCGGCACGGTGGCGCTGCCGCTGTTCGGTAAGATTCGTGAAACTCTCGCCGCCGCGCAGCGCGACGGCAAGGTCCGGCAGGACGTGCCTCCCGAGACGATGCTGCTGTCTGCGTTCAGCATGATCGTCTACCCGTTCTTGATGGGCTCCGGCCTGGCGGGTGCGCTGGGGCTCCAGCGCGAGAACGAGGAAGCCGCGCTGCAGCAGGCGAAGGCCAACCTCATCAAGCTGACGATGTCCGCCTTCCACGGCTGAGTCGCGCTGCGCCGAGTCGAGTGGGACTGCGCGCTCGCGCGTCGCGTCAGGGCATGCCTTCGAGGCCGGCCTCGAGCGTGACCTCGCCGGCACCGACGTTGATGCGCTTCAGCCGCAGGAGGTCGAGGATGTTGGCGGTGACCGGCTGGGCCGCGGCCGCGCGGACCTCGGGGACGGTGCGAAGGTCGGCGCTGAGCAGCGCGCCCTTGCGGTGGACGAAGACCTGGTGGCTGCCGCCCGATGGCTGGCGTCGCAGGAATGGGCCCCACAGCGCGCGTGCGATCTCGGTGGCTATCGCGCCAAAGACCTCGCCGCAGCGCGGGCGCTCGGCAGCCTCCGGTGGCTGGGTGCGGAACGTGACCTCCTTCGCGCCCCCTGCGGCGAACAGCACTGCGTGGGGTTGGAAGGTGACCGACAGCTCGGTGCCAGCGTCATCGACCGCCTGCACGGCCACGCCCCGCTCGGTGACGCTGACGGTGGCGCTCGCGATCCCCGGGACCCGGCCGACGGCGGCGGTCAGCCGCTGCTCGTCGACCGCGATGCGCCGCATGACAGCCTGATCCGCGAAGTCGCGCAGCGTGGATCCGAGCTCGAGCTGATCGACGCGGGTCTTCGCCTCACGCGCAGCGCTACGCAGGAGACTCTTCATCACGTCCAGGCGGCCCATGCACAGACGCTAGCTCATCCCCCCGGTGTCGCAAGGGGAGCTGCGGTCGTCAGGCCTGGTTCGGCGGAGATGCGCTCGCCGCGCCGCTCGCGGTGGAGGTCGTCGCCGCCGTCGCCAGCCGGTGTGCCGACACCTCGACAGGACGCAGTAGGCCATCCTCCCGCTCCGTATAGAGGCCGACGCGCACGAAGCGCGCGGGCACGCCGCGGCTGTCGAGCAGTGCGTCGAGTGCCTCGCTGACCTTCGCGGTGCCGCCGCCGGTAATACGCAGCCGGATCGTGACCGGCAGCAGCTCGCCAGCCCAGCCGCCGTCCGCAAGCACCTGCGCTCCCTCGCCGACGCGCACGTCGAGCAGGTAGTCGCCGACGTTGACGTTCTTTCCGATGCCGTCGATCTCGCGTCGCACCTGCAGCTGCTGGTCGCGTCGCGCCTCGATGCGCGCTGTGAGTGCCTCCACGTCGGCGACACCGCAGTGCTCGAGCGCCGCGGCGGGCAGCCCGGCGACGTAGACCGCGGTGTCGATGAGCTTGCCGAGCTTGGCGTCGTCGGCCTGCAGCGCCACCGCGTGGGTGAAGCGAATGCCGTCGATGGACGCCTCGGTCAGCTGCGCGGGCAGGGCCTGGAGATCGAGCGGCGTGTCCTCGCAGAGCTTGATGTCGACGTACTCACCGAGACTCGCGATGCCCAGCGACAGTGCGGGGCCGAAGGTCATGACCGGCTTGGGGTTGAAGCCGAGGGAGTAGTAGAGGGGCAGCTCCAGCCGCCGGAAGAGACGCGGCAGCAGGCGCAGCATGTCGAGGTGCGACGTGAACGCGGCGCGACCCACCTTCTGGTAGGACAGCCGCACGCGCACGGGCGTGCCCTGGTCCGGTCGCACCGGTGGCTTGCGCCTCCCTTTTTTCTTCTTGGGTACCGGTGCTGTCGCGGCGGGCGCCTCGACCGGCCGTGGCTTGCGCGCGCCGAGCTTGACGAGGAAGTCGCCGCGCTCCTGCCGCATGGCTTGCATGTCGCATGCGACGCCGCAGTTGTAGCAGACGAGCTTGCGCGCATCGGCCTCGTGCGTCTCGAGGTTGGTGTGGTGCACGAAGGTCCCGACCGCCTTGCCACACGGTGGGCTCAGCCGGCTGCGCAGCGACTTGCGGTACTCGCGTGCGAGGAAGCCGTCGTCGAGGCCTACGTCGATGTGCTGCCACGGGAGCTGCGCGGTCGTGGGCAGTGTGCCAAGGAAGTTTGCAGGCTCGATGCCCGCCTCCGCGAACGCGCCCTCCCAGGCGTCGAGCTTCAGCTGCTCGTCCCACGAATCGAAACGTGCGCCGCGGCGGTATGCACCCTCGACGACATCGCACAGCGTCCGATCGCCGCGCGCGAGCACACCCTCCACCCAGCTCCCCGCCGAGTCGTGCATGCGCAGGGTGAGCCCGGTGCCGCGCGCAGCCTCCCTGAGCAGCCTCTGCTTGCGCTGCACCTCCGAGTGCGCGTCCATCGCGCACCACTGGAACGGCGTGTGGGGCTTCGGCACGTGTGTGCTGACGCTGACCGTCACCTTGGCGCGCTTGCCCATGTGGCGGCGGCCGACCTCCAGCGCGCGCAGGCCGGTCTCGACGATGCCCAGGACGTCCTCGTCCTCCTCTGTGGGGAGCCCGAGGATGAAGTAGAGCTTCATCCGGTCCCACCCACGCGAGAACACGCGCTCCGCCGTCTCGAGCAGCTGCTCCTCGGTGACGTTCTTGTTGATCACGTCGCGCATGCGCTGCGTGCCGGCCTCCGGCGCGAAGGTGAGTCCCTTGGCGCCACCCTCCTTGAGCTTGTCGAGCACGTCGGGGTCGAGTCCGTAGGCGCGCAGCGAGGAGACCGAGAGCTTGGCGCGCTTGTTCTTTAGCTGGTCGGTGACCTTTGCGATGAGTGGCGAGATGGCGCTGTAGTCGGCGGTCGACAGACTCGTCAGCGATGCGGAGTCGTAGCCGTTGTCGTCGATCGCGGCGCGCAGCACGTCGACGACCTCCTCCGGGTCTCGCTCGCGGACGGGCCTGTAGATCATACCGGCCTGGCAGAAGCGGCAGCCCTCGGTGCAGCCGCGTGCGATCTCGACCGCGACGCGATCGAAGACCGTCTCGGTGGTCGCGACCGGGCCGTCGGTGGGGAAGGGGTAGTCGCTGATGCTCGGCAGCATGTTGCGCTGCACGGGGAGCGGCGCGCCATCGGTCGCGCGTGCGACGCGCAGCAGCCCGCTGTCGGCGTCCACCTCGGTCATGTAGAGGCTCGGCGCGTACAGGCCGCCGAGCTCGGCGAGGCGCCCGATGGCCTCGGCCCGCGGCACGCCCTGCTTGCGCATGGTCGCCCACGCCTCCATCACCTCGGGTGTTCGCTGCTCGCCATCGCCGATCAGGAAGATGTCGATGAACGCCGACAGCGGCTCCGGGTGGGTTGCGGTCGGGCCGCCGGCGATCACGAGCGGGTCGGCATCGGTGCGGTCCGCGCTGCGCAGCGGTATGCCGCCGAGCTCGAGCATCTGCAGTACGTTGGTGAACGTCAGCTCGAACTGCAGCGAGAAGCCAACGACGTCGAACTCGCGCAGCGCATGCCAGGTCTCGAGGGAGCGCAGCGGCTCATCGCGTTGCCGCAGTGTCTCCTCCATGTCGTGCCAGGGCGCGTAGCAGCGCTCCGCGATCAGGCCCGGTCGGCTGTTGATCGCGGAGTAGAGGATCTTGAAGCCGAGGTGGCTCATGCCGACCTCGTAGACGTCGGGGAACGCCAGGCACATGCGGCAATCGGCCCCGTTCCAGTCGCCCCGGATCTCGCCGTTCTCGCCGCCGAGGTAGCGGCCGGGCTTCTGCACGTTGTGCACGAAGTCGGCGTACGGGTGGGCCTGGATGTTCTGCATGACCGCGGCCTGTGTGCGGCCACGCGTCCCCGCTGTCAAGGTGGCGAGGGACTCCCGGCACCCCCGGTGAGCGGCTTAAACGAAAGACGGGGCGCAGACCCGAAGGTCCGGCACCCCGCCTCGCGGCTCGGCGCTCTCTACAGGTAGTAGATGGCGCTCAGGCGGCCAGCCATGATCTCCCAGGGGTTGCTGCCCTGGAAGGTCCGCAGCACGAGGCCGCTCGACTCCGTCTTGTACTGGTTGGTGACCTCGGCGTTGCGCGACTCGAAGTTGAGGTTCAGCCCGACGTTGGCCTGGAGGGCCAGGCTCGGCAGGTCGATGAAGCCGAAGTGGATCTCCGTGCCGACGGTGGCGCCGATACCGAAGAGCATGCCGCCCATGTCGGTGTCCGGCAGCATGCTGCCCGACGGTGCCTTCTGGCTGCCGCTGACGATGCCGAAGTTCAGCTGGGGGACGACCTCGAACGCGACGTGCTTCGTGTCCTTGAGTACCAGCGGGACGCCGGCATGCAGGGCGAAGCCGGTCAGCGACGGGTCCTCCGTCGTGACCTTGGTGGACATCGGGGGCATGCCCACGGTCGTCGTGACGCTCGTCTCGCCGCTCGACATGTAGAAGCCGAGGGCGGCCTCGATACCGAGCATCTCGTCGAGCCAGTAGCGCGCGCCGATGGTGTGCGCGGGGACGGTGTCCGGCGCCGTGCCCATCGGTCCACAGCCGGTGTTGCAGGTGGGCAGCTCGAGGATGCCGAACCAGCCGACACCGAAGCTGCCGATGTAGCGTGAATGGTCGGTGTCGCCGGCCGGCACATCGTCGACCTCGCTGTCCGAAGAGGAGCCGCCGGTGGCGGGCGTCGCGTAGCCCTGGCCTCCGCCGCTCGCCTGCGGGGCACTCCAGGTGGCACTGCCGCCGCCGCCGACACTGCCGCCGGCCTCGCCGCCCGCACCCATGTCGCCTTCGCCCTCGCTGTCGATGTCCCCGAGTTCGGGGTTGTCCTGGGCCACCGCGCCGCTGGCCAAGATCAGCAGGCTAACGATCGCGACCAGACCCTGCCGCAGAGTTATCGATGACGTCATTGAGTCTTCCTCCCGGTTCATGAACCGTGTTCGGGTCGGTCCGTCCCCACCCGGCTATCCGAATTTTCCGGTGTGTATCACGCGGTGACAGAAAAGAGGGGCCCAACGGCGTCCTGCGTCAGCCATCCGCCACTAACCAGCCTGGACCGGGGGCCTTGACCGGCTCCGCGGTGGGGCCCTATACCCCCTTCAGACCTTTCAAGAAAATTTGAAACTTCAGTGCCCCCGAGCCCCAGCCCAGCCCTGCCCGAGTCGCCTGCGCCCGGCCTCCTGCCGGACGTAAGTTCGCGTAATGATGGGACTCGTGGAAATCATGCGATGGCCGTCCGGGGCATGTTCGACCGCATCTCCCCGACCTACGATCTGCTCAACCGCCTGCTCTCCTTCGGGGTCGACCGCCGATGGCGGAGGCGAGCGCTCGGGGAGCTGACCCGCGAGCTGCCCCAGGGACCGCTGCTCGACCTGTGCGCGGGCACGCTGGATCTCAGCTGCGAGCTTCGCGAGGCGGTTCCAGACCGCACGGTCGTCGCCGCGGACTTCGCCCGCGAGATGCTCGTCGCCGGTCGTGACAAGGCGCCTGTCGCACTCGCCGTGGCCGACGCGCAGCGGCTGCCATTCGCCGATGGATCGTTTGCGGGGGTCGTGTGCGGCTTCGGCATGCGAAACCTTGCCGACACACGCGCCGGCATCGCCGAGGTCGCCCGCGTACTGAAGCCCGGCGGAGCGTTCGTCGTGCTCGAGTTCTACCGGCCCACGCGACCGCTGACGCACGTCTTTCACACGCTCTACGGTCGGATGCTGTTGCCGGCGGTCGGCAGGCTCGTGTCAGGGGACGCCGCGGCCTACCGCTATCTCTCCGACTCGATGCTCGGCTTCCTCACCCGCGAGCAGTTCGAGCAGGCGATGCGGCAGGCGGGCCTGCGAGACGTGCACGGGACGGACCTGACCTTCGGCGTCGCCTCGATCGTCCGGGGTGTGAAGTGAAGCTCGTCGTGGGCATCAGCGGGGCATCCGGGTCGCCCTACGCGTCGCGCCTGCTTGCCCACCTGCGCGAGCACTGCGAGGACGTCGAGGTTCACGTCGTGCTGTCGCGGACGGCCGAGCAGGTCTACGCGCACGAGTGCGGTGGCCACCCACGTGAGCACGGCTACCCCACATTCGGTGGGCGCGACTACGGGGCCCCCTGCGCGAGCGGCTCCGGGGGCTTCGGGTCGATGGTGGTGATCCCGGCGTCGATGTCCGCGGTCGCGCGCATCGCCCACGGCATCAGCGACGACCTGCTGACCCGCGCGGCCGATGTGATGCTCAAGGAGCGCAGGCCGCTCCTGGTGGTGCCCCGGGAGACGCCGTACTCGGCGATCCACCTCGAGAACATGCTGTCGATCACGCGCAGCGGGGCGGTGGTGCTGCCGGCGTCGCCGTCCTTCTATGGACGGCCGCAAAGCGTGACCGACGTGCTCGACACGGTCGTGGCCCGGGTGCTTTCGCATCTCGGCATCGACAGCGAGCTGTCCGGACGCTGGGGCCGCGACATACAGCTGGGCGAAGCGCCTGCGGAGGGGCGGTCGTGATCTCCGCCTACGTGCGCGACGCGCTGTCTGCGCTTGGGCTCTCCGGTTGCGTGGAGCGCGTCGAGGCGGGCGGGACCCTCGACGATGCGCAGTGCGAGGCGCTGTCGGCGGCTCCCCTGTCGGCGGTGGGCGCGCTCGCCGATGCGGTCCGGGTGCGTGTGCGCCGTGACGACGTACGGCTGCTCGCGGACGGTGCCGCCGCAGCACGGCAGCGCCCCGTGGTGTTGACCGCCGCGGCCGAGACCGGGCCGGAGCTGATGATGAGCATCGCGCTGTGTCGACTGTCGACCGCGTCCGGCTCGTCGGTCGGCGTGCGTGCCGATGCCGGCCCCTCGGTGGTCGAGGCCGCGCTGAGCTTCGGCGCCGACGCGATCGTGATGTCGGGCGCGGCGAAGCAGCCGCTGCAGGTGATCGACGAGGGCGCTAGCCTTGCGCAGCAGCTCGAGCAGGTCGTGCGGCGCTGCGGTCGCGTGGCGACGTGGGAGCGGCGGCCGCGGCCGTCGGTGGAGCAAGCATCATGAGCGACTTCGATGTGATCGCCGACAAGGTTCGCGCCGGCGAGCGACTCGACGCCGACGATGGGCGCTCGCTCTTCATGGAGCCGGATCTGCTCAAGCTCGGCTCGCTCGCAAACGAGGTCCGCGAGCGCCTACACGGCGACCGCACGTTTTTCAACGTCAACATGCGGTTCGAGGCGACGAACGTGTGCGAGGCGAGCTGCAGCTTCTGCGCATTCTCGAAGCTCGGCGACGGCGACCCCGGCTCGCACACGACCACGCACGAGGAGGCGTGGAAAGAGCTCGCGGAGTTTCCCGATCCGAAGCTGACCGAGTTGCACATGGTCAACGGCCTGCACCCGGGGCTTCCCTTCGAGTGGTACGAAGAGCTGCTGCGGGGGTGGAAGCGCGTGCGGCCCGGCGTGCACCTCAAGTGCTTCACGGGTGTTGAGATCCACTACTTCGCCGAGAAGTTTTCGATGACGCACACCGAGGTGCTGACACGGCTGCGGGATGCCGGCCTCGACTCGATGCCCGGCGGTGGCGCGGAGATCCTGCACCCGGATGTTCGGAGCCGCATCTCGAACGACAAGGCCGACGGGGCGCAGTACCTCGCGGCGCACCGCGCTGCGCACGGCATCGGCATGCCGACGAACTGCACCATGCTCTACGGTCACATCGAGACCTTCGAGCACCGCGTCGACCATCTGCTGCAGCTGCGCGCGCTGCAGGATGAGACCGGCGGCTTCCAGTGCTTCATCCCGCTGGCGTTCCACAACATGAACAACAGCCTTCAGCGCCTGCCCGAGCCGACCGCCATCGACGACCTGCGGACGGTCGCCATCAGTCGCCTGATGCTCGACAACATTCCGCACATGAAGGCGTACTGGGTCTCGATGGGCGTGGACACGGCACAGATGGCGCTGCGCTTTGGCGCCGACGACCTCGACGGTACGATCGTGCACGAGACGATCTACCACTCCGCGGGGAGCACGACGCCGATGGGCATGACGCGCGACGAGCTCGTACGACTCATCCGCGAGGCGGGGCGCATGCCGGTGGAGCGCGACACGAAGTACGGCATCGTCGAAGAGCTGCCGAAGGCCGCGGTGCCCGAGGCAGCGCTCAAGGTGCGCGAGCGCAACGCGCAGCGCCGCAGCCTCGGCATCGTGCGGAGCTAGTGCGATGGCCGAGCGGGTACAGAAGGATGGCGTGCGCTCCGAGCGGCTTCGGCTACTGGGGGTCAGCTTCCTCAACGCCCAGCCGATCCTGCACGGCCTGCTGTCCGGGATGGCGGACGCGGACACCTACCTCGAGCTCGCGCCGCCTGCGGAGCTGACGCGGCGCCTCTTCGAGGGCAAGGCCGACGCGGCACTGGCACCTGTCGCTCCGCTCGCGACCCATGGTGATCTGGACGTGGTCCCTGGCATCGCGATCGGGTGTGACGGCCCGGTGCGGTCGGTCGCGGTGGTGGGCGAGTGTCCCATCGAGGAGATGGACGAGATCCTGCTCGACGCCTCGAGCCGCACGTCCGTCGTGCTGACGCGGTTGATCGCGCGGGCGCGCCGGGGAGACCGCGAGCCGCGCTACCACGTGCTGCCAGCTAGCGAGATCATCAAGCGCGTTGGTGGGCGCACGGGTGGGCTGCTCATCGGAGACATCGCACTCGAGGTGGAGGGACGCTTCGCGTATTCGCTCGACCTCGGTCAGGCATGGAAGGGGCTGACGGGGCTGCCGTTCGTGTTCGCGGTGTGGGTGGCGCGGCCCGGAGTGCTGACGGCGCGCGACTGCCTCGTGCTTGCTGGGTCGCTCGAGGCCGGGCTGTCCGCGCGCGGGATGCTCGCCAAGGCGTGGTCGCGGGGCCACGGCGGTGAGCCGGCGGATCATCTCGCCTACCTCACCGAGAACATCCGGTACCGGCTCGACGACGCGGCCCTCGCGGGATTGCGTGAGTTTCTTCGGCGCGCGGCCGAATCGCACCTGCTGCCGGAGGCGCAGCTGCGCTTCGTCGGCGATGAGGGGCAGAGCGCTGTACACCGGCGCGCTGCCGTGTCGCTGGACGCGCTGCTTGCGCGTGCAGCCGAGGGTGGACGCCTGTCATTGCAGGACGCGCTCGCACTCGGCGCCCGCGCGAGTGTCCACGAGCTCGGGCTTGCGGCCGACACGCGACGGCGGGCGCTGCGCCCCGATGGGCAGGTGTACTGCGGTCTCGAGGGTGAGGTTCACTACTCCAACGTCTGCGATGCGGGCTGCGAGTTCTGCAGCTTCAGCAGGCCGAGCGGCCACGATGAGGGCTACGTGCTGTCGCGCGAGCAGCTCGGCGCGCGGGTCGAGTCGGCACTGCGCGCGGGCGCGACGCATGTGCTGCTGCAGGGAGGCCTCAACCCGCGTCTGCACCTCGAGTGGTACGAGGAGCTCTTCGCGTGGCTCAAGCGCAGCTACGACGTGCAGCTGCATGCGCTCAGCCCGGAGGAGGTCTGCCACCTGGCACGCATCGAGGACAGGGACGTCGAGAGCGTGCTGTCGCGGCTCAAGGCCGCCGGGCTCGATGGGCTTCCCGGCGGCGGGGCCGAGGTGCTGACCGATCGCGTTCGCGGTCGCATCGCACCCTCGAAGATCGGCGCCGAGCGCTGGGCCGAGGTCATGCGGGCGGCGCACAGGCTGGCGCTGTCGACGACCGCCACGATGATGTTCGGCACCACCGACACGCTGGAGGACAGGGTCCTGCACCTGCTGCGGGTGCGCGACCTGCAGGATGAGACCGGTGGCTTTTCGTCCTTCCTCGCCTGGGACTACCAGCCCGGTCGGGCGCGCGCCGCGGGGCTGCCTCCGGGCGACAACGGTGCGACGCAGTACCTGCGCATGGTCGCGCTGTCCCGGCTCGTGCTCGACAACGTGGGCAGCATCCAGGCGACCTGGGTGACCCACGGGCTCGACCTCGGCCGCGTCGCGTTGCAGTACGGTGCAAGCGATATCACCGGCTGCATCTTCGAGGAGCCTTTCGTTGCGGCGTCGGGTGTCAAGCACCGCGGTGCGCACGTGGACGCCGAGCAGCACGGCTGGCTGCGCAGCGCGCCGCCCAACTCCTCGCTGCGCGGGAAGGCATAGGGTCGGGCACCGATGCGTGGTCTCTCTGCGAGCTGGGTGCTGATTGGCGACGCCACGGCGGAACCGATCCGCGATGGCGCGGTCGTCGTCGATGCGGACGACTGCATCGTGGCGGTTGGTCCCGTCGCGCAGCTGCGCGAGGCGCACCCGGATGCGGAGTGGGAGGCCCACGCGGCCGTGCTCATGCCGGGGCTTGTGAACGGGCACGCGCACCTGGAGCTGTCCGCGCTGCGCGGAGCAGCACCCGGCGGCCGAGGCTTTGGTCCGTGGGTCGCCGGAATGCTCGAGGCGCGCGGCCGCATGTCCCCCGAACTCGACATGGAAGCCATCGACGGAGCGGTCTCCGAGCTGCTGCGCTGCGGGACGGTGGCGGTCGGCGAGGTGACCAACAGCCTGAGCGCGGTGGATTCGCTTTCGACTGCCCCCATCATCGGGCGCGTCTTCCACGAGGTGTACGGGATGGGGCGCGAGGCGGGTGAGGTGATGCGCCAGATGGCTGCGGATCAGCGCCACGAGATCGCAAGCTGGCCGCCCAACCTGAGCTATGCGCCCGCGCCGCACACGCTGTACACGATGCATCCGGAGGTCGCGTGTGCGGTCGTCGAGGACGCGCAGCAGCTCGGCACGCTGACGTCGCTGCATCTGTGCGAGCACGCCGCGGAGCGGGCCTTCCTCGCGGACGGAGGCGGGCCGTTCGCCAGCTTCCTGTCGGCGCGTGACGCCGACCCGCACGACTGGGAGCCACCGGGGCTCGACCCGATCGCCTATGCGGGCGAGCTCGGGCTGCTGAGACCGGGCGTGATCGCGGTCCACCTCGCGGACGCGCGCCCGGCGGAGCTCGCGGGCGTGGCGAAGAGCGGCGTGGCGGTCGTGCTCTGCCCGCGGTCCAACCTTCACATCGAGCTGAAGCTTCCGCCGCTCACGGCGATCCTGGAGGCGGGCCTGCGCCCGGGCCTCGGGACCGACTCGCTCGCGTCCAACGCGAGCCTCGACGTGCTCGCCGAGGCGAGGGCGCTGCAGGCGCGGTTCCATACCGTCTCGCCCAGGACGCTGCTCGCGATGGCGACCGCATACGGCGCAGATGCGCTCGGGCTGGGGCACCTGGTCGGACGCCTCGCACCGGGCCTCACCCCCGGCGTGCTCGCGTTCGAGCATGGTGCAGAGCTACCCGACGACCCGGAGGGCTTCGTGCTCTCCGCCACCGGCGCGTCCCGCCGACTGTTGACGCGACCGGCCGGCCGCCTGGAGGAGAAGTCATGAGTGCTGCCACGCAAGCCGGCAACTACAGCTCGCTGGTCAAGCTGAGCCACACCGTCTTCGCGCTGCCGTTCGCGTTGTCGGCCGTGATCCTCGCGGCCCCGTTCGCCGAGGTCACGTGGTGGAAGGTTGCGCTCATCATCGTGTGCATCGCTGCCGCGCGAACGGCGGCGATGGGCTTCAACCGTCTCGTCGATCGTGACATCGACGCTGACAATCCGCGCACCGCCGATCGCGAGATTCCGGCGGGCAAGGTCTCGGTGGGTGCAGCGCGCGCCCTGGTGTTGGCCTCGTGCGCCGTGTTCGTCGCGGGCGCTGGCGTGCTCGGTGAGCTGCCGCTGCTGCTCAGCCCGGTGGCACTCGCGCTCGCGCTTGGTTACTCGTACACGAAGCGCTTCACCGCGCTGTGCCACGTCGTGCTCGGCGTGGCCGTCGCCTTCGCACCCGGGGGTGCATGGATCGCCATTGGCGCGCCGGTCACCGCGGCACCGTGGCTGCTCGTGGCGGGTGTCGCGTGCTGGGTGGCGGGCTTCGACATCCTGTATTCGTTGCAGGACCGGGACTTCGACGGCGCACAGCAGCTGCACTCGATCCCGGTGAGGTTCGGTGTGACCGGCGCCCTGTGGCTGAGTGGGCTGCTGCATGTCGGCACGGTCGTCGCGCTGGTGCTCGCGGGGATGGTGCTGGGTCGCGGCACCCCCTACATGATGGGCGTGGCGCTGGTCGGGCTGCTGCTGACGTACGAGCACGCGATCGTAGGCCCGGGTGATCTGTCACGCATCGACAAGGCGTTCTTCGACATCAACGGATACGTGAGCGTCGCCTTCCTCGCATTCGTCGGGCTCGACCAGCTACTGGCCTAGCGTGGCGCTGCCAGTAGAAGCCTAGCCGGCGGTACCAGGATCGCCGCGGGGCCCGGTGTCGACGCGGTCCTGGCGTGAGGCTCGGAGCAGCAAGCCGAGCAAGCTCGCGACCATGCCGAGCACCAGGATCAGGAAGATCAGCTTGGTCCCACGGTAGACTAGCCGGTCGAACATCCCAAGGACCGAGGATCCGTATGCGCGCAGGCTGGAGATCGAGAGCAGCACGATGCATGGAACGAAGAGGGCTGCCGGGACTACCAGTGCAGCGAGGTACGGAAGCAGCCGAAGCACCACCCCCGTCGCGAACCCGACCCCGAGCACCCAGGGTTCGCGGCCGCGGCGAAAGGCATCCCCAACCAGCGTGATCGGGACGCTGTGTAGCACCGAGAGGTTGTAGCCGAAGTCTCGGATCAGGATCTCTTTGGAGTCGTTGATGGCTGGCTTTTCCGGTGCGATTGCCTTCGGGATGAAGAGGTAGGCGAGGCGCTCGAAGTCGTCGAAGCCCGCCCGGTAGTCTGCCGCGATTGACTGCGCGATGATGTCGTGTGCGGTGGATGCGCAGACACGATTAACGAACTCGTCGAAGTCGTCCTGCCCACCGTCGTTGCCCATGAGGTCGTCGGTCGCGTCGCCCACGGCGCTGAGCCGCTGCGACACTGTGCCCGTCCGGAACTCACGCACGCCGCGCGCGGTGCCGATCACGGAAAAGAACAGGGCGCCAACGATGCTTACCCAGCCGATGAGGACGATGAGCCTCCGCGCGGGCATCCCGCCCGCGGCGGCGCCCGCGATGAGCAGCAAGATCATCCACATACTGTGTTCGCGCCCACCACTGAGGCCGAACATGAGCGCCAGCGAGCCAACGAGGGCCAGGATGGCCAAGTCACGAGACGAGCCTATCTGTCCGCGGAAGTGGCAGCCGAGGATGAAGAAGAACGAGTACGAGATGGTGTCCAGGCCATGGACCAGGTACCCCAAACCGAACCCGGCCTCTGCGACTACCCATCGCTGGTCGAGGAAGCCGGCCGCGAACATTCCGATTGCGACGAAGGCGAATGACAGTGCGGTGACGGCGAGTAGTTCGACGCGCGTCAACTCCTCCCGGCTCGCGACACGGATGTGTTGGTGGGCAAGCGCGCGGTCGACGAGCAGTCCGCCGACCGCGGCCGACCACACGAGCGCCGCGACGAGCCACGCTGTGAAGTCGGGGGCGATGAACTTGGGCAGGTTCGTCCACCGGTCGGAGATGAGACTGAACACGCCCAACGAGATGACGTTCCCGGCCACGAAGCCCAGCGTGGGGAGCAGAGAGATCATCGAATCCCTGCGGAGGCCCTGCCACAGCACGAAGAAGGCGGCGGCGGTCCCCGCGGTCACCGCCGCGATCATCTCGTCGAAGAAGAAGCCGTAGACGAACAGCAGCGCGTGAGTAGCAAGCACGGCGCTCCACATGCTGCCGGAGGTTCTGGTCCTTGTATGCGCGCTTTCCATCATGTCTAGGAGCCGGACGAAGCCTAGCAGGGAATGGGCAGGCAGGCAGGTACGCCGCGAATCGGGCACATCGCTACTAGCGGTCCGATTCTCTCTCCATGTCGCGCACGCGCCCACGGTGGGTGTAGAGGTTGAGCGTGGAGCCGCGGGCGAAGCCTGCGAGGGTGATGCCCATGCGCTGTGCGAGATCGACGGCAAGGGACGTTGGCGCAGATACTCCCACCAGGAGTGGGATGCGTGCGACCGTCGCCTTCTGAACGATCTCGAAGCTCACGCGTCCGCTGACCACCAGTAGCCGCGCGGCCTCCAGGCGCCGCGACAGCAACAGCGCACCGACCACCTTGTCCACGGCGTTGTGCCGACCGATGTCCTCGGCGGCCGCGAGTACGCTTCCCCCTTCGTCGATGAGCACCGCCGCGTGGGTGGCTCCGGTTGCATCGAAGCCCGGCTGTCGCTGAGAGAGCACGGCGACTCCATCGACGAGTGTGCTGAGTGGCACCGCCCCGGCCATTGCGAGCGGCTCGCAGCGCCGCAGCAGGTCGTCGACCGTCTGGCGACCGCAGACGCCGCACGCCGCCGTGGTCAGCGTGGAGCGCGCCGCGGTGTCCGGGTCGAGGTGAACGCCGGGGGCGGGTAGCATGTCGATGGTGTTGTCGGCCTCCGCGGTCCCCGCCTTGCCGCAGTGACGCACGCTCCCGAGGTCGTCGATCGTCTGCAGCACTCCCTCGGCGTGGGCGAATCCCACAGCCAGCTCGCGGTCCTGGCCGGGCGTACGCATGGTGACGCAGAGCGTGTCGCCGGCGACGCGGATCTCGAGCGGCTCCTCGACGGCGAGCACGTCGTCGCGTTGCTGGGCGCTGGTCCCTCCGGCAGCGTCCGCGTTCACGCGAAGGACGGCCCGGCCCGTCGTCGCCTCTCGTCGTCGGCCGCTCATGGCACCTCGCTCGATGCCTCGATCCGAACCAGCGCGTTGTAGTCCGGCACGCGGCCACCGGCGTCTAGTATGCCCGACGCGATCAGGACGTTCGCCTCGGGCCAGTGCATCTGTACGTTGCCGGGGGTCATCGGTGCAGCGAATGCGCGTGCGCGCAGGGCACCGGCTTCGCTGCGTACATTCACGGGCTGGTTCTGTGACAACCGGAGGCGTCGCATGTCGTCGACGTTCATCAGCAGGTGGTCGCGTGCCGCGCCGGTCAGTCGGTCGACCTCGTCCTGCACCATGCTGTTGAATTGCTTTCCGCGCCGCGTCCCCAGGCGGAAGCGGTCCTCCGGCGTGCGCGCGTCATGGGCCGGGTGGACCACGAAGCGGGCTCTCCCGGAGGGCAGCGGGAAGTGACCATCGGCACACAGGTGTCGCCCACCGCGCTGGAACGCGTCGCCCCTCTTCGAGAGCTGCTCGATCCCGCGGTAGCCCTCGATGGTCGCCGCGATGTCGACGCGGACGGCAGCCGCGTCGGCGTATTCGAGATCCTTGCGGGCCTCGGGAAGGGCGGCACAAACCAGGTCGATCGGGATCTGCCACTCCTCGCGGGCGTCGCCGACGTCGTGGCCAGGCACGTGGGGGCTGTAGATGACACGTCGCTCGGTCGAGGTCTCCGTGATGCCGCCCCGGTGCTCGTAGCGCGTGCGGGCGGGCAGCACGTAGACGACGTCGGCGGGCTCGACCAGCATCGCGCTACTGAGCACGATGTCCTGGTGGATGCGCACGGGCACACGCGACAGCGCGCGGGCGATGTCATCGGGCTGCGGCAGCGTGTCGAGGAAGTTCCCACCCATGGCGTAGAGGACGTCGAGCGCACCGGCGTCGGCTGTCTCGAGCATCGCGCAGGTGTCGAGCCCCTCGCGCTCGGGTGGGCGGAAGCCCCAGAGCGCCTCGAGGCGGTCTGCCCCCTCCGCATCGATCGGTGCGCCGCCGGGATAGACCGTCGAGTAGGCGCCCATCTCCGCGCCGCCCTGGACGCCGGAGTGCCCGCGGATCGGCATGAGGCCCGTGCCGTCGCGGCCCACCCATCCCTGGCTGAGACCGAGGCAGCAGACGGCCTCCACGCTGCGTGTTCCGTGCGCGTGCTGCGTGAGGCCCATGCTCCAGACGAAGACGCCGCGCCGCGCGTCGGCGATGCGCGTGGCGAAGTCCTCGACTGCATCCGGCTGGGCGCCGGCCATCGCGGTCAGCTCCGCGATGTCCATCGCGGCGAGCTCGGTTCGCAGCGCATCGAAGCCCTCCGTGTGGGCTTCCACGAAGGCCTGGTCGAACTGCCCGCGCTCCAGCAGCCGTTTCATGACTGCGTAGACGAACGCCTGATCGCCACCGCCGCCCACGGCGTAGCTTCGGTCGACGACCTTCGAGCCGAAGAGTGCCGAGGCGGGGTCGGAGGGTACCCAGTAGCGCCGCATGCCCGGTTCGTCGTAGGTGTTGACCATCAACACGCTCGCGCCGCGGCGCTTGGCCTCCAGCAGGTACTTCATCGCGACCGGCTGATCGTTGGCGGGGTTGCTCCCGAAGAAGACGATCAGGTCGGCGTCGTACCAGTCCACGTAGCTGCAGGTGGATGCGGCGACACCGAGCACCCGCTTCATCGCGGCGGTCGAGGGGCTGTGGCAGAGCCGTGCGGCGTTGTCGATGTGCGGTGAGCCGAGGCGGCGCAGCGCCTTCTGGGCTGCGAAGTAGACCTCGTTGCCGAGGCCCCGCGAGGTCATGTAGCAGGCGACGCGATCCGGGTCGGCCGTGCGCAGCCTGCCCCCGAGGTCTTTCAGTGCCGTCTCCCAGTCCACGGGCTCGAACGCGGGCTCGCCGGCGCGTCGTCGCAGCGGCGTGCCCACGCGCCCCAGTCCGCGCAGCTGCTGCGGGGGCATCGCGCGCAGGGCATCGATGGGGGGCAGGGTTGCGGGGTCGAAGGCGTCGGCGGTGTTGAGCCGCAGCAGGTTGAGGCGCACGAGGCACAGGTGCGTGCCGTCCATCGTCCAGTCGCGCAGGCCGGTGGTGCCGAGCGCGCAGCCGTCGCACACGCCCTGCGTGAGCACGCGCCACGCGTAGGGTAGCTGTGCGCGGTTGTCCCAGACGATGCGCGCCATCTCGAGGAAGTGATTGGGCTTGGTGAGCCCCAGGCCGAGCGGCGCGGTGCTGGCGATCGGCAGCCGTCTGCGAGGTCGTGCGGTGAGCTGCGTGCCCATGGTCGCGACTCTAGCAGGCGATGCCACGAGAATCCGCCGCAGAGTGTGCGGCGGCATGTAACATGCCCGGTCGATGCAGCCGCCGGCGTCGCGAATGGAGTTGTCACCGCTCGAGCGCAGCGTGCGCGACGCAGCGCACCTTCGCGACACGCAGCTGCACGGCGAGCAGGCCACGCGGCGCAGTCGCGGGATCGTGCACACCCCGCCCGAGCTGGCGCGCGGTGTGGCGACGATGGTGGATGCGAGGGTGCGTGCGCTGGGGGTCGGGGGCATCTCGGATCCGCGTGTGACGCTGATCGATCCGGCCTGCGGCCCGGGTGCGTTCGTGGCCGCGGCCATTGCGGTCGGGGGCCCGGCCACGACGGCGGGCGCCATCGCGATCGACATCGACGCGGGTGCGCTCGGCCAGCTGCGCACCGCGCTGCAACGTGACGCGCCGGACGTCGCTGTGCCCGAGCTGCTGGAGGCCGACACGCTGCGCGATCCCGCGTTGCTGCAGCGCCTCTCCGGGCTCGCCTGTCCCGTCATCATCGGCAACCCACCGTGGGCGACCGCCGCCTCGCGTCGACTCGAGCAGCCCATGCGTGGCCTGCTGGAGAGCTACCGACTCGATGCGGCCGGGCAGCCGCTGCGTGAGCGCAAGGTGGGCGCCCTGAGCGATACCTACGTGGCGTTCATTCGCTGGGCGAGTGAGGTCGCGCAGCGCGCCGAGGGCCCGGCCGTGGTCGGTCTGGTGACCAACAGCTCGTTCCTCGAGGGGCCGGTGCATCGCGGCATGCGTGCGGCGCTCATGCGGACCTTTGACGGCATCGACGTCATCGACCTCGGGGGCAACGCGATGCTCGGGCGACCTGTGGGGGCAGGGCGCGACGACAACGTCTTCGGCGTCCGGCCCGGCGTGGCGATCACGCTCGGATGGCGCGCCGCTGACGCCCGGGGGCGCGCGCGGCTGCGCCATGTCCGGGTGCGCGGCACGCTCGAAGACAAGCTGCGCGCATTGAGTACAGGTGACATCGCACAGCTCGGCCCGACGAAGCTCGAGCCGGAGGGCAGCGCCTGCCGCTTCGTCCCCACGCCGCGCGTCGACGCTCGCTATGCGGGCTGGCCTGCGCTGTCGGACGTGATGCCGTTCCATCGCGAGGGCGTGCAGACCAACCGAGACGCGGTCGTCGTGGCCACCGACGGTGCGGCGCTGCTGTCGCGGCTGCGGTCCTTCGTCGCGGGGGATGCGCGTGATGAGCTGGCGGCGGCCATGCGTCCGCTGGCCCACTACGACCCGGTGGCCGCGCGCAATGCGGTAGCCGAGGCGCTCGAGGAAGACCCGGATGGCGAGCGCGGGCTGAGCGTGCGCCCGCTCGCCTACCGACCCTTCGACGACCGCGTCTTCTGCCCTGTCACGCCGCTGTGCCACCGGCCGCGGGCGTCGTTGTCGCGCGCGCTTTCGCACTCCGCCTTCGCCATCGTCACTGTGCGCAAGGATCGCGGCGAACTCCCGTGGCAGCACGCCGGAGTCGTGCACCACGACGTCGACAGCAGCTACCTCTCCGCGCGCTCGTCCTGCCGCAGCCGTGCCTTCCCGGTGCGGGACATGGGCGGCGCGGACAACATCGACAGTGTGTATCTGGAGCGACTCGCACAGTGCGCCGGGCGCGCGCTCACGGCCGCCGATGCAGCGCTCTACATACTCGGCGTACTGTGCAGCGACGGCTATCGCAGGGCGTATGATGCGCCGCTGCGACAGGACTATCCGCGCATTGGGTGGCCCGCGTCGCCGCACGACTTCGACGCCTACCGGGAGGCGGGCGCTGCCCTCGAGCGGGCGGCGGGATGTCCGGGCGCGGAGCTTCCCGATGGCGGCGATGTGAATGCCGAGCTGTCACAGCTGCGCATCGGGCACCTGCGCCCCCTGGAGGTGGCGGAGCGGAGGCAGGAGCGGGCCGCGCAGCACGAGGGTGCGGACGCCTACCGGCGGGCCCGCGCCCGGGCACGCGCCTGGCAGGGGGCGCTGCGGAGGACAGCGGACCTCGATCCCGCGCGGAGCTTCGCCGCTACTCGGTGAGCGTCTCGATCTGTCCGCCGGGGCCGAGCAGGTACAGCTCGCTGCTGATCGCATGGGGCGCCCGGCGGCTCTCCTGTAGCGCTCGACCGTGCAGGTCGGACAGGGCGGTCGCGTCTCGGCCATCGCACGCCAGCAGCAGGTCGCGGTGGGGCACGGCCACGACGACCTGCTCGCCGAGCTCGGCGCTCAGCAGTGGATGGAGGCCCGGCAGGAGCAGCCGCGCGGCGTCGAGTCCGTCGCCGCTTCTTCCCACGACCAGGGTGCCTAGCGCATGATCGACGTGCAGCAATCGCGCGCAGCTGCTCCTGCCTGCCAGGTTATGAAGGGCCGTGCGCTCGAATGCGCCCGGTGCCAAAGACCAGCTCTCGACCTCGTCGCGGCGCAGGAAGCGCGCGCGGCCGCCATGGTCGAGGATGTAAGCGACCCGCAGCGCGCCGGCGAGCTCCGACAGCTGCAGTGCACCCCCTGCGCCACCCACCTCGAGGCGCTGCAGGAAGGCGTCGCCGACCAGACGCGGCAGCACGTGCTGCGCGGCCTCCGACCAGGGCATCGCCTTTGTGCGACGCCCTGTGAGGGTGCCCACGACCTTGCCGACCGTGCGCTCGAGCGTTCCGCGCGACTCGCCGCGCGATGCGTCGACCAGCGGACCGATCGCGACCTCGATGTCGCCCTCGGACGCCACGTCCTGCAGCCAGACGCACATTCCGAAGCGCCCGGAGATTTGGATCCCCGTGCCATCGAGCTGTCGCGCGAGTTCGCGCACGACACGGGCGGGGGCCGAGCGGTCCGCCGCCTCCGCCTCGGCGCGGGCGACCGCCGCGATCAGCGCGTCGCTGGGGTCGTCGGCGGACAGCACGTCGGCGACATCCTCGAAGGGGTCGAGGAAGCCATGGTCGCCGAGCCGCAGGCCGTGGGCGCCGTCGTGCTCGACGTGACGCGCATGCCCCAGGTGGTCCGCGAGCACCAGCCCGAAGAAGGCGCCGGCGGACTCGACGTGGGTACGGTGCGCGTCCTCGGCATCGTCGCGGCTCGTATCGACGTGAAGGGTCGACAGCAGGTGGCGCAGCGCCTCCACCCCGCGCGGTGGGCTGTCGCTGATCCCGTGGCGATCGACGTAGCGCCTCGCGGCTCCTGCGAGCGGCCCACACACCGGTACGAGATCGTCGATCCAGCTCTGCACAGCCATGGAGGCTAGGGGTCGCGATCGATGCCATCAAGATTTAATGATCAGTGCTGATCGTTTTGTGTGGCAGCGTGTAGTCGAGATCGCACATCACCCGATCTGCCCCGATATCACTACGAAAAGGGCCAATTGATCGAAATCATTGAGACAACCGCGCGAAGCGCGATCGCAGGGCTCCGGCGTCGCTCCAATCGTCGCTCGCCAGCATCCCCCGTCCGGATGCAATTTCGATTGCGGCGCGGCATCGCTTCACGCGGCTTGACTGGTGATGAGCAGTTCGCCTAAGCGGTTGGGCCCCTCAGCGCGCGATGACGAAGCTCAATCCCCCCCAGCGGGCCGCGGTCCAGCACCGCGACGGGCCGCTTCTGATCCTGGCCGGCGCGGGCAGCGGCAAGACGCGCGTTGTCACCCACCGGATCGCGGGGCTCGTCGGCGACGGGGTGCCGCCCGACAAGATCCTGGCCGTGACGTTCACGAATCGTGCGGCGGGCGAGATGCGTGAGCGCATGGTGTCGCTGATCGGGCGCGGGCCGGCGGCGAAGCTTGCGATGTCGACCTTCCACAGCTTCGGCGTGCGCTTCATCCACACCGAGAAGCAGGCGCTGGGGCTCGGCAACCGCTGGGTGATCTTCGACCAGGCGGACAGCCTGGGTGTCGTGAAGGACATCCTGCGCGAGCTGCGCGACAGTGGTGCCGCGCGCAAGCTCGACCCGATGCAGATCCTCTCGCGCCTGTCTAACTGGAAGAACGAGCTGCTCGATGCGGAGGACGTGCCGGAGTCCGACTACGAGTACGACGACATCGCCGGCGAGGTCTATCCGGAGTACGAGGCTCGCCTGCGCGCGATGCGCGCGCTCGATTTCGATGACCTGGTGGTCGCCCCGGTCCGGCTGCTGCGCGACGACCCGGCCGTGCGCCAGCGCTGGCAGGAGCGCTTCACGCACCTGCTGATCGACGAGTTTCAGGACACCAGTCGTGTGCAGCTCGAGCTCGTCAAGCTGATGACCGGCCCGCGCCGCAACGTGTGCGTGGTCGGCGACGACGACCAGTCGATCTACGGCTGGCGCGGCGCGGACGTCTCCAACATTCTCGACTTCGACAAGACCTTCCCGGGCACGACGGTCGTCAAGCTGGAGGACAACTACCGCTCGACGCCGGCTGTCCTCGAGGTCGCCAACGCGGCCATCTCGCAGAGCAAGAGCCGCCACGGCAAGGTGCTGCGTGCGGCGCGTCCGCCGGCGGATCGCGTGCGCATGTGCGTGCTAGAGGACCAGGCGCAGGAGGCCAAGTTCGTCGCGCTCGAGATCGGGGAGCTGCTGCAGGGCGGGCAGCGCGCGTCCGGGGTGGCGGTCCTCTACCGATCGAACCTGCAGGCGCGGCTGATCGAGGAGGAGCTCACCGCGCAGGCGATCCCCTACCGGCTCTTCGGGGGCACGCAGCTCTTCGACCGGCGCGAGGTCAAGGACACGGCGGCCTACCTGCGCGCGGTCATCAACCCGCGCGACGACATCTCGATTCGACGCATCGTCAACTACCCTTCGCGTGGTGTCGGCGCACGCACGGTGGAGCGCATCGACGAGTACGCGAGTGCCTGTGGGATGAGCTTTCGCAAGGCCCTCGAGTCCGTCGAGCGCATCGAGGACATCCCGCCGAACGCGGCGCGGTCGATCGCGGAGCTGACGACGATGCTCCAGCATGGCAGCGACGAGATCGACGCGGGCGGTTCGCTGCACGCGGTGGCGCGCGGTATCGTCGACAAGGTGCGCATTCGCGAGGACCTGATGTCTGCGGCCGATGGGAGCAAGCAGGGGCCGGCCCGGTGCGGTAACGTTGACAACCTGCTCGGCTGGCTCGATCGCTACGAGCGGGAGTCCGATGGTGACCGACGCTCGTTGCAGGGCTTTCTCGAGCGCGTCACGCTGCGTGGCGATGCGGCGGAGGAGGTCGAGGGCGAGCGGGTCGTCCTGTCCACGCTCCACGCCTCCAAAGGGCTGGAGTTTCCGGTGGTGTTTCTGATCGGGTGCGTCGAGGGTCAGCTGCCGCACAGCCGCACCACCGACCCGAAGGTGTCCGAGGCTGCGGCGGCCGATGTGGACGAGGAGCGGCGACTCTTCTACGTCGGCGTGACGCGCGCGCAGGACCGGCTCTACCTGTGTCGTTCGCATCAGAAGACGCTGCGGGGCAAGGCCACCAAGGTCGCGCCCTCGCGCTTTCTTGACGGCCTGCCCGAGGAGAGCATCGAGGAATACGGTCGCAGCGATGCGGGCGCGGTCGACTTCGATGAGGCTGCGCAGATGGGCCGCGAGCTGCTCGAGCAGCTGAAGAAGCGTCCTCAGCCGTAAGCGACATGGCGACGTTGCGCCTCAGGGCACCCAGTCGACGCCGACCCTGCTGCCCAGCAGCAGCATGTGGCTCGTGTCCGCGTCGCCGCGGGGGGGTGTCACCTCGTACCCGACCCACATGACCAGGTACGGCATGAAGGTCGCCCGGCGCATGGTGCCCAGCCCGACGCCGAAGGTGGCGCGGGCGCTGGGGTCGATGCCGGCCCCGCCCGAGAGCAGCGGCGTGACGACGGCGAGCTCGACGTCGTAGATGATCGCATCGTCGTTCATGCGCAGCATGAGCGGCATTGCGCCCGTGAAGAGGGTCTCGATCGTCTGCCCGCCCGTGTCGTTCTCTACGAAGGACCCTGCGCCGCCGAGCTCGACGCCGGAGACGAGCGTGTAGCGTCGATCGAAGGCGTAGCCGACGAGGATGCGTCCGCCGCCGCCGCCACCCAGAGCGATGTCCTCACCCTCGAGGATCGCCCTGCCACCGCCGATGCTCTCGAGCAGGATCAGCGGCTGGCCGTCGGGGCCCTGCACGCCGTCGAAGTCGGCGATGGGTGGAAGCCAGAAGGGGCAGTCGTTGGCCGCTCGGGCATCGGCGTAGTCGAGCAGGGCGCGCACTCGCTCGAGCGTCAGCGCCTCGCCCGCGCCATCGAGGCTACCTGTGGATTCGAACTGGCTGCGCGCCGCGCCGCCAGCTGCCATGATCTGGCCGCCGAGCCATGCGGATAGATTGGCCCGGCGGTCCGGCGGGACCTGGCAGACGCTGTGCAGGGCGTCCTCCGCGTTGGCGTCGAGCTCGACCGCGTCGACGATCCAGTCGGTGTCCTCGCTCAGCTCCACCGCCTTGCGCAGGTCGAGGTAGAGGTTGCGCTCTGCCCTGTCGGTGGGGAGTGACGCGCAGCCGACCATCCACGCGGCGAGCGCACACAGCAGTGCCCTGTGCTCAGGCATGGGCGACGCCGGGTAGGGTGTCGAGTACCTCGACCCTGGACTCGAAGACCTCGCCGAACACGTCTGCGGCCACGTCTCCGGTTTCCGCGAGGTCGACTTCCCGGCCGAGCTCGCGCTGCAGGGAGGTCACCTCGCGGTCGCGGATGCCGCACGGGACGATCGCATCGTAGGCGTCGAGGTCGGTGGAGACGTTGAGCGCAATGCCGTGCATCGTGACCCACTGGCGGATGCGAACGCCGACCGCTCCGATCTTGCGATCGCCGATCCATGCGCCGTTGAGACCCTCGACGCGGTGTGCGGTGAGGCCGTGGCGTGCGGCAATTCGGATCATGACTTCCTCCAGATTCCCCACGTAGCGCCGCACGTCCTTCCGGTCCGGCTTGAGGTCGAGGATAGGATAGCAGACCAGCTGTCCGGGGCCGTGGTAGGTCACGTCGCCGCCACGGCCGATCTCGTAGACGGACATGCCGCGCTGCCTCAGGGCATCGCTGGTGAGCAGCACGTGCTCGTCCTTGGCCGAGCGACCCATGGTGATCACCGGCTCGTGCTCGACGAGCAGCACAGTGTCCGGGATCTCGCCGGCGATCCGCGCATCGCGCAGCCGGACCTGCGTCTCGAGCATCTCCGCGTAGGCCACACGCCCCGCGTGGTGCACGTGGAGTAGCCGCTCACTCATTTGTTGATGATGTGCAGGGCTTCCTTGAGCGCGTGCTTGAAGGACTCGTGCACGGACTCGCTGAGCGTCGGGTGGGCGTGGATGGTCAGGCCCACGTCGTCGGCCTGCGCGCACATCTCGATTGCGAGGGTCGGCTCGGCGATGAGCTCGCTCGCCTCGGGTCCCACGATGTGCGTCCCGAGCACGGCTCCGCTTTGGGCGTCGACGACCGTCTTGACGAAGCCCATCGTCTCACTCACCGCCATCGCGCGGCCCGACGCTGCGAAGGGGAACTTGCCCACCTTGATCTCGACGCCCTTCTCCTTGGCTTCCGTCTCGCTCATCCCGACGGTCGCGACTTCAGGATCGGTGAAGATGGCAGACGGCATCGCGCGCCAGTCACACGCCGCCTTGTGGCCGGCGATTACCTCAGCGGCGACTTCGCCCTGCTTCATCGCGCGGTGCGCCAGGTACGGCATGCCCGTGACGTCTCCGATCGCGTAGACACCCGGCACGCTGCTCTGCAGCTGGTCATCGATCTCGATGTGCCCGCGGCCGTCCAGCTTCACTCCGAAGTCCTCGAGCCCGAGGTTGCCGGAGTTGGGGCGGAAGCCCACCGCGACGAGCACGGTGTCGGCCTTGAGCTTGCGGTCCTTGCCGTCGTGCTCCACCGTGACGGTGGCCTTGCCGGCCTTGACCTTGCACTCCTTGGCCTTCGCGCCGAGCAGCACCTCGCCGCCGGCCTTCTCGAACTTGCGCTGGACGATCTTCGCGATGTCCTTGTCCACGCCGCCGAGCAGCTGCTGGAGCATCTCGACGACGATCACCTTCGAGCCGAGCTTCTGGTAGACCATGCCCAGCTCCATGCCGATCACGCCGCCGCCGATCAGCACGAGCGTCTCGGGCACCTTCGGCAGACTGACCGCCTCGCGTGCGGTCACGACCACCTCGCCGTCGACGTCGAAGCCGGGGATCTGGATCGGGGTCGCGCCCGTGGCGACGATGATGCCCTTGCGTGCGACGTAGGACTCGGTCTTGCCGTCGTCGTTCGTCACCAGGACCGTGTGCGCGCCGGTGAGCTTGGCGGTCCCCATCGTGATGGTGCCGCCGCTCGCCTTGACGAGGCCGCCCACGCCGGTGGTGAGCTTCTTCACGATGCCGTTCTTCCAGCTCTGCAGCTTGGCGACGTCCACGCTGACCTCGCCCGCGCTGATGCCCATCGTGTCGGCATGGCGCATCTTCTCCACGAGACCCGAGGCTGCGATCAGCGCCTTGGAGGGGATGCAGCCCCAGTTGAGGCACACGCCGCCCATGTACTCCTTCTCGACGACCAGCGTCTTCTGACCCAGCTGGCCGAGCCTGATGGCCGCGACATAGCCTCCGGGGCCTCCGCCGATAACGATCGCGTCGTAGCTCTTGTCTGTCATGGACCCCTCGCGTGCTTCCACCCTGCGGATCGAAGCGAGAACCGGCATCTTAGTCGTGCCCCAGGGGGCGTCAACCGCCGCAAACCCGCGCTTCGAGCGCACCCGGTGCAGCCGCGCGGCGTGCTCGACGGGCTTTTGCCCGGCGCCCGCGGAGGCTATGTTCCGGCGCCCGTGACCCGGCTGTCCGCATCGCTGTTCTCGCTGCTCTGCACGCTCGCCGTCGCCTGCGCGACGGAGCAGACGGGACCCGTCGAGACGCTGGAGTCGTTTCTCGAGTTGATGGACGAGAGCACGACGAACGTCGAGAGTCTTCGCGCCGCCTACGAATTGCTCGACGATGGCGCGCGCAGGGCGCTCGGACATCGTGCGCACAAGGCGCAGACCCTATCGGGCCGCACGTACGAGCCGTGGGAGATGCTCGCCCAGGGCCGCTTCAGGTTGCGCTTCGCCCCGGCGGTACGCGGCGGCATGCGTGCGGAGCTCGATGGCGACCGCGCGACCGTCATGGTGCGGGACGAGGGCGGCGAGCTGAGGGCGCGCGTCCCGCTCGTGCGGGAGGCCGAGGGCTGGCGCATTTCACTCGCGATTCCGCCGATGTCCGATGCGTCCGCGGCACCCGCGGGCAGCGTTCCGTGATGCCCCGGGCGAGGTGGCGACCCCGGACGGAAGGTGTATAAGGCTCCCATGATTCGCGCCGCACTCATCCTGTGCCTGCTGTCGGCGTGCGGTCCGGGACTCAAGCTCACGCGCATCGAGGCCACGCACCGTCGCCCCGCCAACATCGCCGTGTACTTCAGTGTCGAGACGCGCGATGGCGAGCCGGTGGCCGACCTCATCGCGAGCGACTTCAACATCTACGAGGACGACAAGCTCGTATCGGTCGACGAGAGTCGCCAGACCATCGTCAACCCCGAGGTGGCGGCCGCGCACTACACGGTCCTGCTGGTCGACATGAGCGCGAGCGTGACCGAGAGCGACAAGCTCGACCTCATCGTGCGCGCGTCCACGGACTTCGTCGCCGAGGTGGAGAACTACCAGCGCGTCGCGGTCTACGCGTTCGATGGCTCGAGCAAGATCCATCCGGTCATGGCGTTCACGAAGAGCGGCCAGCGGACGTCGGAAGGTCTGATGAAGCTGGCGGACTTCAAGACCAAGGACCCGTCAACCAATCTGCACGGCGCCATCGTGCAAGCGCTGACGATCCTCGACGGCAGCCTCAAGCGCGCGAAGGCGCCGCTGAAGTTTGGCACGCTGGTGGTGTTCACCGACGGGACGGACCGTGCGGCGCGCGTCTCGCAGCAGGAGATGTTGGACGCGATCGAGGGCTCCGATCACTCGCTGTTCGCCATCGGCGTGGGCAACGAGATCGATGACGCGACACTCTCGCGCATTGGCGAGAGCGGCTACATCCGTGTCGAGGACAGCTCGTCGGTGGCGGACGCCTTCAAGGAGATCGGCGAGCGGATCGTCGGCTTCACGCGTCGCTACTACCTGCTCAGCTACTGCAGCCCGGCGCGCGCGGGGCAGCACCAGGTGACGGTCGAGGCGGTCTCGGACGACGCCAAGGGTAGCTTGAGCTACGAGTTCGACGCGAAGCGCTTCTCGGCGGACTGCGATCCCAATGTGCCGCCGCCATTCGACACGTCGGGGCGCACGGCCCGCTCCCGCCGCAAGCTACGCGAGGCCCAGCAGGGCGAGGCCGAGGGTACGGTCGAGGTCGGCAAGTAGCCGGCAGCGAGCGCAGCCCGCTCCCGCCCGGTCGTCAACCGTCTGCCGTCAGCCGTCAGTCACCGATGGTGGGCGTACGGCCCTCGAAGACCTGCAGCAGGAAGCGCGCCACGTCCGGATGGCCGTCCTGTCCCTTGCGGACTGAGACGAAGTGCCCATCGACGGGGCTGCCATCGGAGTCGGGCACCGGCTCGTACTGCTTCATGCCCACCGTGCGCTCGACGCCGCCCACGGTGACGTTTGCGGCGGCGGGCGTCGGCTCCGGGTCGAGCCCGAAGCCCGCTATGACGCGTTCCACGTGCGGGAGCTCTCCCGCCAGCGCGTAGGCCTGCTGCGTCTCCACGGGCGAGTAGTGGTCATTGCGCCCATACGTCATGAAGACGTGGTGGCCAGTCGGGGCCTGGTCGGGCGGCGACACGTGGAGCATGTGCGCGTAGTTGATCGGGTCGGCCGAGTCGTAGAACGTCTGGACCAGCGCGAGTGCCGGGTTGTTCTCGCGTCCCGCGAGGCTGCTGCCGTCGAGGTCGAGCATGAGGGCTCCCACCGCGTCAGCGATCGGCAGCGGCTCGGTCTTCGTCAGCAGGGAGGTCGTGAGGTGGCCGCCGACGCCGGACAGCACGCCCGCGACCGCACCCTCTTCGAAGGGCAGCATGATCGACGCGTGGGTCGCACCCTGGGAGTGGCCGAAGATGGCGATGCGTGCCGGGTTGAACGGAATTGCGGAGCCCGTGGGGCTGTCGCTCGCAGACACGCCACCGGCCCGCGCCCAGCGCACCAGCGACATGAAGTCGGCCGCGCCCTGGAGCACGTTGCCGCGCGCAGCGTGGGGATTGACCACATTGAAGAAGAGCAGGTCGGGATCCTCGGTGGAGTCGCCGCGACGCTCGCCGTGCTGCGGTAGATCGAAGCCGATCGTCGCCGCAGGCGCTGCCCCCCTCGCCACCTCGGCTGCCCAGCCGTTGCCGATCGGACTGGTGAAGACGCCACCTGTGCCGTGGCCGTAGACCAGCAGCGGCCAGCCCTCCGCCGGTGCGCTGCCGTTGGGGACCGCGAGTGCGAAGCACACATCCTGACGGCCCGCGATCTGCGGGTTGCCGGAGTTGTCGAGCGCGATGTCGCCCTCGATCTGCCCGTCGATCAGCTCCGGGTCGCCCCCGACGCACAGGCCGGTGTTGGGATCGCACAGCGCGCCGCCCGTGCAGTCGTCGGTGCTGCTGCACGAGCCGCCGCCCGGCATGAACGGGGTCTGGCCGACCTGGTACATCGGCAGTGAGATGCGGCCGTGGATCTCGGTGAAGTCGCCCGCCGAGTTCACGCAGGCGCCGCGGGAGCTGCCGTCGGCGGCCTCACAGGGCGAGGTCACACCGCTGCCACACTCCGCGAGTCCGGAGACCTCCGCGGGTGCGTTCTCCTGCACGTCCTCGTGGATCCGGGCGACGAGGTGCGTCGGGTCCTGTGTCGTGAAGACCGCCGCGTTGAGGATCGAGCTGGCCGGCGTGTTCGACTCCTCGATGTAGGCGCGAAGCGGGGCATACGCATCCCAGGCCGCGCGAAGGTCGGAGTCGCCCGGCGCGGTGGTGTTCAGCAGCGCCATCAGGTCCGCACTGCGACCGAAGGAGCCGCCCTCGGCCTGCGTGATGGCGGTCGTGATGATCGCGGCGTACGTGCGCCCCGGCTTGAGCGGACGGCCGATGGGCCGTCGGATGGACAGCCAGTTGTCACAGATGTAGTTGCTGCTCGCCGAGTGCCACTTGAGGCTTCCGGTGCGCTCGCGGTCCTCGAGACCGGGCGTCATGTCCAGGATCATCGCGGTCGACGAGTTCACATCGTCGAAGTTGTAGTCCCTCGAGAAGCGGAAGAAGACGACCGGGTTGGTGCTGAACCCTGCTGTCGCGCCGTCCGCGCCGTTGAGGAAGCGGTCCACGATCGGCAGGCCAACCTCGTCACCAGGGCGCGGATGCGTCGTGATGTCGAGTCGCCCGTTGTTTGTGCGGACGTCGTTGGGGAAGGGCAGCCGGTAGAAGTCTTCGAGCGGCTCACCACCTCGCGGCACGTCGAGGTAGGCGACGGCCTCGCTGTCCTCGCCGGGGCACTCGACGCCGGCCCAGAACGGGATCGGCGGGATCTCCGTGTCGTTGCCGATGGGGTTGCTGCGGCACGTCTTGTCGGTGGGCAGGCAGGTGAGTCCGGCCTGGCAGTCGAGCGTGTTGTTGCAGGCTTCGCCCTTGTCGAGCGTTCCCGCCTGGGCGCACTCGAGGCTGAGGAAGCTCGCACCCAGGGCGCAGACCAGTCCGGGTTCGCACTCGGCGGTGTTGAGGCAGGCGTCGCCCGCGGCACCCTCTCCGGCCGTTGCGCAGACCCGATTGGCGGCGCTCTTCTTCAGGTGCTCACAGTAGAGCCCGTCGTTGCACTCGGCGGTGCGCTTGCACGCGCCTCCCTCGATGGTCTCGCCCGCGGGCTGGCACGTATCGTCCACGCAGATCAGGTAGGGATCGCACTGCACCGTGCGGAGGCACGCCACACCGATGCCCTTGCCCGTGAGGTCGCGCCCGAGACAGCTCGGGTCGGTTTCCTCATCACAGGTGGAGTCGAAGAAGTTGCAGCTGGCCAGCAGGGTGGTCAGTGCGGTGAGGGCGAACAGAGTCGTCGGGACCCGCAATCCAAGGCGCATAAGCTCTTCCTCCTACAATGTAGGCGAACGTGCAGACTGCTGCAGCATATCGCGAGCCACGGCTGCGTCCAAGGGCGATGCCGCGCCGTCTGGCAGGTCGCCGCTGGCGTCGTTGACGGGCGTGCGCAAACTCGCGCACGCTGCTGGCCATGGATCGCCGCGCCCAGGTCGCATCGATGTTCCCGGGGATGGTCGCCCCCTCCGAGATGGATCGCGGCGCCTTCGCGGCCTTCGCCGACAGGGCGATGGCCGTCACCCAGGACCTGATCGGCGAGAACATCGACGAGAAGATCTGCGAGGCGATCCCGATCAAGCAGAACGAGCTCGGGATCGAGCCATTCGGGCTCGACCTCGACACGGTGCGGGTCTCGGTCGCCGTGGCGGCGTATTTCTACCGCTGGTGGTTCCGGGTCGAGTGTGAGGGCGTCAATTCCGTGCCCGACGGGCGCATCCTGATCGTCTCCAACCACGCCGGTCAGGTCCCGATCGACGGTGTCATGGTCGCGATGGCGCTGGCGCTCGACAAGGACAAGCCCCGCTTTGCGCGCGCCATGGTGGAGCGATTCATCCAGGAGATGCCCTTCCTCTCGGTTTGGTTTCCGCGGGTCGGCCAGGTGCTCGGCTCACCCGAGAACGCCAAGCGCCTGCTCGAGTCCGAGGAGGCGCTCGTCGTGTTCCCCGAGGGGGTCAAGGGCATCAGCAAGACGTTCGACGACCGCTACAACCTGGCACCCTTCGGTCCCGGCTTCATGCGGCTGGCCCTCGAGACGAACACGCCGATCGTTCCCGTGGCGGTGATCGGCAACGAGGAGCAGTACCCGTCGGTGAGCAACCTCAAGGGACTCGCGAGCATCCTCGGCCTGCCGGCGCTGCCCGTCATCCCCCAGCTTTTCATGGGTATGCTGCTGCCGCTGCCCACGAAGTACCGCATCCAGTTCGGCGAGCCGCTCTACTTCACGGGCGACCCGGATGACGAGGACGCGATCATCGACGAGAAGGTGTGGCGCACCCAGGCCACCGTGCAGAGCATGGTCAACCGCGGACTCAAGGAGCGTAAGGCGATCTTCTGGTGACGGGCCGCTGTCGCCGGCGTGGCGTTGCCGTGGGCGCTGCGCTGCTGTGCGGCTGGGCGGCGACCCCCTCCTGTGCCACGCGAACGGGGCCGGCGCTGGAGCTGCCGAGCGCGCCATCGGCTGCGCATTTCGTGTGGGTTCGTACGGAGTGCGTCGACGGCAGGCTGCCGCTGGCGGAGACGGGCTTCCAGCAGGCGCTCACGGCCGCGCGCGTGGGCGAGACCCTCGAGCTGACCTTCGACACCGCGATGGCGGACCGCGGCTGCACCGACCTGACGTCGGTGACCGCGGAGCCGCACCCGAGCGAGACCGGCCAGGGGGCGCTGTGGGCGATGCGGGCCGATGCACGTGTGACGCTGCCGATGGATGCCCGCTGCGGTCCGCCCGACGCGCACGGGACCCTCGGCCAGCTGTGGCTCGAGGGCGAGGCCCTGCGTCTGACCCTGCGCCGCTCGGGCTGGTGTCGCGGCTTTGACGCGACCGTCCACTACCGGATAGCGCCGGCGGCGGAGCGCTCGGCCGAGGAGGTGGTGCGCCGCTACCTGCTGCGGTTCGCCCGCCGCGATGCCGAGGCGGCGGCACGCCTGTTCGCTGACAACGGCAGCCTCGTCGAGCCGTTCACGCAGCATCCAGACGGCAGGACGACGCGTCACCGCGGTCGCGCCGAGGTCGGCGCCTGGCTCGAACGGACGCTGCAGGGGCCGCGCTGGTCTGCGGTGCGGGTGCGGTCCGTGGAGTCGTCGGGACCGGCTGGACAGTTCATCGCCGAGTGGGAGTACATGGATGATGCGCTGTCCGCGCCGGTCGTCGCCCGCAACCTGTTCGTGGTCGCCGATGGTGAGATCTTCGAGACCGAGGTGCAGCTGCTGTCGGTACCGCGGCCGCGGGCGGCGCCGGAGATGCGCGATGGCGGGACGGCGGGCGTGTCCTCCATAGACGCCGCTACCACCGCTCCGAACTGAGAGGTGTGGATCCGCGGTCGGCCGCGCGGGTACACTCGTCGGGTGAGTGAAGACGACAACGGCCCGCGTCGCCCATCCGCACGCGCGAAGGTTGCGCCGAAGCGTGCGCGTGCCGCTCGGCCCGCCAGCGCCCGCGCGCGTCCGACGTCGCCGGCCGGCGAGCGGGTCACGGCGGGCGACCCGCCGGCCCAGCTGGGGCAGGGCGACGAGGTGGCGGTCGCGTCGGACGCCGACGGCGCCGTCGTCATCACGGGCCTCTGCGGTCGCATGGGGAGGCTGCTCACGCGGCGCCTTCACCGTACCGGGCCGGTGGTCGGTATCGATCGCCGCCCGTTCCCCGGCAAACCCGAGGATGTCGTGCACCACCGCTTCGAGCTCCGGCGGCGCAAGGCGCGCGACGTCTTTCGCGCTGGCGGCATCAAGGCCGTCGTGCACCTGGGCACGATGCACAACCTGCGCGAGAGCGACAAGGCGCACCACAGCTTCAACGTGGTCGGCTTCCAGAAGCTCCTGAGCTACCTCTCGCAGTATCGCGTCCCCAAGCTGGTCGTACTCTCCTCGGCGACGCTCTACGGGCCGAGTCCGGACAACCCGCAGTTCCTGACCGAGGATGCGCCGCTCTTGGGCGCGCAGGAGTTCAGCCAGATCCGCGACCTGGTCGAGGTCGACATGCTCGCGCAGAGCTTCTTCTGGAAGCACCCGGATGTGGAGACGGTGATCCTGCGCCCTTGCCACATCCTCGGCCGGACGCGCAACGCGCCGAGCAACTACGCGCGCATGGATCGGCCGATCACCGTGATGGGCTTCGACCCGATGATGCAGGTGATCCACGAGCGCGACGTCATCGAGGCGATCGCGCTTGCGCTGGGACCGGGCGTGCGCGGCGTCTACAACATTCGCGGTCCCGGTGAGGTCTCGGTCTCGCGCATGGTCCGCATGCTGGGCAAGACCCCGGCGCCGATCCCGGGGCCGTTGCTCAAGGGCGTGCTGAGCCGGCTGTGGTCCTATCGCGCTGGTGGCTTCCCGACGCCCGAGCTCGACCACCTGCGCTACATCTGCATGGTCGACGACAAGCGCGCGCGCGAAGAACTCCAGTTCGAGCCGCGCTACACGATGTCCGAGACGCTGCGCGCGGTGTACTCGGAGCGTTAGTAGCCAGACGCCGGCGCGCCTACTTGACGGTGCGCATGATCTCGAGGAACTCGCCTGGCGGCACGAAGCTGACGACGCGCGCCGCCTCCTCGCCGTCGCTCTCGTGCAGCACCACCAGCGGCAGGCCGCGGTGCTCGTACTGTGCCAGCAGGGCTTCGCGCTCCTCGAGATGTTCGCCCGGGCTGAGATCGATGCGCACGGGGACGAAGCGCTGCCCCTCGTGCACGACTCGCAGGTCGGCGAAGGTCTCGCGGTCCAGCTCCCCGCAGGCGCCGCACCAGGAGGCGCCGAAGTCGACGAGCAGCGGCTTGCCCTGCGCCTGCGCGAGCGTCTTGGCGGCGCCGTAGTCCTCGAGCCACGGGATCTGCGCGCCCGGCGGCAGCGCCTCCAGGTAGCCGACGACGCCGCACAGCCCGACCACCGATAGCGCGACGCCGGCGGTCTTGCGCATGCGCGTCGCGATGCCTGCGGAGTGGTAGCTGAGGTGCACCGCGCCGAGCAGGACGCCGACCGCGGCCAGGCCCGCCGACATCGCCAGGAAGCTGGGCGTTCGCTCGGCCAGCTCCGTCAGACCCGGGATCAGATCCCGCACGAACCAGATCGCGGCCACGACCATCACGATCCCGAAGACGCTCTTGATCGACTCGAGCCAGTTGCCGGATTTCGGTAGCGACATCGAGAATGTGCCGACGAGCCAGAAGAGCGTCCCGAGCCCGAGCGCGTATACGAAGAAGCCGGCGGCTCCCAGCACGGCATCACCCGTGGTGCCGACCCAGGTCAGCAAGAAGCCGACGACCGGGCCGGTGCACGGGGCAGCGATCACGGCGCTGACCATGCCCATGATGAAGGCACCCTGGACCCCCACGCCGCCGGCCTGGGCGAGTCGGTTCTTCAACCCGGACGGCAGGTCGAGTTCGAACGCGCCGAACATCGAGGCCGCCAACGCCAGGAAGATCGTCGCGATGCTGATCAGCACCACCGGGTTGGCGAGCTGGCTGCCGAACACATCCCCGCTGAGCGCGGCCACCACGCCGAGCGGCGTGAAGAGGGCGGCCAGGCCGGCGACGAAGGCTGTCGAGAGCTTCGCAGCCTCGAGCCGCGACTCCGCTTGACGCGCGCCGAAGACCGAGACCGTGATCACGATCATCGGGTAGACGCAGGGCGTCAGGGAGGTGGCGAGGCCGGCCATGAAGATCAGGCCGAGCGCCATCGCGTAGCTGCCGCTCTCGACGGCCGCCTGGAATGGGGCGGCTAGGTCGTTGAGCGCGTCGGCCTGCGCCGTGCCGGTGATGAGCCAGGTTGCCGGCAGCAGCAGCGCCGGCCTTGTCCACTTGGGTGCCATGCTTGGGTCGCGTCTTCTGCGAGACTGTCGGGGAGCGGCGCAGAACGTCACGCGTCGTCGCCGGTCGCAGCCTTGTTAGAGGGGTAACGCGTCTGCACCGGGGACGCCACATGGACGGTGATTCCACCGGGAAAACACCGGGTTTTTCCGACGTCGGCGGTGACTCGCATGGAAAAATACGTTACACCACGCCCCCTGCGCCGGGCGCCTGCGCCGCGGCCTATCCTTCGCCGCACGAGGACCGCTTGCCCCTGCCGACACTGCTCATGCTGGCCATCGCCATCGGCATTGCGGCGGCTCTGGCCGGGGGTAACGAGCTGCGCCTGAGCCCGCGGCACGCGCTGCTCACGAGCTGCTTCAGCGCCTACGCGTCTTTCATGTGCCTGCTGCTCGTGCCGGTCTCGGTCTATTTCTACATCTTCCACGGAGACTGGTTCCTGCTCTACTTCATCGACGTGGGGGTAGTGCCGTCGGCGGTCGCTCTGCTCGGCTTCGTCGCGGAGGGTGCGGTCGGCGTGGGGGGGTTCTCGCTCGGGGCGGCACTCGCCCGCAACCAACGCGTCACCACCGGTGGCGTGCTCATCGCGCTGTGCGTGCTCGCGAGCGTGCTCGTGTTGATCCTGTTCCCGGCGCGGCTGTCGGTGGTTGGCACGTACGCCCAGTTCGAGGGCAACTTTGGCCTGGAGCCGTACGGTGGCGTTCTGATGAAGGGCGGCGCGGCCATGGCCGGCTACATCGCGGTCGGCACGGCGTTTCTGCTGCTGCGCATTCGCTTGCGGCCGAGCGCATGATGGTCGCGGGCGACCCGCTCGGTGCGCTGCGACGGCTGCTGCTCGGCGGCGCGCTTGCGCTGCTCGCCGGTGGCTGCGGTCCCATCCACTACACCTCGAACATCATCGCTGCCGAGACGGCTCTCGAGGAGGCCCGCGATGGCAATGCGCGCCGGCAAGCCGCCTACGAGTTCTACTCCGCCGAGGTCTACCTCGAGAAGGCGCGCGAGGAGGCGGCCGAGGGGCAGTACGAGGACGCCATCCGCTTCGCCGACGCCGCCACGAGCTACGCGCAGCAGGCGCTGCAGGTCGCGATGCGCAAGGACGGCGATGATGGGTAGGGCGGCGCTCGGCTCGGCCCTCATCCTGGTGGTGATCCAGGGCTGCGTCTCGCCATTCGCGCCGGACCGCGTCTCGCGCGTGCGTGCTTCGATCGCGGCGGCCCGGGGCGACGGTGCCTACCGCTGCGCACCGCGCGAGCTCGCACTGGCCCAGGCCCACGTCGAGTTCGCGGTGGTCGAGGTGATGCAGGGAGACCGCTCCCGGGCCGAGGCCCACCTGGGCGAGGCCGAGCTCAATGCGCGCGCGGCTCGCAGCCTCAGCCCCGCCGGGCGTTGCGGCGACGAGCAGGGAACCCCGACGCTCGTGTCGCCGCGCAGCGGGGATGCGGATCGCGACCATGACGGAGTCCCCGACCGCGCAGACCTGTGCCCCGACGTGCCTGAGGACCTCGACAATCACCTCGATCGGGATGGCTGCGTAGACCCCGACAACGACGGGGACTCGATCCCCGACAACGTCGACAAGTGTCGCGACGCGGCCGAGGACGTGGACGAGTTCGAGGACGAGGATGGCTGCCCCGACAAAGACAACGACAACGACGGATTCGAAGACCCTGCGGACGACTGTCCCAACGAGCCGGGAACCGCGTCGCGTCAGGGCTGCCCGGAGCGCGACTACGACGGCGTCGAGGTGACGATCCGTGGACTGACAGTTACGCGCGCCATCGAGTTCGACGGCCGCACGGCCCGCATCCGTTCAGTGTCCGAACCTCTGCTCGACACGATCGCGAAGGCCCTCGCCGACCATCCCGTGCTGGCGATGGAAGTGGCCGGCCACACCGACAGTCGAGGTGACGAATCGAAGAACATGAGCCTCTCTCACAGTCGCGCCGAGAGTGTTCGCAAAGCCCTGATTTCACGGGGGATCGACGCATCTCGCTTGACGGCGCGGGGTTATGGTGAGACTAGGCCCATTGAATCGAATCGGACTTCACAGGGGCGGGCGATCAACCGTCGAATCGAGTTCCTACGACTCGACAGTGTGCCCGTGAAGACCGGCGAGTGAGTTGGGTGCGAGCGATCGGGAGTTAGTGACCGGATGATGTTTCGACAGCTGACAATCGCAGTTGCCTTGACGGTCTTTTGCTTCGCCAGCGGTGCTCGGGCGCAGAGTGCGCAGGAGGTCGTCGAAGGCCTCAACCGCGACGCGATGGACGCGTACAACAACCTCGACATCAACAAGGCCGGCTCGATGCTGGAGGAGGCCCTCCGCATCGCCCAGGACAATGGGGTGGTCGGGCCGCTGATGGCGATCACGAACCTCAACCTCGGCATCGTCTACATCGGTGGCCTCGGTGATCAGGACGGTGGCCTTGGCTACTTCGTGGCCGCGATGTGTGCCGACCCGTCGGTCCAGCTCGATCCGCTGACGAGCACGCCGGAGATTCAGCTGACCTTCACGCAAGCCCAGCAGCAGGCCCAGGGTGGCGCCTGCGGCGGAGCGCCCGCTGGACCGCCGATGGGTCAGCCGATGGGTCAGCCGATGGGACCGCCCCCGGGACCTGCCCAGGTGCTCGCGCACGTGCCTCCGACGGAGCAGATGACGCAGACGCCTCTGCCCATCTACGCGGAGGTCAACGGCCGCGCGAAGATCTATCTCTATTACAAGGGCCTGGGGATGGAGCAGTACAAGCGCGTCACCATGACCAAGTACTTTGGTGGTGTCGCGTACCAGGTCAGCTGCAACGACGTCTGGGAGCCCGGGGTCAGCTACTACATCGAGGCGCACGGCCCCAGCGGCATCGTCGGTGGTGCGGGAACCCCCGCTGCACCGATCCAGGTGCCGATCGTATCCGCGCGCACCATGCCGGAGCCCGCGCTTCCTGGAGCCACCACGCCCAACTCCTGCGCCGCGGCCGAGTGCCCGCCAGGCATGGAGTGCCCCAAGCCGGGCACCGCCGGCATCGGTGAGTCCTGCGACAGCAGCTCCGACTGCCAGAGTGGGCTGAGCTGTAGCGACGACGCCTGCACCCTCAAGGACCCCGGCCCGCCAGCGAGCGGCGGCGGCGGCGGTGGGGGCGGCGGAGATGGCTGGGGCGACTCGGACGACTACGGAACCGGCGGCTGGGACGACGACGAGGACGGTGGCGGCGGCGACGGCAAGATGAAGCGCTGGTTCATCCAGGCGGGCTTCACCGCGGGGCTGCCCTACGTGCAGGCCGGCATGACCGCCGATAGACCCGCTCCGACCGACGAGGTCTACCTCGACCGCAACACGGGCGCGTTCGTCGACCCGACCCTGGGCAACGTCAATGCCGGCGACCTCGAGTTCCCGAACAGCGAGAGCACGATCGTTTCGCCGTGGGTGCCCGACGGCAACTCGTTCGACAGCTACGAGGAAGACGCCAACCAGAACCCGACTGCCTACGCCGGGCCCGACAACATGAACAGCACACCGGTGTCGATCTCCGGGACGTGCTCGCAGGACGATCAGCAGACCGGCCCGCGTGACTTCGAGCGCGCGCTGAACATGGGCACCACGGACTACAACCTGCTGTACCCGTCGAAGTACTGCGTCCGCGTCAAGGCACCCGGTTTCGCATTCCATCCCGCGATGCGCATGAACTTCGGCTACTTCATCACGGACGCGCTGTCTGTTGCGGCGATCGGGCGCTTTCAGTTTGGTTCGGGCAAGGGAACGATGGCAGGCATGCTGGTCGGCGCGCGCGCCGAGCTCATGCTGACAGGCCTCGAGGAGACCGGGTTCTCGATGTCGATCTTCACCGGTCTGACCGTCGGGCAGATCCAGGCCCAGCCGCCGGCCAGCGGGACGACGGACGGTTCACCGTGGATCATCTCGGGCATGCAGGGCGGTCACTTCGGTAGCAACATGCGCATCCGATTCATGCCGAACTTCGGCATGTTCATCGCGCCGGAGTTCGACGTTCAGTTCCCGAGCTTCCTGATGAACGTCGACGTCACGATCGGCCCTGAGCTCGCGTTCTAGCGGCGGCCGCGAACGCCGCCTACGCGTATGCCGCGCTGAAGCCTGATAGCTGCGCACGCAGCTTGGTCTTGGCGCGCGCCTCCAGCTGACGCGCCCGCTCGCGCGAGACGCCCAGCTGCCTTCCAAGCTCGGCAAGCGACTCGGAGTCGTCGTCGAGGATGCGGCGCTCCACGATGTAGCGCTCGCGCTCGTCGAGCGTCGCGAGCGCGCCGCGCGTGGCGTCCTCCATGCGCGCCTGTCGTCGTGCATCGTCGAAGCGCTCGCTGGCGTCCTGGTCTTCTGCCCGCAGGTTGTCGAGCAGCGTGGACTCGGAGTCGGCGTGGACCGGCCGATTGAGCGAGAGGTCGCGTGCGTCGAGTCGCGCGAGCATGTCGGTCATCTTCGTCGCCGCCACGCCGAACTGCTCTGCGAGTCGCTCGACGACCGCCTCGTTCTCCGTCTCCAGGGCCGCGATGCGCGCACGCTCGCGGCGCAGGCGGAAGTACAGCTTGGAGCGCAGCACGCCGCTGCCTCCACCGACCAGGCTCGCCGACTTCACGACCAGATCCAGGACGTGCGCGCGGATCCAGTAGCCCGCGTACGTGACGAAGCGGGTGCCTTTTTCGGGGTCGAACTTGCGCGCGGCAATGGTCAGCCCAAGGTTGGCCTCAGCGATCAGCTCCGCCAGGGGAATACGATAGCGCTGGTATTGCAGCGCGGCGGCCACGGCGAAGCGGAGGTTCGCCTCCACCAGCGTCTGAACGGCCTCGTCGTCGCCGCCTCGCGCGCTGCGGGCCAGGCCGGCCTCGACCTCACGGCTAAGGCGGGGAATGGCCCGGACGCGTTCGATGTACCGGGCCAGGGCGGGGTCCGAGGAATTTCGCGGGGTGCTCATATAAAACCTTACGTTACGTAACGTAATAAGTTTCACCCAGCAGGGCAATCCTCAAATTCGCGCGCCACCCCAGTGGCACCCATGATGTGCGTGAATGTGGGTGGGCTAGACGGGCAGGCCTACGCGCAGCCCCGGAGGGCGCGGGGCGCGGGCGCTACGGTCAGACGGAAAAGCTGCTGCCGCAGCCGCAGGTGCTCTTCGCAGTCGGGTTGTTGAACTTGAACCCGGCGCCGTACAGCCCCTCGACGTAGTCGATCACCGTACCCTCGAGGTACGTGTAGCTCATCATGTCGACGAACACGGGGATCTCGTCGGTGACGAACCTCTCGTCGATATCCTCGTTCGTCTCGTCGTCGAAGAAGAGGTCGTAGCTGAATCCGGAGCAGCCGCCGCCGATGACACGGACGCGCAGGCCCTGGTCACCAAGGCCCTCGGCCCCCTGGATTTCCTTCACTTTCTTACACGCGGCTTCGGTCAGCGAGATCATCTTCAACTCGTTGTTGGGCCGACTGGGGCGCCGCACCCGATGCTTCGGTGACCTTCTATAGCGCGCGCCTTGGCGACGTCAATCCCGGCACCGGTGCGCCGCGCATCGGGTCAGCTCGTGGCCCCGCTCTCGCTCATGAGTACCGCCGAGACGTTGAAGCGCGCTCGGCTCGGCTCGATGATGCCGGTGATCTTCGGGAATCGCCGTGCATTCGACGGCTCCCCCAGATCGATCTCCTTGGGCCGCGCGAACACCGAGCCGGTGCGGTCGGTCACGAGCTTGATACGCGGCTTGTTGATGGCGCCCTTGTGCTTGGACGGCCCGAGCACGATGCCCCACTCGCCGGTCTCGAACTCGACGACGGTGCCCGTGGGCATGAGGCCCATCGCCTGCACCAGCAGCTTGTAGGTGACCTCGTCGATGCTCTTGTCCTGCGACAGCGCCGCGAGCGCATCGACCGGGGACTTCGGCCGCGCCGTGTCGCGTGGCGCCAAGTGATTCATGAGCACGCGGACGGCGTGCACGATCTTGCTCTGGATGCTCGGCTGCATCGCACGACCATAGACCGGGCCGATGAGCTTCTCGCGCTCCATGTAGGTCGCCTCGAAGCCGGTCACCGTCCGCACCGCGTTCGCGAGATTGACGCCACCGGTGGCAATGAAGAGCGAGGCGGTGAGCGCCGGGACTGCCGCGTCGGCGGCCTCCGCGAGCGGCACGAAACGATCGAGGCTCTCCTTGCCGGCGATGCGGACGCGTCCGGAGTCCGCCATCAGCGCCGCCATCGCGATCTGCGACAGCGCGGTGCGGTTGCGGGTCAGCTTGCGCGCGACCAGGATGCTGAGGATCGCCGTCTGGACCGAACGGCCGGCCTCGTCACGGTGCGCATTCGCGAGTGACGTCATTCCCAGCAGCGAGCCCTCGCTCTGTTCGGCCAGCGAGACGAGGCGCTGCGAGATGCGCTTCACGCGGTGCGGCATCACGGTGCGGCCCTGGGACATCTTGCGGAAGAACTGGCGCATCACCACGAGCGACGAAGCGTAGGCCTGCAGGGCGCGCTCCATGTCGGGGATGTTGTCGTCCTCGGTGTTGCTGTCCTGCAGTGACGTGTCGACGGCACGGACGGCCATGTGGTTGAGCTTCGCCGTCAGGAGCGCTTGCCGCTGGGCGGGATCACGCGAGGCGACGGAGAAGTAGTGAAGGAACTCGAAGAGGTCCTGCTCGGTGAGCTCACCGGTGAAGCTGAGCTCGGAGACACCGGTGAGCTTCAGCAGCCGCCCGACCTCCATCGCCGACTCGTAGATGCCTCGCGTCGCTCGCAGCAACTGGCCACATACGAAGATGGTCTGGTCGACGAACGTGATCGCGACGTAGCCGCCGACGGTACCTGCGAAGTCGATCAGGATCGCATGCGTCTCGGCGACGATCTTCTTGACCGCCTCGTTGTCGATCTGATGAATGATCGAGTTCTTGAGCATGCGGAAGGTCGCCAGGATGATCTCCGCGCCCTTGTCGCGGATCTCCTCCAGCGCCTTGTTGCGCGAGTCGGTCGCCTTGCAGGCGGCGAGGAAGTCGGCCTTTCTTGCGGCGGTCGCGTTCACGACTTGCCCTCCGCTGATTGTGTCGGTGTCCGCGACACCTGCGACTGACGCTGCGCCTGGATTCGGCTACGCCGCTCCTTGCGCGCCTGGCGTTGCGCTTCTGCCTCCGCAGCGCGCGCGGCGGCACGCGTCAACGCCGAGGCTGCTGCCTCGCGAATACGCTGGCCGTTCGTCCAGGGCTTGCTGTTCGCGATCTGGTCCAGCATGTAGAACGACTCACGGCTGGTGGCGACCTCCCCCAGGAAGCGCGCGGCGATCTCGCGCGTCGACTCGAGCGCCTCTGGTCGCAGCAGCTTGCTCTCCTGCAGCCACTGTCGGCAGATCACCTCGCAGCGGTCGGGCTTGAGCGTGGCCAGCGCCTGAAGCGACTGCCTGCGCTCCTCGAGCGGGTGCTTGACGAAGTCGGCATCCTGAATGCGGATCACGAGGAACGGCCCCGCCGCCATGATCTTGTGCTCCTCCAGTGCGCGCAGCGCCGCCAGCCGCACCGCCGGATCCTGGTCCTCCATGAGGATCTTCATCTCCTGCCGCACGCGGCCGCCGGACACGCCTTCGAGGTGCCCGAGCGCTTCGATGCGCACGATCGGGTGCGGGCTCTTTGTGGCCGCGGTGATCGCCTCCTTGCCCGCGGGGGTGCCGAGCTTGTGCAGGATGCGCACCAGCGCCAGTCCGAGCTCGAGATCAGCCGTGTCGAACAGCGCGGCGATCCTCTCCTCGTTGCCCTCGCCTGTCTGCTCGATGAACTGCATCAGCATGTCGCGGATCGGGCCCTCGCCGGACTTCGGCAAGAACTCGACGGCCGCCATGAAGTGCTGGCCCTGGATGCAGTCGAGCACCTGCTCCATGCCCTCGATGTAGCGGTCGCGCTCATCGTCTTCGATCCTCAGGGAGCCCTTGAGGATGTCGTGGAAGGTGTCGGGCGACAGCACATCGGCGGTGATCGCAGCGCGCAGCTTCTGGGTCTCGAGGTCTTGCCCCTTGACCTCGATCGCGTTGCGAAGATCCAGGATCATGTCCATCGCCTTCTGCGGGGCGCCCTCGCCGAGCGCGTCGACGGCGCGCTTCAGCGGTAGACCGACCGTCTCGGCGCGGCCTGTGCGGGCCGAGGCGACGTATGCCTGTGCGGCCGCGACCACGAAGCGCTCACTCGCACCCGCCACATCCATGTCGAGGCGCGCCGCGAGTAGCTGGCGCGTGCTCTCGTCGAGGGCCATCGCGCCCTGAGCCTCGTTCTCCATCGCCTCATCGTCGGCCACGTTGAGGTTCTTGACCCGCGCCGCGGCCGCCTGGTCGATGCGCTCGCCGCGTGACAGGAAGTGGATGATCGCAGCCTTGCTGCTCTCGGCGTCCGTTGCGCCGCTGGCCTCCGTACGTCGCTCCTTCCACGCCTCGTCGAGGCCACCGCGGTGGTCGACCTTTGCTCCCTCGAGCACGCGCTTGCGGTCCGCCTCGAAGCGTGCGCGCTCGTCCTGGTTGCCCTCGGCGAACGAGTCGACAGCCTGGTGGAAGACGTGGTCGAAGCCGCCGTCCCACAGCTTCGTGACCATGTCGTCCTCGGGCGCGAAGTCCTCCATCGGGTCGAGCCGAAGCAGGTCGACGAACCTGATGAACTCGAGCTCGTCGAGACCGGGGGTGAAGCCCATCGCGCGCACGCCGTCGCTGAAGAGCTGGTACGGAATGCGGTTCCACGGGACCTCGGGTTCCCAGATCGTACGGTCCCCCGAGACGAAGCCGTACGGCGTGAGATCCCACGCAAGCGCTACCTCGCAGCGCATCAGCCCGGATGCGAGCTCCTTGAACGCTTCGTCGAAGCGACGCCTCGTCTCCGGGTGGTCCTCGCTGTACTGCATCGTCGCGACCAGAGCGCGCTCGAGCGCGAGGAAGACGTCCACGAGCGACTGGGCCTCCTCGGGGGTATTGCTCGCCGGGTCGTAGAAGTCGATGGCGCTGTCGTCATCGTCGTCGTCATCATCGAGGTTGGACTCGTACTGGGTCAGCTCCGCGCCATGCACGGTCGCCGCCATCAGCGCCTTGTCCGGCGCCACCTCGTCGGTCGAGACGTCCTGACCCTCGAGGGCCTTGATGACCTCGGCCAGCTCTTTTCGCATTTCGGTTGCGTCGGCGAACCGGTCGTCACGCTCGTAGGCGAGCGCCTTGTCGACCAGCGCGACGAGCGCGAAGGGCGCGTTGTTGAGCACGCGCGCCAGCGAGCGTGCGGGCCGGGTCGCGGCCGCTACGAGCATCTCGCCCGCGGTCTCCGCCTCGTGTACGGGCAGTCCGGTCAGCAGCGTGAACACGGTGGCGCCCATCGCGTAGAGGTCCGTTCGGCCGTCGACGTCGTCCCAGCGACCCATCGCCTGCTCGGGTGCCATGAACGACGGCGTCCCCATCACCATGCCGGTCTGGGTCGCGCGCACGTTCTCCTCGCGCAGCCGGGCGATGCCGAAGTCGAGCACCTTCACCTTGTTCTCGCCAGTGACGAAGAGGTTCTCGGGCTTGAGGTCGCGGTGGACGATCTTGTGGGCGTGGGCCGCCTCGAGGACGGCGAGCGTCTCGTCGAGGATCTGGAGCGTCTCGACGACCGGCAGGCGCCCACCGGCCTTCTCGGCCTTCGCGTCCACGGGGTCGCCCTGCAACAGCTCCATCACGAGGTAGGGCACGCCGTGTTCGTCGACGTCGTCGTCGAGCACCTTGACGGTGCCGTCGTGTCCGACCTTGTTGGCGATGTACGCCTCGCGCAGGAAGCGCGTGCGCACCTCCTCGTTCTGCCCGACCTCGGGGTGGAGGATCTTGATGGCAGCAACGCTGCCGTTGCGGTGGGTGGACATGTAGACCGCAGCCATGCCGCCGATCCCGATGAGTGCATCGAGACGCCACTTTCCGCTGATCATGACTCCCACTCGCGTCCGGCACGCCGCGACGAGTGGATCCTCATCCGTCATGGATGATCCCTCCGACAGGCATCAATTTTCACATGCTCGTCACGGGGGGGCAAGCAAAGCTGCAGTCGTCACTGTGCGACGATGTGGTGGATGTCGGATGGTCGCGCGCTCCCCCCGGTCGCTTGCCGTCGCCAGCGGTCGCTAGTCGCGGACGCGGATCGTCTGCCCGGATGCGCTGAGCGCGGAGCTTCCGTCGGCGTGCGTACTCTTGAGGTAAGCCAGGCCGACCCACTTGGCTTGACCATCATCCGTCATGCCGCTCGTCACCTCGCCCACTTGTTTGCCCTCCGAGTCGAGCACCTGCGTGTCGGCGGGCGGCGCGTCGGCCTCGATCGCGACCAGCTGCTTCGACAGGCGACCGCGGCTCTCGAGCGTGCAGACCACCTCCTGGCCGAGGTAGCAGCCCTTGTTGAACGACACGGCGCGGTCCTTGAGGCCCGCCTCCTGGGGGTAGTGTCGCTCGTCGAAGTCGACGGCGAACCTCGGTCGCCCACGGCGCAGCCGCGCCAGCTCCCAGCCATCCTCGGCGATCTCGACCGCCGCCGGTTGCGCCGTCTGCAGCGTGTGGAGCACGCCCGCCACGTCGGCCTGGTCCACCAACAGCATGTGGCCACCGGTGCCGAGCTCGTCGGCCTCGAAGATGCGACCCGCTGGCGCCGCCGCCGACACCGCCCGCGCGGCCTCGGGCCCTTGTACGCTGATCACCGCGCGGCCGGGCACACGCTCCAGCTCCACGTCCTCCATGATGATCTGCGACTCGAAGCTCTCGAGCACGCGCTCGGCGGCGCTCTCGGGGAGCAACACCGACAGCCCGTCGCCGCGGTCGAGCATCCAGACGTCGGCCATGATCTTGCCCTTGACGGTCACCGCCAGGCAGTAGACCGCTTGCCCGTCGGCGGTGTGTCTCACGTCGTTCGTCACCTGGCCGTTGAGCCAGCTTCGGGCGTCGTCGCCCTGCACGTCGACCTCGACGAGGTCCGTCCGTGTCCGCACGCCGGCCCCCTCTAGCACCGCCTCAGCTTGCTGCGTCGTGGATGTCATCTTCGCGTCCTCTGCCAATTGGTCGAGCGCAGCGGCCTATTCGTCAAGTAGCAGTCTGCCCGCGATGACCTCCTGCGGGCCCGCGGAGGTCTCGATCCGCACCGCGCCGGACGGGGCAACCCCCCGCAGCCAGCCGTGAACCTGTCCACAGCGTACGCGGCGGTCCCGCATTGCGAGACGAACATCCACTGCGGCGGCGATCGGCGCTGGCCCCGTCTCCACGAATTGTTCGACGCGTCGCTCCACGTGGGACAGGAGCTCCGCCATGACGGCGTCGCGATCGATTTGCGCTGCGGCCGGGTCGCACGCGCGCAGGGAGGTCGCGGTGTCGGCCAGCTCTGGGTCGAACGAGGTGCGGTTGACGTTGAGCCCGATGCCGATCACCACCGCCTGCACGTCCTGGGCCATGCTGCTGGCCTCCACCAGGATGCCCGCGCATTTGCGGCCCCCGATCCAGACATCGTTGGGCCACTTCACCTGCGCAGGCTCGCGATGGCCCTGCGCATCGAGCCGCGCCTGCACCGTGTCGGCGACGCCCAGGCCGACCGCCAGCGTGAGCGGCGGCAGCGCGGCGAGCGCGACGCGCGGGCGGTCGACGATCGACAGGTAGAGATCGCTGCCCGAGGGCGACGACCAGCTTCGACCCTGGGAGCCGCGGCCGGCCGCCTGGGTGTCGGCCACCACCACGTGGCCATCGACCGCGCCCTCAGCGGCCGCGCGCTGGGCGTCGTCGTTGGTCGAGCCCGTCCGCGTCAGCGCTGTGAGGCTGCGTCCGTAGCGAGCCGTCGTCAGTAGCTGTGCGAGGCGCCGTGCGCGTTCCTCGTCGGTGCTGTTCACGCGCCTTCCCAGTCGAGCCCGAGGTCGACGCGGTCGGGCGAGTGCGTGAGCGCCCCGACACTGATGATGTCGGCGCCCGCGCGGGCGAGCGTCGCCACCCGCGATGCATCGACGTTGCCCGAGACCTCGACGAGCGCACGCCCGGCGACGAGCTGCACGCCCCGCGCGACGTCGGCGTCGTCGAAGTTGTCCAACATCACCACGTCGGCGCCGGCCGACAGCGCCTGCTCGAGCTGCTCCAGGCTGTCGACCTCGCAGGTGACGCGCCCGGTGTGCGGCGCCTGCGCCTTCGCGCGGGAGATGGCGCGGGCGATCGAGCCCGATGCGGCGATGTGATTGTCCTTGATGAGCACCGCCGCGCCCAGGTCCTCGCGGTGGTTGTGCCCGCCGCCGCAGCGCACCGCATAGCGCTCGAGCGCGCGCAGCCCTGGGGTCGTCTTGCGCGTGTCGGTGACGCGGGTGGTGCTGCCCTGCGGCAGCTCGGCGACGAAGCGTCGAGTCGTGGTGGCGATGCTCGAGAGTCGCTGGGCAAAGTTCAGCGCGACCCGCTCGGCGGCGAGCAGCGACCGCGCCGCCCCCGACAGACGCATGGCGATGTCGCCCCCGGACAGCTGTGCACCGTCATGCACCACGGCCTCGACGCACAGCAGCGCGTCGACCTGCCGCGCGACCTCGCGCACGACCGGCGCTCCACAGAACACGAGCACCGAGCGCGCGCCCATCGAGGCCGCACCCTGTGTGGAGGCATCGACGCAGGCATCGGTGGTGAGGTCGCCGCGTCCGAGGTCCTCCTCGAGCGCAGTCCTCACGATGGCGGCCACGGTCGTGGTCGGGGGCTGCATCCCGAGCTTCATAGCACAGTCGGCAGGTCGCTAGAGCCAGCCGCGCACGAGCACGTCGGAGAGCAGATTGCACAGGGCGTGAAACACGATGGCAGCGCCGATGCCCCCCTGGCGCGCGGCCAGCCACGTGAAGGCGAGCGCGGGGAAGAAGACGGCGAGCCTGGCGGGGTTGAGGTCGACCGCGAAGTGCAGCAGCGCGAAGAGCGCGCACTGCAGCAGCGCCGCCCGCGGCGACAGCTCGGCGCCGAGCACCCGCCGGCTGTCGGCGAAGGCGTCCCCGAGGCGCCCCTGCACATAGCCGCGGAAGAGCGCTTCCTCCGGCAGGCCGACCACGAGCAGCTGGGCGAGCGCATAGGACGCGGGGTCCACCGGTGGACGCCACTGGAACGCTTCGGCCGGCGTGTGCCACCAGTGGAATGCGAGCGCGAACGGCGGGAAGACCAGCAGCGCCAGCAGGCCACCTGCGAGCAGCGCGCGGCGAGCGTCGGGCCAGGCGGCGCGCAAGGCGTGCAGCGTGTCGGCGACGGCTCCGCGCTCGTCGACCTGCGCGTCGCGCGGTGCCTCGAGAAGGCCACCTAGCCGCATTCCGTAGCGGCGCAGCCCATCCGGCTGTCGCTGGGCCATCTGTATGGCCACCACGACGAACAGCGCGCCTACTGCCATGTGGACGTATTCGGCGAGCCATGGCACGGCACGTGCCGCGTCGATGGCGAGGGTCGCCCCGGTCACGCCGAGGCAGACCGTCAGCACCTCCACAAGCGCTTGTCTCTGTTGTCCCACCGCGCGGCCCTCGTCCGCGGTTGTACGTCGCGGCACTGCACCGCCACAAGCGACGCGACCCGGTAGCGACTCGGCTGCGTCCGCTTGACCGCCCCATTCACGCCCCTACACTCGCGGGGTCGGGTGCATGCGCGCTGCAGCAAGCAGGTACCGAAGGGTTCGGAGACGGCTTGATACCCGAAGAAGTCATTGGTGAGCTGCGCGAGCGCACGGACATAGTCGCCGTCATCGGCGAGTACGTGCGTCTCAAGAAGCGCGGCGCCAATCACCTCGGCCTGTGCCCCTTTCACAACGAGAAGTCGCCCTCGTTCAACGTGCACGCGGGTCGCAAGTTCTTTCACTGCTTCGGCTGCAAGGCATCGGGCGACGTGCTGTCCTTCCTGATGCGTGTCGAGGGCCTTTCGTTCCCCGAGGCCGCCCGCAACCTCGCGGAGCGCAGCGGTGTCGAACTGCCGGAGGCCGATCGCCAGCAGGACGCGGCCGAGGCGCGCGCCCGCGAGCGCAAGGAGGGGCTGTATGCGGTGATGGAGGCGGCGACCGCGTACTACGAGCAGCAACGCCGCGAGCATCCGCGCGCCTCGCTCGCCACCGACGCGCTTGCGGGCCGCAGCATCTCGGATGCGACCGCAGATGCCTTCCGCATCGGCTTCGCGCCGCCGCAGTGGGACGGGCTGCTCGACCACCTGAAGGCGAAGGATCTCTCCCTGAAGGACGCGGAGGAGCTGGGCCTGATCGTGCCGCGCCGCGACGCCTCGGGGCACTACGACCGCTTTCGCAATCGCTTGCAGTTTCCGGTCAGCGACGTGTCCGGGCGCGTCGTCGCCTTCAGCGGTCGCATCCTCGAGTCGGACAAGCCGAAGGATGACGACCGGCCCGAGCCGAAGTACGTCAACAGCCCCGAGGGGCCGCTCTACCACAAGGGTTCACTGCTCTTCGGCATGCACCAGGCGCGCGTCGACATGCGCCGCAACGGCTGGGGCGTGCTGTGCGAAGGGAACTTCGACGTGCTCGCGCTGCACGAGGCCGGGGTGGCAAACGCGGTCGCCCCCCTCGGCACCGCGTTCACGTCAGCGCAGGCCAAGGCCCTGGCTCGCTTCGCCTCCCGCGCCACCGTGATGTTCGATGGGGACGCGGCCGGGATGAAGGCGGTGGGGGCTGCGTATCCGCTGCTGCAGCAGGCGCAGATCTCCGCCCGGGTGGTCAGCCTGCCCAAGGGGGAAGATCCGGACAGTTATCTCAGGGCGCATGGGAGCGATGCCCTCAAGGCCCTGATCGACGGTGCGCCGGGCATCGTCGAGGCGCTGATCGACGCCGCTGCAGAGGGGGCGGGCTCGGGCGCCGCCGAGCGCGCCGAGGCGATCCAGGCCCTCGGCCCGGTCCTGAAAGCCGTTGATAATCCGGTGGAAATCGAATTGTACATCGAGCGGGTGGCCCGTCGATTCGGCATCGCGGATCAGCGTGCCGTGCGCCAACAACTGCGCCGTGGGGTGCTTGCAACGCGCGGACGGGGGACAAGCAGGGAACGGGCCAACGCGCCGCCTCCGGAGCGCCGGGTCGAGCAGCCGACGCCTGTCAAACTACCGAAATTACAGGCAGAACTTGTGGGCCTGTTGCTCGACGTCCCGGAACTATTTTGCTCAGAGGACGGAAAAAAGCTAGCGGAGCTTTTGACGAGCCCTGAACTTCAGTGCATCTTCCGCTCCGCCGCTGAACTTGTTCAGAAAAATGGGGTTCTTGATGGCTCGGCGCTACTCTCCGACGTATCGGAGGGTGGGGCCCTGAGTTGGTTAAGCGAGCGGCTTGCGGTTGAAACTTATGGCGAGAAGTCAGAAGCCGAAGACGTCCTACGCCGCGGAATACCCCTATTGGCCAAGCGGAACATCGAACGTGAGCTCCCCCTGCTGGCCCAACAGATCAGTCAAGCACGTCGAGAGGGCGACGAGGCGAAGGCTGTGTCATTGACTAGACAGCGGGATGAGCTGGCACAGAGCGCCAGCCGGCTTATCCGTGGACTCCAGAGGTAACGATGCCCGCCAAACGCACTGCCAAGACCTCGGCTGAAGCCAAGCGAGCGCCCAAGGGCGCCAACACGAGCCCCAAGACGGCCACCGCCCGCAAGGCCACGACGTCGAACGGCGCCGCAGCCCCCAACGGCGCGGCAACAAAGAAGCCCAAGAAGGCGGCGGCGCCGAAGAATGGCAAGGCGGCCAAGGAGCCCGAGATGAAGGAGGCCAAGACCCCGAAGGCTGCCAAGACTGCCAAGGCAACCAAGGAGCCCAAGGCGAAGGACTCCAGGGCCAAGGCGAGCAACGGCAAAGCCGTGGCTGCGGCGAAGGTCAAGCCGGCCGCCAAGCCGACTCCCGAGGAGATGGAGCGAGCGGCCGACGAGCTGCTCGCAGCGGCCGATGGTGAGAAGGCCGTCGTGACGGGCAAAGCCAAGGGCAAGAAGGCCAACGGCAAGCGCAAGGAGGTCCAGCGCCTGCTCGACACCGGCCGCGCCCGCGGCTTCCTGACCTACGACGAGGTCAATGACGCACTGCCGCCCGAGATGGTGACCTCCGAGCAGATCGACGATCTGATGGTGTTGCTCAACACCGCCGAGATCGAGGTGGTCGTCAACGCCAATCAGGCGTCTGCGAAGCGCGACGCCAAGAAGGCGAAGGCCGCAGCGGCGCAGCCTGCTGCGGCGGCTGGCGCGACGGCGACCAAGGGCAAGGGCAAGGGCAAGGCAGCGGCCGCCGGTGTGGGCTCGCTACCGCCGCCTCCGATCGAGGATGCCGAGGTCGCCAAGTCGAGTGACCCCGTCCGCATGTATCTCCGCAAGATGGGCTCCGTGTCGTTGCTGACGCGTGAGGGCGAGGTCGAGATCGCCAAGCGCATCGAGGACGGCGAGGGGATCATCTTCAAGGTGCTCGTCACCTCGCCCGTCGGTGTCCACGAGATGCTCGAGATAGGCGAGACGCTGAGGCGCGGCCAGTCGCGCGTCAAGGACATCGTCAAGGGCTACCAGTCGCACGAAGACCCGGAGGAGGCGGCCGCCATCGAGGAGCGTGCGATCAAGCACGTCCTCAAGTGCATGGACAAGGTCAAGCGTCTCGAAGGTCAATGCGCCAGCGTGCGCGCCGAGCTCGCCGCCGTGAAGCGTCCGACCGAGAAGGTGCGCCGCACTGCGAACGACCAGCTCGCCAACGTGCAAGGTGACCTCGCGGCTTGCGTCTACGACTGCAACCTGACCAAGAAGACGATCGAGGACGTCGTCCAGCGCATCAAGGGGCACATCCGCCGGGTCGAGGGAGCCGAGCAGGATATCGCGGAGGCCGAGTACGGCGTGCGCGGGCTGCGCGCCGCCGACATGGAGAAGACGATCGTGCAGATCCAGTCGAGCCCGACGGCGGAGCGTCGGCTGACGCGCCGCTATGGCGGGGTCGAGGACATCCAGGCGGCGATGGCTGCCATCTCCGACGCAGGCGTGAGCCTTGGGAAGGTCGAAGAGGACATCGGTCACTCGGTGGACGCTCTGCGGCAGACGTACCGCAGGCTCAACCAGGGCGAGCGCCTGGCCGATCGCGCGAAGTCCGAGCTGGTCGAGGCCAACCTGCGCCTCGTGGTCTCGATTGCGAAGAAGTACACCAACCGCGGGCTGCAGTTCCTGGACCTGATCCAGGAGGGCAACATCGGCCTCATGAAGGCGGTCGACAAGTTCGAGTACCGCCGCGGCTACAAGTTCTCGACGTACGCGACCTGGTGGATTCGCCAGGCGATTACGCGTGCGATCGCTGACCAGGCGCGAACGATTCGCATTCCGGTCCACATGATCGAGACCATCAACAAGCTGATCCGTACGTCGCGCTACCTCGTGCAGGAGCTCGGACGCGAGCCGAACCCGGAGGAGATCGCCCTCAAGATGGAGATGCCGCTCGACAAGGTCCGCAAGGTCCTGCGCATCGCGAAGGAGCCCATCTCACTCGAGACTCCGATCGGTGAGGAGGAGGACAGCCACCTCGGTGACTTCATCGAGGACAAGTCGATGGCGTCCCCGGTTGAGACCGTGATCAACAACAACCTCGAGGACCAGACTCGCCGCGTCCTCAAGACGCTGACGCCGCGCGAGGAGAAGGTGCTCCGTATGCGCTTCGGCATCGGCGAGAAGAGCGACCACACCCTCGAGGAGGTCGGCCAGGACTTCGAGGTCACGCGCGAGCGCATCCGACAGATCGAGGCGAAGGCGCTACGCAAGCTCCGCCACCCGAGCCGCTCCAAGCAGCTGCGCAGCTTCGTCGACGGCTGAGCGCGCGCCCGACCCCGTGGCTTGTCGCGCTGGTACGGCTGCGGTATCCATCAGCGGGAACTCTGTGAATTCACGGCCCTTGCGGCCGAGCGTTCGCGACGGGCCCATAGCTCAATTGGTTAGAGTCCCCGGCTCATAACCGGGTTGTTGCTGGTTCAAGTCCAGCTGGGCCCACCCCTCGGCGTTGTCTGTGCGACGTGAACTCGCCGGCGCACGGGTCGCGTCGGGCCCATGCGTTGCGCGATGGGTCCCAAAGGGGTTGCCTAGCCGGCGTATGCGAAGTACACGGCAGCCCCTTAAGGAGGCTGATCAGGTGCTCGAAGAGCTTGATGCGCTAGCACGAATCGCCGAAATCGATACGCAGGCCCACGCGGCCGAGAGCGAGTTGAACGGGATTCCCGAGCAACTCGGCACGCTCGACGCTGACGTGGACACGCTTCGCGGTCTGCTCGATGCCGAGCGCGAGGAGCTCGCGGAGGCCGATGCTCTGCTCTCTGCGCAGGACGCGGAGATTCAGAACGCCAACTCGTCCCTCGCGAAGTCGAAGTCGAAGGCCGCGCGCGCGCGCAATATGCGGGAGGCCGATGCGGTGGAGCGAGAGCTCGAGGTCGTGCGCCGGACGCTCCGCGATCGTGAGACCGAGCGCGAGACGCTCAGTGCCGCGATCGAGACGCGACGCCAGTCGGTCACCAAGCACGAGGGTGAGTTCCAGAAGTTGCATGACTTCGCCGCCGAGGAGCACCGCAAGAGCGACGCGCGTCTGGGCGAGCTGCGCGGTGAACTCGACACAGTGCTGGCAGGGCGTGCGGCCGAGGCCGCCAAGGTGCCCGGCGACGTGATGCGGCGCTACGAGCTGATCCGCAAGCGCCGCGGCGGCGTCGCGGTGGCACACGTCAAGGCCGATTCCTGCTCGGGTTGCCAGATCGGGATCCGCCCGATGCAGGTGATCGCGATTCAGAAGTGCGAGACCCTCGAGCAGTGCCCACAGTGCAGTCGGTTTCTGCTCCGCACGCCGGAGGCCTCTGTCGCCACGGCTGACGAGTCGGTCGACGCCGAGCCAGCAGCGCCCGACGCGACCGAGTCGGACGACGCTTCCTCCGACGTCGCGGACTGAGCCCGGCCTGGTGTGCGCTGGCCGCCGGCCGTGACGGTCAGGCGCTCAGACGAACGTCAGCCACTCTGGGTGCAGCTCCTCCGGGCCACGGACAGCCTGGAAGTAGCGTGCCTGCAGGCGCGTCGTGAGCGGTCCGCGGGCGCCTGCGCCAACGGCGCGCTCGTCGACCTCGCGCACGGGCGTCACCTCGGCGGCGGTTCCCGAGAAGAAGACCTCGTCCGCGATGTACAGCTCGTCGCGGGTGATGTGGCGCTCCACCAGGGGGATGCCCATCTCGCGGCAGAGCGTGATCACCGAGTCGCGCGTGATGCCACCCAGGATCGACCCGCCCAGCGGCGGCGTGATCACCTCGCCGCCGCGCACGACGAAGATGTTCTCGCCGGATGCCTCTGAGACGTAGCCCTGGGGGTCGAGCATGATGGCTTCGTCGTAGCCACACGCGACGACCTCCCGCTTGGCGAGGATCGAGTTGACGTAGTTCCCGACGACCTTGGCCTTGGTCATCGTGATGTTCACACCGGGCCGAGTGAACGAGCTGACCTTGGCGCGGATGCCGTTCTTCAGCCCGTCGTCGCCGAGATAGGCGCCCCAACGCCAAGCCGCGATCGTGAGGTGGATGGGATTGTCGCGGCCATACAGCCCCATTGCGCCAGCACCGACGAAGGCCAGCGGCCTCAGGTAGCACTCGTCGAGCTTGTTCTCGCGGATCGTCTGGAGGCACGCCTCCGTGACCTCTGCCGGAGTCCAGCGCATCGCGATATCGGCGATTTTGGCCGACTGGAAGAGCCGGTCGACGTGCTCCGGGAGGCGAAAGACGGCGCTGCGTCCGTCGTCCCGGGCGTAGCAGCGGATGCCCTCGAACGCGCCCAGCCCGTAGTGAAGGGTGTGGGTGAGGACATGGACCCGGGCTTCGTCCCAGGGGACCAGCTCACCATCCATCCAGATCTTCTCGACCTTGTCGACCATGACCTTCCTTTCATACCACAGCTCCCCACGTCGGCTCTGTAGGCATTCGGTCACGTTCCAGTGCCTCTGCGGCGACCCTCCACGGCGGGTCATGGCGGCACGACCCGCGGTGCCCTGCGCCCCGGAAATCTCAGGGGTTTCCGGCTGCCCGCCAGGTTGACGCTCGTAGGGGCATGGAGTAGAACCCGCCGGCCTCTCCACCACCCGGTCAGAGGCTTCCTAGGACATCACCGGTGCTGTTGCTTACCCAGATGCTGTGGCTCATGCAGCCTGAGGCCACCAGCGCGCTCACGAGCGGATCCAGTACGGGGTCCGCACCTGCAGCGCCGGCAGGCGGCGTCGCGCCGGCGCCGAGCATGCTGGAGACGACCGCTCCGCTGCTGGTGATGTTCGCCATCTTCTACTTTCTGCTGATCCGACCCCAGCAGAAACGTCAGAAGGAGACGGAGCAGATGCTCAAGGTGCTGCGCAAGGGCGACAAGGTTCGCACCACGGGCGGCATCCGCGGCGAGATCACCGACCTCGGCGACGCCGACGTCACACTCCAGATCGATGCGAAGGTGAAGGTCAACGTTCTGAGGTCACACATCGCATCCAAGATCACCAAGCCCGCCGGCGAAGAAGCCAAGGCATAGGGCGCGATCTCGAGGCTCACCCACGATGGATAGAGGATGGTACACGCGCTTCCTGGTCGTCTCGGTACTCGCCGTCGGCGCGGCCCTGACTGTCTGGTCGGCGCTGACGAACACGTCGGAGGGTAGCGACCCGCATGTCGCGTGGCTGCCGCCTCCTCCTGCCGAATTGGCGACCGATGCCAAGCTCGCCCCGGGGCTCGACATCAGCGGCGGTCTGCGCCTGATGTACGAGGTCGAGGTCGACGAGGCCATCCGCGACCGCCGCGACCTGCGCGCCGATCAGCTGTTGCGCAAGCTCGGTGCGCGCTTCGGCCTCTTTGAAGAGGATACGACGCCGACTCGGGAGCAGCTCTCCGAGACGCGCGAGCGCGTCACCATCAAGAAGGATGGCGAGCGGCGCATCAAGCTCACGTTCAAGAATGCGGCCGACGCCGCCAAGCTCGATCGCGAGTTGATCACCTACTACGGCGACCTGAACGAGGCATCGACCGGCGAGACCGAGAAGGTGCTCGAGGTGCAGCCGGAGTTCCTCGAGCGCATCCGTGACACCGCGGTCCAGCAGGCCAAGGAGACGATCGCCGACCGCATCGACGCACTCGGTCTCGCGCAGGCTGCTGTCACGGCGCAGAACACCGAGATCATCGTCGAGGTCCCTGGCGCGGACGACGTCGAATTCGACCGTATCCGCGAGCTGATCAGCAAGACTGCGCGGCTGGAGTTCAAGATCGTCGACGACGAGTCGACCTTCATTCGTGACCTGACCGATCTGCCGGAGGGCATCACTCGCCAGAGCGAGCAGGCGCAGGCGGGCGAGGGGCGCAACACGGTCTCGACGTACCTCGTGGCCCGTGGGGAGGGCGCGCGACAGCGTCTTGCCGAATACGTCCAGGGGTTGACCGATACTGAGAAGGTTCCCGACGATCACAGCCTGTTGCTCGCCGAGCTCGAGATCGCGCCAGATGCCGATGGCGCGGGGCCGTCGACCACCGAGCAGGGCTGGCGGAGCTACTACCTGCACGGTCGTGCCGAGGTCACCGGTCAGGACATCGAGGACAGCTTCGTCGCCAACGACCCGCAGGATGGGCGGCCGATCGTGAGCGTCACGTTCAACGACGTGGGCGCGGGCAAGTTCCGACAGCTGACGGGCCGCAACATCAAGCGGCGCATGGCCATCGTGCTCGATGACATCGTCAAGTCGGCGCCGGTCATCCAGGCGGAGATCGGCAAGCGCTGCACGATCACCCTGGGTGGTTTCCGCGACTACAACCTGATCCTCGAGGAAGCCAACGACCTCGTCATCGTGCTCAAGGCGGGCTCACTGCCCGTGCCGATTCGCCCGGCCAACGAGCAGATGATCGGCCCGAGTCTCGGCCGCGACGGCATCGAGAAGGGCGCGATGGGAGGCGTCATCGGCGTCTCGCTCGTGCTCGTCTTCATGCTCATGTACTACCAAGTGGCCGGCATCGTCGCGAACATCATGGTGCTCTTGAACCTGCTGTTCCTCGTAGCGGGTCTCTCGCTGCTGGGCGCCACCATCACGCTGCCCGGCGTCGCCGCCATCGCACTCAACATCGGTATGGCGGTGGATGCCAACGTGCTGATCACGGAGCGCATTCGTGAGGAACTGCGCAACGGCAAGTCCACGCGGGCTGCGATCGACCAGGGCTTCGCGCGTGCGTTTTGGTCGATTATCGACAGCCAGTTCACGACCTTCCTCGCCGGTGTGGTGTTGTTCCAGTATGGCACCGGTCCCATCAAGGGCTTCGCGGTCACACTCATGATCGGTATCTGCACGTCGCTGTTCACGGGTGTCTTCTGTTCACGCGTGGCCTTCGACTTGATCGCCCGCGGTCTGCGCGTCGAGCGCCTCAGGGTTGGGTGACGCCATGCAGTTCTTCAAGCCAGGCAAGACCATCGACTTCCTCGCGTACCGAAAGACCTTCGGTACGATCTCGGCCATCCTCGTCGCGCTGAGCTTCATCTCGATCTTCTTCCCCGGGCCGAACTTCGGAATCGACTTCAAGGGCGGCACCGAGCTCGAGATCGGCTTCAAGGGCGAGGTCGGTCCCGGTCAGCTGCGCTCGGCGGTCACGGATCTCGGCTACGACTCGCCCGAGGTCGTCGCCGTCATGGGCGCCGACAACCGCTACATCATCCGCATCCAGGAGGTGTCGGCGATGGGTGCGGGTCAGGTCGACAAGATCCGCAAGGGCGTTGCGGCCGCCCTCGGAGGTGCAGAGATCGAAGAGATGAAGGTCTCGCCCGGTGGTGACAAGATCTCGCTTCGGCTGTCCGCCGCGGCAGATACCGATGCGATCCGGAAGGCGCTGATCGACGCCGGTGCAAAGGTGCGCGGCGTCTCCGTCTTCGGCCCCGAAGATGACTTCCGCTACGAGGCTCGCCTGCTCGGCGTCGGCGACGAGGTCGTCAAGGGTCTGATCGCGAAGCTCGGTGACAGCGGTCCGGACCCGGACAACATGCGCATCGAGTGGGTCGGCCCCAAGGCCGGTCAGCAGCTGCGCGACTCCGCGATCCAGGCGCTGCTCTATGCCATCGCCTTCATCATGGTCTACGTGGCCTTCCGCTTCGACCTGCGCTTCGCACCCGGCGGCGTGATCGCGATGGTGCACGACGCGCTGATCACCATCGGGCTCTTCGTACTGCTGCAGAAGGAGGTCAACCTCGCGACGGTTGCCGCCCTGCTGACGGTCGTCGGCTACTCGATCAACGACACGATCGTCGTCTACGACCGCATTCGCGAGAACATGGCTCGGATGCGGGACACGAGCCTCTACCACCTGATCAACGTCAGCACCTCGCAGACGCTCTCGCGCACGGTGGTGACCTCGATCACCACGCTGCTCTCGATTACGGGCTTTTTCATCTGGGGCACCCCGGTCATCCGCGATATCGTCTTCGCTCTCTTCGTGGGGTTCCTCGTTGGCACGTACTCGTCGATCTACATCGCTGCGCCGTTCACGGAGTGGATGGACCGGCGCTTCTTCCGGGCCTGACGCTCCCCGGGGCGAGCGGCGCTAGTGGACTTCGAGGTCCGCCGCACTGACCCGCAGGTCGCTGGCGAGCTCGGCCAGGAGCTAGGGCTGTCCTCGACCGTCGCGCAGCTGTTGCTGCATCGCGGGTTGTCGGATGTGGAGCAGGCCCGGCGCTTCCTCGCGCCCAAGCTCGCTCACCTCTCGGCTCCGGATGCGATGGCGGACCGCGTCGCGGCTGCCGATCGGCTCGCCCACGCGGTGCGGACCGGCGAGCGCATCGCGATCTTCGGCGACTATGACGTGGACGGGACGACCAGCGCCGCAGTGCTTGCGGAGATCCTCTCCGCGCTCGGCGGCGAGGTGGTGGTCGAGATCGCCAACCGCTTCGATGGCGGCTACGGGTTCAGCCAGGAGGCGCTCGCCCGCGTGCTCGCCCACTCGCCGGCGCTGGTAGTCACCTGCGACTGCGGTTCCAGCGACCACGCGCGGCTTGCCCAGCTCGCACCGAAGGGCATCGACGCGATCGTCGTCGACCATCACCTGGTTCCCGACGAGCCACTGCCCGTGCTCGCGTTCCTGAACCCCAACCGCCCGGACTGCGGCTTCGGCTTCAAAGGCCTGTGCAGCGCAGGCCTCGCGCTGTCGCTCGGCGCCGGCGTCCGGGGCAGCCTCGATGCACCGCTCGATCTTCGCCGGTTTCTCGATCTGGTCGCCCTGGGCACGATCGCCGATGTGGTGCCGCTCGCGGGTGACAACCGGGCGCTCACGCGGGCGGGACTACAGCTGCTCTCCTCGCCGCACCCGCGGCCTGGCATCGCCGTGTTGCGCGAGCTGGCCAAGGTACGCCCTGGCACCGCCCTGGGCGCGATCGACGTCTCGTACAAGCTGACCCCTCGGCTGAATGCTCCAGGCCGGCTAGGCGACCAGGGCATCTCGCTGTCGCTCCTGCGCGCCGGTGACATGGAGAGCGCGCGCGAGCTGGGCGCGCGCATCGACGAGCTCAACGAGCAGCGTCGCGGCATCGAGCGGGAGGTCACGAGCGCGGCGCTGCAGCAGGCGCGCGACGTCTACGGGGCGTCACCCACGGGCGGCGTCGTGGTGGGCGCCGAGGGTTGGCATCGTGGGGTGGTGGGCATCAGCGCCGCGCGATTGGTCGACGAGCTCGGTGTTCCGGTCGTCGTGGTCGGCTTCGACGGCGGCGAGGGCCACGGCAGCTGCCGGACCCCGGATGGGTTTCGCCTCTACGATGCGCTGACGCAGTGCGCTGCCTCGCTCACGCGCTTCGGCGGGCATCAGGCCGCGAGTGGCGTCAGCCTGCCCGCCGATCGCCTGGACGCCTTCCGGGCGGACTTCGCATCCGCCATCGAGCAGCAGGCGGCGGACGCCGGGCCACGGCCGCCCGTCATGGTCGACGTCGTGGTCGATGGCCGGGACTTCCCGGTGCCGCGCGCCAGCGAGCTAGCCCAGCTCGAGCCCCTCGGCGAGGCAAACGCCCAGCCACTGTTCCACGTGCCCCGAGCCACCGTCGCGATGCGCAGGGTGGTGGGCCAGGGGCAAGACCACCTGAAGCTCCAGCTCGGCCTGCCCGGGGGCAAGCTCTCCGCCTTCGGCTTTGACCTGGTGGGCACGCCCGGGGACGTCCCCGAGGGCACGGACGTCCAGGTTTTGGGCAGTATCCGGCCGGACAGCTGGCGTGGGGGCGAGGCCGTGGAGTTGCACATCGAGGCGATCGAGCCGGCCTGACGCGGCGTACCTGGCCATCGAGGTTTCGAGCGGCTAGACTGCGGCGACAATTGTCGACGTTATTCGACTGATTTCGGGAGGGTGGGGCATTGACCTCGACTACCAAGCAAGCTTTTCGAGCCGTGCTTACCGTTTGTGCGCTGTCGGTTGCCAGCACGGCCGCGCTCTCGTTCGCGCCGAATCACGCGGAGGCACAGGCAGCCGCCTCATCGGCGAGCCGTGAAGAAGTGGAAGCCTCGCCCAAGGGCATGATCGGCCTGGGCCTGGTCGGTGCGGAGATCGGCCTCGTGTTGCCCGCGGCGTTTGGGCTCACGGATCTGTGGGCGATGATCGCCTTTCCGATCGTTGGCGCCGCAGGCGGTGCCGCCGCGGGCTACTTCTTGATCGACGACGGTGGCAGCGGCGAGGCCGGCCTGGCAGCGATGACTGCGGGCATGGTGCTGATGATCCCCGCGATGGTGCTGGCCGCGTCGATGGGGCGATACGACCCCGAGTCCGACAAGGCCTCACTGTCCAAGCAGATGCTGGCGCAGATGACCCCGGACCAGCGCGCGCGTGCGCAAGCCGGTCCCGGGCTGCTGCGCGTCTCCGATCGCGGCCTCATGTTGGCTGCGCCCGGAGTCGAGGTTGCCGCGGCGAAGCACGAGGGCCGCAGTGAGCGGCGCGTGAAGGTCGCCATGCTCTCCGGCAGCTTCTAGCTCGCCGCGCGACGCCATGATCGTCGCGCGTGTTCGCAGGACCCTCACCGAGCGCGGCATGCTGGAGCCGGGCATGCGCGTGGTCGTGGGGTGCTCCGGTGGGCCCGACTCCGCGGCTCTGTTGTCCGCGCTCGCCGAGCTGGGTGAGGAGCTGCGGCTCGACCTGCGGGTCGCCAGCGTCGACCACGGTCTGCGACAGGACGCGGCGCTCGATGTGGCGTTGGCGCGAGCCCAGGCCGAGGCGGTCGGCGTGGCGTTCACCGCACTGAAGGTCGAGGTCGAGGCCGGCCCCTCGCTGCAGGCGCAGGCACGGTCGGTGCGCTACGGGGCGTTGCTGCGCCTCGCCGCCGAGCTCGGCGCGCAGCGCGTGGCGGTGGGGCACACACTCGACGACCAGGCGGAGACGGTGCTGATGCGGCTGCTGCGCGGCGCGTCCGTGGCAGGCCTCTCGGGTGTCCAGCCGGCGCGTGAGGACGGGGTCATCCGGCCGCTAATCGACTGCAGTCGTGCCGAGGCGCACGCCTTTGCGGCCGCGCGATTCGCCGGGCTGGCCGCCGATCCAAGCAACCAGAACGCCCGCTTTCTACGCGTACGCGTTCGCCACGGGCTGCTCCAGGCGCTGCGCGAGGAGGATCCGGCCATCGATTCGCATCTGGCGGCGCTCGCCGACGACGCCCGGCAGGTGCGAGCGCATCTCGATGGCTGTGCCACGGCGCTCCTCTCGAAGGCCGCGTCGGACGGGGGAACCGTTTCAATTCATGTACTTGCCTCGGCCGATGGGCCGACCCGCCGTGCAGCCCTCCGCGCTTGGGCCGCCGGCATCACCGGACGCGATCCCGGCCGCTCCCAGCAGCTCGAGCTCGAGCGGTTGCTGAGAGGGCGTGGCGAAGTCATGCTCGGCGCCGGCTTCGTCGCGCGGGTCGGGGACGGGCGCCTGCGAATCGACGCAGTTTCAGCGCCTGACGGGTTGCCCGATGGGGGCCTTGACGCGGGCCACGCCGGTGCAAAGGTTGTCAAAGAGTGAGAGTTTTCCCTTGGTTGAGCGCACCCGCTATGATGTGACTCGACTGCGCGGGCCGGACCGGCCCGCAATGCCCCAGAGGTATCCGTGAAGCAGAGCCACAAGACCCTCGTGCTGTGGGTCATGTTGATCCTGATGTTCGTCGCCATCTACAACCTGGTGCAGGGCGACCAGCAGCCGGGACCCAAGAGTTTCAGCGAGTTCATGTCCGATGTCCGCGCCGGGCACGTGGACGAGGTCCGCGTCCGCGCCCGCGAGCACACCGCCGAGTACGTGTACTTCCGGAGCAAGGGCAAGGGAGCAGCGCGCGAGAAGCTCGTCACGGTCGGTATCATCGGCGAAGCGACCAACAAGGAGCTGATCGATAACCAGGTCCAGGTCCGCTACGTCGCCGACGATCAGAATGGGCTGTGGGGCAGCATCCTGGTGACCTGGATCCCGATGGTCTTCCTGTTGGTGGTCTTCTTCTTCTTCATGCGGCAGCTGCAGGCGTCCGGCGGCAAGGCGATGAGCTTCGGCAAGGCCCGGGCACGTCTGCTCAACGACTCGCAGAACAAGGTGACGTTCGACGATGTGGCGGGCATCGACGAGGCCAAGGACGACTGCGAGGAGATCATCGCGTTCCTGCGCGATCCCAAGAAGTTCCAGCGTCTCGGCGGTCGCATTCCGAAGGGCGTGCTGCTGATGGGCGCGCCGGGTACTGGCAAGACGCTGCTCGCGCGGGCGATCGCCGGCGAAGCGGGCGTTCCCTTCTTCAGCATCTCCGGCTCGGACTTCGTGGAGATGTTCGTCGGCGTTGGCGCTTCGCGCGTCCGTGACCTCTTCGAGCAGGGCAAGAAGAACGCACCGTGCATCATCTTCATCGACGAGATCGACGCGGTGGGTCGCCACCGTGGTGCCGGCATGGGCGGCGGTCACGACGAGCGCGAGCAGACGCTCAATCAGCTGCTCGTCGAGATGGACGGCTTCGAATCCAACGAGGGCGTCATCATCGTCGCCGCGACCAACCGACCGGACGTGCTCGACCCCGCCATCCTGCGTCCGGGTCGCTTCGACCGGCGTATCAACGTGCCGCGCCCCGATCTCAACGGTCGTATCGGCATCCTCGCGGTGCACACCAAGAAGGTCCCGCTCGGCGCTGATGTGATGCTGGAGACGATTGCCCGGGGAACCCCCGGGTTCTCGGGTGCGGACCTCGAGAACCTGATCAACGAGGGCGCGCTGCTGGCGGCGAGGCTCGACCAGGACGAGGTGCGCATGCGCGACCTCGAGATGGCCAAGGACAAGGTCCTGATGGGCTCCGAGCGTCGCTCGATGGTCATCAACGACGTCGAGAAGAAGCGCACGGCGGTCCACGAGGCCGGCCATACGGTGGTGGGCTACCTGCTTCCGGACCACGACCCGGTCCACAAGGTCTCGATCATCCCGCGCGGACCCGCGCTCGGCGTGACGATGTCGCTGCCGAAGGAGGACCGCCTCGGCTTCTCCAAGAAGTGGGCGACCGACCGCATCGCGATGGCGCTCGGCGGCCGCATCGCCGAGGAGCTCGTGCTCAACGAGCTGACGACCGGCGCATCCGACGACTTCCGCCAGGCGACCGAGATCGCGCGTTCGATGGTCACGCAGTGGGGCATGAGCGAGAAGCTCGGGCCGCTCGCCTACACGGAGCGCGACGAGGGCATCCTGCCGTTCATGCAGGGGCCGCGGCGTGGCGACTACTCCGAGGCGACCGCACAGGCGATCGACGAGGAGGTCCTGACCATCGTGCGTAGGCAGTACGACCGCGTGAAGGTGCTGCTCAAGGACAACCTGGAGAAGCTCGACTCCATGGCCAGCGCGCTTCTGGAGCGCGAGACGCTCGATAGCATCGAGATCGGGGCCGTCATGGAAGGCAACGAGATGCCCGAGCGGCAGAAGGTCGTCATCCCCAGCTACTCGGACAAGCACAAGCGCGAGTCGGATGATGGCAAGGGCTCGATCTTCACGCCGCGACCGCGGGAAGTGCCCTCGGGCGGGTAGTGGCGCCGGCACACTGCCAGCTGTGGGGTGTGCTCAACATTACCCCCGACTCCTTTAGCGACGGTGGTCGTTTTCTGGAGTCGCAGGCCGCGCTGCGGCACGCTGAGCAGATGATCGCCGAAGGTGCAGACTGCATCGACGTGGGCGGGGCTTCCTCGCGCCCTCGCGGCAGCGTCTACGGAGGTGGGGCCGCGGAGGTGTCTCCTCAGGAGGAGGCGCGCCGGGTCGGGCCCGTCATCGAGGCGCTGCGCACGCGCTTCGACGTGCCCATCTCGGTAGATACGACGCGCCCCGAGGTCGCCCTGTGTGCGCTCGAGGCCGGCGCGACGATCGTCAACGATGTCTCGGGGGGTGCCGACCAGGGCCTGCTCGACGTCGTGGCGCGGTCCTCGGCGGAGCTCGTGCTCATGCACACGCGCGGCGATGGCAGCGTGACGCGCGACAACACCCGCTACACGGACGTCGTGGCCGACGTGGGCAACGAGCTGGCTGCAGCGGTGGCACGCGCCATGGAGGTCGGCGTCGAGCGCGGGCGGATCTGGCTCGACCCCGGTATCGGTTTTGCGAAGACCGCCGAGCAGTCCAGCGCCCTGCTGGGCGCGACCGCCCAGCTCGCCAACCTCGGGCACCGCCTGCTGGTCGGCCCATCGCGCAAGGCGTTCATCGCGGCCGCCGCGCCCAATGCCGACGGCTCGTCGCCAGGCCCCCTCGAGCGTGAGCACGGCACGGCGGCAGCGGTCGCAGCGGCGGTGCTCGGTGGCGCCCACGCCGTGCGCGTGCACGCTGTCGCACCCATGCGCCAGGCCGTGCGCGTCGCCGAGGCCATGCGCCCGTCCTTCGGAGCCTCGACATGATGGGCGACGTCCTCGAGCGCGTCGCCGGTTTCTTCTCGCGCGAGCTCACCCTGGTGCTGTGGGACGCCGCCGACATCACGCTGGTGGCGGTCGTGATCTACTACGTGCTGCTGCTGCTGCGCGGTACGCGTGCCATGCAGATGGGCATCGGCCTGGTGCTGGTCTTTGCGGTCTACCAGCTGGCCAAGCGCGCGGGGCTGATCACGCTATACGCGATGCTCGACACCCTGCTGACGTCACTGGTGCTGATCATCGTCGTCATCTTTCAGCATGACATCAGGCGCGCGCTCATGCGCTTCGGGCAGCGCCCGTTCTTCAAGTCCGTTCACGCCGCGCTCGAGGGCAGGGTGGTCGACGAGACCGTGCGCGCTGCCAGCTCGCTTGCACAGAAGCGAATCGGAGCGCTGATCGTGTTCGAGCGCGAGGCAAATCTCGACGAGTTCATCGAGTCGGGCACGACGCTCTCGGCCGATGTGAGCAAGGAGTTGCTCTACAGCATCTTCATCCCCAGCTTCGAGAACCCGATGCACGACGGGGCGGTCATCATCCGCGACGGCCGCATCTATCAGGCGGGCACGTTCCTTCCTCTCACGGCGAGCCCCAAGGTCGACCGCGCACTCGGCACACGCCACCGCGCCGCCATCGGCCTGACCGAGGAGACGGACGCCGTGGTGATCGTGGTCTCCGAGGAACGCGGCGCGATGAGCCTGTGCTTCAACGGCAACATCGTGCGCAACCTCGACGCCGCGTCGCTGCGTAAGGTGCTGGTGAACCTCTTCTCGCAACGCTCACGCCCGCGTCCGTCCAAGCCAGACGAGGCGGCCCGCCTCTCGGCCGGCTCGTCGCCCCGCGTCGACACATCCCCGTCCGATGCGGACGCCGGGACCAAGGGTGACCCGTCGTGACCGAGGGAACGCCTAACGCGCTGGTCTCGCTGCTGACCGAGAACGTCTCGTTGAAGCTGCTGTCGGTGGGGCTGTCGGTGTTGCTGTTCTCCATCGTCCACAGCGATCAGGACGGCCAGCGCTCGATCTTCGTCGACGTCGTCGCCATGCTGCCACCGCCGGGCTCGGAGAAGATGCTCACCAGCGATATCCCACACCAGGTGAAGGTGACGCTGCGCGGAAGCAACGTGCGCGTGAGCGAGATCGACCGGGGCGATGTCGGTCCGATCCAGATGGACCTGACAGACACCAATCGTCGGTACTTCTACTTCAGCACGTCGGCCATCGACGTCGGCGGCGCCGTGCAGGTCGTATCGGTCGAACCGTCGACCGTGCCGTTGAAGTGGGTTCAGAGCGCCGAGAAGCGCGTGCCGGTCGAGGCCACGATCGAGGGAGCGCTCGACGAGGGGCTGGCACTGAGGGAGCCGACTGAGGTCTCACCAGCCGAGGTGACGATCCGCGGCCCGGTCGATGCGGTCACCGAGCTGACGAGCGTACGTACCGATGTGGTGCGCGTGGACGGCTTGCAGCGCGGAAGCAAGACGCTGACGGTTCCCCTGCAGCCCCTTCCGGATCACGTCACCTACGTCGAGAACGTCATGGTCGATGTTCAGCTCGACGTGCGTCCCGAGCTTAGCGAGCGGACGTTCCGTCGCATCGAGATCGAGGCGCTCGGCGCGGGCGAGGCGAGGCTGCGACCTGAGACGGTCGCGATTACCCTCGGCGGCCCAAAGAAGCGCCTCGAGGACTACGACACGGAGCTGCTCATCCCGTACATCGAGCTGGATGTCGACGCGGCCGTAGGTACGCACGAAGCAAAGGTGCGGCTCAAGGGCGACCTCGACGACCTCGAGATCGTCAAGATCACGCCATCGTCCGTGCTCGTGCGTAGGCGCTGAGCGCGCCACTCGGCGGCTCAGCCAAGCTCTGCCTTGGCCGCAGCTGTGATCTGATCGGCGAGCTTCGTGATGCGCCTCTTCTGGGGACCTTCGACGAGTACGCGAAGCTTGGGCTCGGTGCCGCTCCAGCGGACCAGCACGCGTCCGTCCTTGCCGAGGTCGCGCTCGGCATCCCCGATTGCCGCGCTGGTCGAGGGCATCTCATCGAGCGGCCGACGCTGCGGCAGCGTGGTGCTCTGCAGTACCTGGGGAACCGGCTCGAAGACCTCGCGGGTCAGCTGCGACAGTGAGCCGTCCTCGCGCAGCAGCGTCGCGAGGACCTGCAGCGCACCCAGTAGACCGTCGCCGGTCGTCGCATGGTCGAGGAAGACCAGGTGTCCCGACTGCTCGCCACCGAAGGAGTAGCCGCCCTTGCGCATTGCCTCGACGACGTAGCGGTCGCCGACGCCGACGCGCAGCAGCTTGCCCTTCTCGCGCTGCAGAGCGCGCTCGAGGCCGAGGCTCGACATGACCGTCGTCACGAGCGTGCGTTTGCGCAGCTCGCGACGGCGCAGCATGCGCGTCGCGCACAGCGCCATGATGGCGTCGCCATTGACCTCCTCGCCGTGCTCGTCGATGACGATCACGCGGTCGGCGTCGCCGTCGAGGGCGAAGCCGATGTCGGCCTTGCGGCGCTTGACCTCCTTGGCGCAGGCGGCGGGGTGCATGGCCCCGCGGTCGGCGTTGATGTTGCGGCCGTTGGGGTGCACGCCGAGCGGGTAGACCGTGGCACCGAGCTCCCTGAACACGGCCGGCGCGGTCATGTAGGCCGCACCGTGGGCGGCATCCACCACGATGCGGACGCCCTCGAGGGTCAGGTCATCGGGGAAGGTCGACTTCACGTACTGCACGTAGCGACCCCAGGCACTGTCGATACGCTCGACCATGCCGATGTGCTGGCCGGTCGCGCGCTTGGTCTGCAGCACGTCGCTGTCCATGAGCGCCTCGAGCTCCTCCTCGCGCGCATCGGGGAGCTTGAACCCGTCAGGACCGAAGAGCTTCAGACCGTTGTCCTGGTAGGCGTTGTGCGATGCGCTGATCACCACGCCCACGTCCGCACGCATGCTGTGTGTCAGGTGCGCGATCGCTGGCGTGGGCAACGGACCGGTCACCTGCACGTCGCCGCCCATCGCGCTGCAGCCAGCCGTGAGGGCGCTCTCGAACAGGTAGCCGGAGCGGCGCGTGTCCTTGCCGATCACGATGCGTGGGCGGTGGTTGCCGTTCTGCCGCGCCTGGTAGGTGACCGCCGCGCCGAGGCGAAAGGCGATCTCCGGTGTCATTACGCCGACGTTCGCCTTGCCGCGAATGCCGTCGGTTCCAAAGTACTTGCGTGTCATGAAGCTATGGTTCCCAGGTGACGTCGAGTCCCCACATGCCGGACCCGAGCTTGCCCGCGCCGACGATATTGTGTGGAAAGTAGAGCTGAAGCAAGATGTCGAGCCCGTCGGCGGAGGTCTCTGCGGTACTCTCGTTCGCCTCGCCGCCCGACTGGGAGCGGATCGACTTGCCGCCCTCGACATAAATCTTTCGTACGAGCGCGCGTATGAACTCCGGTGCCTCGGTCTCGACCCCTGCGCGTAGCACCGTGGAGGAGCCGTCGCGGCTCTCGACGGCGAAGCGGGGTGCGACGCCGCCGAACTGGCCATGGGTGCCCGCCGATACGATGCCACCGAGCAGCCCGCCGCCGAAGTCAGCCGCGTCGCTGCCCTGGCCGCCGCCCGACTCGAGATCCTCCGGGCAGCTGCCGCTCAGGAGCACGGCGATCGCGCCGGCCTCCCCGGGACAGCCGCTCGCCGAGAAGCGGATCACGGGCGCCGACAGCCGCCCGTCGACGGTGACCGAGACGGCCTCGACCGAGGTGCCCGCGGTCTCCTGCACGGCGGCCAGGTGGATCTCGGGATCGACGCGCGCGGATCCATCGAAGCGCATGCTGCCCTGGGTCACCTTGAACGGCTTGCCGAGCGCGACGAACGTGCCACCGCGGATCTCGGTGTAGCCGCCGACGCGCAGGTCGGGTTCGACGTAGTGCACGCCGATTTCGGTCACGAGCTGCATGTCCACGTCCGAGCGGTGCACGCGCATTCCGTTGAGCCCGTCGATCTGGAACTCCATCACGAACGGACGGGGCTTGAGGTCGATCCCGCCTTCCGTGACGATCTCGATGTCGGGGTGGGCGCGCAGCGGCTGGATGCCCGTGCCCGCGTCGTCGGGAAGACGCATGTCCAGCGCGTGGATCTTGACTGCGGTGCGCGAGCGGTCCTCCTCGAAGTCCGTCTCGAGCGCTGCCGCGCCCGTCATCCAGGCCAACGTGACGCCCTCGCTACGCAGGGGGAACTCCTCGAGCCGGATCACCATCTTGGCGCGGCGCGGCAGGTTGTGCTCGAAGTTCCAGTAGCCGGACATGTCGAGCGTCCCCTGGTCGACACCGGCGTGCAGGCTGACGAGCTGCGCCTGGTCGCGCGTGAAGCGCACATCCGCCGCGACCCCCGTCACACGCTGGCCGGTAGCCACGACATGCATCTTTCCCTCGCTGAGCCCGACGGCGCCGTCATACTGCAGCTCGTCGATGCGGCCGTGCACGAGCAGCTCGCCATCGGCGTAGCCCTCGCCGCTGAGTACACCCGGGATCCGGTCGATCAGCGGACGCAGCTGTGCGTGGTTGAAGATCAGCTTCAGCGACATGTCGCGGTCGCGCGCGGGCGAGAGCATGGCCTGATCGGCCGCCCAGTGGACTGGTAGGGTGCCGACTGCGGTCGTCGCGCCGCCGCCGCAGCCGAACATGCGCCCTGCGACCTTCGCCTCGCGCTCGTCGCCCTCCACCGAGAGGCTGATCTTCACCGGGTCGCCTTCGCAGGAGCGGATCACCGTTCGGCCGGTCGCGACCGGCGCTTCCGTGCGCGGGAAGAACGTCGACTCCACGCTGACCTCGACCGACGGCGCTGGCGTCAGCGCGTCATCGACGCGCCACTCGGCCGCCAGCGAGCCCTTGCCCTGCTCGCACAGGTAGGGGAGCTGCTCGAACGACTCGATCTGGAGGTCACCGCGCAGCGACAGCTGGCTGGGGGGCGACATGGTGCGCTCGTCGAGCCACTCGTCCATCGGCAGGTAGACGGATCCGCGTGCGCTACCGAGGCGCATGTTTGCGGCCGTGACGTGCATCGTGAACTCGGTCTGTGCACCCTTGAGGTTGGCCATGCCGGCGATGCGTGGGCGGACCTCGCTGTGGCAGAGGCTCGCATCGGTCGCCTCGAGCGCCTTGACCTCGAACGCCGCCCAGCCCGTCGTTGGCCCGCCCGTGCGCTCGAGCTGGAAGCGCGTCGAGACGGTCACCGGGATGGGCGAGAGGTCGTGTAGAGGCGGCGGTAGCTCATCCGCGCGGCGCTCGACCGTGTGGCCCTGCAGTGACCAGGGACCCGCGAGCGGGTCGACACTGCTGTCTTCCTGACCCATGACCATGCTCCACGGGAGGATGGCGCCCGCGGTCAGGCGTCCGAGCGGTCCGCGCGCGTCCGCGATGTCGACCTCGGTGTGGATCTGGCTGTGGTTGTACTCGAGCTGGCCCTCGATGCGCAGTGGGGCGGAACCGGGTACGAGCACCTGCTCGAGCAGGACCTGCCCGCCGAGCGATGGCTCGTCGAGGTGCCCGCGCCCCCGGACCGTGGCGGAGGCGACGCCCGTGATGTCCTGGGCTCGCAGCTGCGGCACGAGTGAGAAGGCCACCTTCTCGGTGACGATCTCCACGTCGTAGTCCGCCTTACGCAACGCGGCGAGCGCGTCCGGCTCGTCGGCGTCGAGCCGGCCCGTGCCGCGCAGCAGCACCAGTCCGCGCTCGCCGAAGTCGAGCTGGCCATCGAGGTCGAGCCGGCCGCTCTCGTAGGCGATGAAGTAGTTGGCGCCGACGCCCTTGGCGCCGAGCAGCTCGCCGTCGGTGAGCAGGCCCGTGGCGCTCAGTCGCGGCCGCTCGACATCACCCGTGAGCTCGAGGTTGGCGGTCGCACGCCCGCGCGCGAACGGGAACGACTCGCCAAGCAGTGCGCGCACCACCGAGAGGTCGAAATTGTTGAGCGTGGCGGTGACGAAGTCCTCGCCGTCGAGCGTGATCTTGCCCGCCGCCTCGAGCCGCTGCCCGCGCGATGCGAGCACCAGACGCCGCACCTCGACGGACCGGTCGTGGACGATCGTGAGATCGTTGATGGTGCCGCGCCAGGAGCGCTCACCTACCTCCAGCTGCACCTTGGGTGCGTTGATGACCATCTGCCGTCGAGTCGCGTCGATAACCGTCTCGACGCGCAGCGACCGGTTACCGCGGTCGACGAAGGTGCCGCTCGCTGTGTACTTGCGCGGCCCGCCCTTGACGGTCAGCTTCGCGTCCCCGAGACGGTAGTCGTCGGCGCGCATGTTGGTGCCGGTCATCGCGAGGTTGAGCGCGGGCAGCTTGGGGTCGCCGCGCGCGCTGCCATCCAGCGTGACGACGTCGGCCTGCATCATGCCGTAGCGCAGGTTGCGCAGCGTGATGCGGCCACGGAAGTCGAGGCGCTTGCCTCCGGCCGGTGGCGTGATGATCCGCAGGTTCGCGTCCACGGAGCCGCGGGCGTTGGGCACCATACGGCGAAGGTTGGGGTCGCGAGCGATGTCGGGGATGCGCGCCTTGATCTGCAGGTTGGTCGCGCCGTCGAGCCCGATGGTTCCGTGACCACTCATCGTGGCGCCGCGCTGCCGGGCACGCATCGTCGTCACGTGGAAGCCATCGTCGCCCATCACACCCTCGACATCGAAGCTCGGGACCGCGATCTCTCCGAAGAGGGTCGGCTCGATGGTGGCGTGGAGCAGCGGATCGGCGCGGCCCGTGGCCACGATGCGCAGCTTGCCCTTGACCGACATCTCGGGGCCTTCGCCGACGACGGCGTCGAGTGCCAAGCCCTCCGACTCGATGACGACATCGGCCCCGTCGCGCTTCGTGATCGTCCCGGCAACCGTCGCCGGGCCGCCGTCCGCCATCAGGTTGGCGTTGAGCGTGAGGTGGTCGAGAGGGCCGCGCAGGCGCAGCGAGCCGACCAGCGACGTGTCGAGCGGGCCGGCCCAGTCATAGCCGAGCTTCTGCAGCGTGTCGGCGGACACGGGGCTGGCGTCCACCGAGAGGTCGAGCACGTCGGCCGCCGAACCCTGGGGGCGGCCGTAGACGACCCGCGCGTGCACGCGTTCATCGTCCCGGTACCCGGTCGCATGCAAGAGGACAGACCGACGCGCGTCGGATGAGAAGGTGCCGTGGATGCCATCGATGCGGGCCGGGAAACCGAACGGCCGCTCCAGCTGCAGCTGGGCGTCCGAGACCTTGACCACGACCTCGTCGCCCGCGATCACGTGTCCGGACGCCGTGACGTCGCGGGCACGGATACCTTCCAGGCCGAGCAGGTCGCCGTCGACCTGCACGTCGTGCAGCTCGATTCCGTCGACTCTCACGGGTGCGTCGCTCTTCACCGCGTCGATCGCGCGGCGCACGTAAGGGTTCACGTCCTCGGTGTCGCCCTCGCGGACGGACTCGAGCGCCCACAGCAGCGTGGGCTGCCCGAACGGGGAGGTGCGCAGGTGAACCGTGCCGCCGTGGACGCGCGCGCCCGCAACGTGCAAGCGCAGGTTCTTGGCCGCATCGAGGTTGAGCTCGAGCTCGAGTCGGTCGATGTGGACGACGCGCTTGCCTCTCGGATCCCACAGCTGGATGTTGCGGATGTGCAGCACGCGCTCGCCGAGGTTGTCGAAGCTGCCCACCTGGAGCTGGCCGCGAATCTTGGAGCTGATGAAGACCTGGACGGTGTCCTTGATCGCGCGCTGGGTCAGCGGCATCTCCACGTGCAGTTCGAAGGACGCCCACAGGGCGGCAAACCCAAACAGGGGCCACATCACCGCGCGCCAGACGAGCCTGAACAGCGCCGGGATCAAAAGGCCTCCCCCACGGTGAGCTGGAGGCTCCCGTTCGCACCGAAGAGCGTCGATTGTCTCAGTCCGTCGCGCACCCGTGTGTCGTCGCCGATGACCTGGAGCCCCGGTGGCGTGAAGCCCATGTCGAGCCGCAGCGGGCCCACGAGCGTGTGGTAGCGAAGCCCGATGCCGAGCGTCGTCTGCAGATGATCGAAGCGGAAGCGCGTGCTGCGCGTGACGTCGCCGACGTCGGCGAAGAGCACCGCCCCGAAGGACTCGGTCAGCGAAGTTCGCAGCTCCACGGAGCTCTCCCAGTTGCGCAGGCCTCCGCTGTCGAGCCGACCGCCGACCAGCACCGCGTCGCCGAGCGTGTTGGGCTCGTAGCCGCGCACGCTGTTGGCGCCGCCACCGCGCAGGCGTTGTCGCAGCGGGCCCAGGCGGGCGAGGCGGCCGACAAAGCCTCCGTTGGCGTCGTCGTCAGGTGCCACATCGATGCGCGAGCCACTCATGAAGAGCAGGCCCATCTTGGCACGCGCCGCGAGCACCGTGTGCAGCGGTAGCCCCACGTAGCCGCGCACCTCCGGCGTCAGCCGCACGTAGTCCCACTTGCCGGGCAGGAAGTAGCCCGCGTGCTGCACCGTGGCAGCCGCATACCCACCGTTGCGCGGCCGGCGCGGATCGTCGCGCAGCTCGAGCTGGACGGTGTGCTCGAAGAAGAACACCTGGTAGTCGGGGTAGGGTCCGGCTTCGATCGATTCGATCTCGTTGAAGAGGTTCGTGTTGACCGTGCTCGACGCGAGTAGCTTGCCGCCGAAGAAGTGCCGCTCGGGCCCCAGTCCGATCACGAGATCCGATCGGTAGAACTGCCCACCGTAGGGATCGGGGCCCAGATCCCAGCGCGCACTGGATGTCAGCGTCGTACGTGCCTCGATGAAGGCCGGCTGATCGAAATTGACGGACAGCCAATTGCCGAGGTTGGGATCGGACGTGCTGGGGAAGGCGTCGTCGAAGATCAGTCGCGGTCGCTCCTCCACGCGGATGCGCCGCATGCCGCCCAGGAAGTTGCGGTGCTCCACGCGAGCGAGCAGGTGCACGTCCCACTGCGCGAAGCTCGACCCCGCCAGGAGACTGCGCGACTGGGGTCCGCCCGACTCGATGCCGGCGCCGATACCGAAGCGCAGCCGCCGACCGGGTACGACGCGCACCACGACGTTGACGACGTCGCGCCGGTTGTCGACGTCCGTGGCCATCTCGACCGACGCGAATGCGCCCAGCGCGTAGACGGCCTGGCGCGCATCATCGAGCGCGTCGAGCGAGAAGGGCTGCCCCTGCCTCAGCGAGGTCGCCGAGCGCACCGGCAGCGCGGGCAGGTCCTCGTTGCCCTCCACGGTCACGATGCCAAAGCGGCACGGCTTGCCGGGGCTGACGTGCAGCAGGATGTCGGCGGTGTGCGACTTCGGGTCCAGCGCGACCTTGCCGGTCACGCGCGCCTTTGCGTAGGAGGCGTTGCCAAGCGCGCGCTCGAGGGCGAAGCGCGCCTCGTCGTAGGCATGCTCGTCGAAGCGGTCGCCCCGTCGGATGTCGACGGCCGCCTCGATCGACCGCCGGGTCGCATCGGGCAGCTGCGACAGGCCGGTGACACGCATGGACCGGACGTGCGTCGCCGCGCCCTCGTCGACGTGGAGTGTGAGGCCGATGGTGCGCTCGTCATCGTCGCGCTCCTGGTCGACGGACTCGACGCGCGCGTCGTAGTAGCCGCGGGCGCGGTAGAAGCGCTCGACGCGCTCGCGGTCGCGCTCGAAGACGGTCTCGTCGTAGAGCGGCCACTCGGTCCAGCCCCAGCGCCACATGTCCACCTGGGTACCGGAGTCCTCGTACGGGGGCACGCCACAGGTGCTCGGCTCGCGCCCCAGCAGTACGAACCCGAAGCTCGGGCGCGGCTTGCTGGCGAGGCACGCCTTGACCGCGCGCTCACCGATCCGCTCCGCGCCCTCGACGCGGACGCGGTCGATGCCGTAGCTGCCGCTCGGTACGTCGTCCGCGCAACCGGCGCAGAGCACACACAGCAGCAGCGCCCGGGATCCGGCGTGCCAGCGGCTGTCCCGATTTGGCCGTGCTGCTGGCTGCGGGGTGCTTGCCAACCAACTCCGAAAAGTGTTCATTTGGCGGCTGCCCCGACCCGTGCAAGGACAGGCTGAGTGCCCGTTTCGACCGCGCGCACGTCCCTGGTCAGCGCGGCCTATGCTTGCGATATATTGGTGCTTTTTCACAAGAAATGCCAACCTCAGGCGGCCCGCGGAGCACAAAAGCGCCCCTGTGGGTCGGCGGTTTCGGACATGACGCACGCAGCTGCGGGCAGGTGGTGACATGGCGAAGGCGCAGGACGACTCCAGACGCACGTTTTTGACCTGGCTGATCGGACTCGGCGGTGCTGGCATCGGCGTCCTGCTCGCGGTGCCGGGCGCGCGGTACATCGCCGACCCCCTACGGCGTGTGGCGGGCAAGCATGGCCGCTGGAGCTCGCTCGGCGACCTGGAGTCGCTGCCCAAGGATCACCCCGTCTCGCTGCCGGTGATCGGCGAGCAGGTCGACGCATGGACGCGCGCCACCGACGTCGCGCTGGGCACCGTGTGGGTACGCCGCGGCGAGGGTGAGCAGGTGCAGGCGTGGAACGCCGAGTGCCCGCACCTCGGCTGCAAGGTCGGCTACGACCGCGACAAGGCGCGCTTCGGCTGCCCGTGCCACGACAGCGAGTTCTCCCCGAAGGGCGACAAGCTCGGCGGGCCCGCTCCGCGCTCGCTCGACCCGCTGCAGACGCGCGTCAAGGACGGCAAGGTCGAGGTGCGCTTCGTCCGCTTCCGCGCCCAGGTGGCCGAGCGCGTGGAGATCGGCTGAGTGGGTAGCCTCGCCGACTGGCTCGACCACCGCACGGGCTACCGCAAGCTGGTGTCGGCAGCCCTCGATGAGGAGATCGCGGGCGGCGCACGCTTCGCCTACGTCTTCGGCAGCGCGCTGCTGGCGATCTTCACGGTGCAGGTCGCCACCGGGCTGCTGCTGATGATCACCTACACGCCGGCCGTTGGCGGCGCGTGGTCGAGCGTCGTCTACATCCAGCAGCACGTCGCGGGCGGCTGGTTCGTGCGCGGGCTGCACGCCTACGGTGCTCAGGCGATGGTGGTCGTGCTGGGGCTGCACCTGCTGCAGGTCGCGCTCTACGGCGCCTACCGCGCGCCGCGCGAGGTCAACTGGTGGTTCGGGCTCGCGCTGCTGGGCATCGTGCAGACGATGGCGCTGACGGGCTACCTGCTGCCGTGGGACCAGAAGGGCTACTGGGCGACCAAGGTCGCGACGAACATTGCCGGCACGGTCCCGGTGGTCGGGCCCGCCATCCAGACGCTCGTGGTCGGTGGTGTCGACTACGGCCAGTCGACGCTCACACGCTTCTACGCGCTGCACGTCGCCGTGCTGCCCGCCGCGCTCGCGCTGATGACGGTGGTCCATGTCGCGCTCATGCGCCGCCATGGCATCACGCCTCCCCACGGGGCGGACATGCAGAAGAAGGGCCGCTTCTATCCGGAGCAGGTCGCGATGGACATGCTCTTTTCCGTGCTGGTGATCATCGTCGTGGCGATCCTCACGGGCATCAACCACGGCATGCACCTGGACGCGCCTGCCGATCCGTTGGCGGACTATCCCCCGCGGCCCGAGTGGTACTTCCTGTTCCTGTTTCAGCTGCTCAAGTACCTGCCCGGCTCGATGGAGCTGGTGGGCACGATCATCCTGCCCGGCCTGGCGATGGGCTTCCTCTTCGTGTTGCCGTTCCTCGACCGCGGTGAGACGAACGCGGTGGGCAAGCGGCTGCACCTGCTCGCGCCCATCGCGCTCGGTTTCATAGGCATCGTCGCGTTGACCGTCATGTCTTACCAGGATGATGCCGCCGACGAGGGCTTCCAGCGTGCGCGCGCCGACTCCCACGTGCGTGCGCAGCGCGCGCTCCAACTCGCGAAGCAGGGCATCCCTCCGGGCGGGCCGCTCGAGATGCTGCGCAACGATCCGATGACGCGCGGCAAGGACCTCTACGACCAGTACTGCCTCGGCTGTCACACGCTCGGTGGCGAAGACCAGGAGGCGCCCGACCATGGCGGCTTCGGCTCGCGGCCGTGGACGCTCGCGCTGATGCACGACCCGCAGGACAAGCGCTTCTTCGGAACCACCGAGATCGATGAGATGAAGCCCATGGATGAGAAGGTCCCGCCGGCGGACCGCAAGGCCGTCGCGGAGTTCCTCTTCGCCGAGGGGCGCGAGCCGAACGACGCGGACGTCGACGCGGCGCTGGTGGCGAAGGGCAAGGACGTCTTCGAGGACAAGTGCATGGACTGCCACCTCTACGGCGGTGATGGCGCCTTCGTCTTCGAGGGCCCGGACATGACCGGCTACGCGTCGCGCTGGTGGATCTACCGCCAGATCCTCCAGCCCGACGCCGAGGACCAGTACGGCGAGCTCAACGAGATGCCGTCCTTCGAGGGCGACTTGAGCGAGCACGACGCGAAGCTGATCGCCGCCTACCTGCGCAGGCAGCGCTTCGAGCCGCTCACGAAGTAGCGCGCTCGCTGCGCTTCAGTGGGCTTCGAGCGGCAGCTGCGAAGGGTCCTCGAGGACCACGCGGCCAGCGGGCACCGCGGGTGCGGTGATGTGGCCGTTGCCGTCGGTGTGTCCCAGCAGAACCGAGCCATCGATGAAGCGCACGGCGACGAGGCGGTCGCGCAGCAGCGTGCGCCCGTCCGCCGCATAGGCGTAGAGGTCGAGGGGTTCGACCTCCGGAGGTGGTGCAACCGTCGAGCCACACACGCGCGCCACATCCGCGTCGAGGTCGCGCTGCTGGCACCGGCGCAGCGCCCGTGCGGCCTGCTGTGCGTCGATGCGCCCCTCGGCCGCTCCGCGGCGAAGCCAGTGCGCGGCCGCCACGCGCACTGCGGTGGCATGATCCGGTTGGAGCCAATCGATGGGCGAGGGGCCACCGTCTTCGCAGGCGCCCATGCCGAGGGTGGCGAGCGCTGCTGCAACGTTGGCGCGCAGGTAAGGCTCGCGGCTCTCGCCCAGCTTGCAAAGTGTGCGCGCGGTGGAGCGCGGGCGCACGACATTGCGCTGGGCCATGCGGTAGATCGAAAAAGCGGCCACGCCCTGCAGCGGCCAGTGCCGCCGCGCGACCACACGCATGAGGTGCGGGATGTCGCGCCGGTCGCCGATCTCGCCCATGGCGCCGACCGCCGACGCCGCTACCTTGGTCGAGCTGCGGAACAGCAGGTACCGGATCAGGCCGCGCGCCTCGTCCCCCGCGAAGCGGCCCACCGCGCGCGTCGCGTGCATGCGGACACTGTGACTCGGTGACCGAAGGAAGGGCGTCAGCAGCTGCAGGCCGCCGTCGTGATGCCAGTGTGTCAGCAGGTCGATAGCGCGGGACGCCAGCGTCGCATCGCCCTGGTGCGCCAGTTCCCGGACGACGTCGGTCGTGACCTCCGCGAGGGCCTCGTGCACGCCCTTGCCGCGCTGCAGCCGTCCCAGGATCGGGCCCAGCGCGATGAGTGCCGCGTGCCGGTCGAGCGGTGCGTCGTCGATCAGTCGCTCGAGCAGTGCGCGAGCCGCCACGGTGCTACCGCAGGCGCCCAGACCCTCGGCAGCGATCAGCCGCGTCTCGCCCGAGCGATGTCCGAGCATCGACAGCAGCGTGGTCTGTGCGGCCTTGCCGCCAATGCGCCCCAGCGCCTCGAGCGCAGCGTGCCGCACGGCCTCGTTGTCGCCCGTCGCCATCGGGGACAGCACCTCGACCGCGTGCGGTGCACCGGAGTGGCCGAGCAGGCGAACGACTCCAACCCGGTCGTCGCCCTGCGCCTGGGGCAGGACGGCGAGCAGCGGGTCGGCGGCACGGGCATCGATGGCGACGTGGTCGAAGTAGGTCGTCAGCGCGGCGAGGGCTGCGCTTGCGGGTACGTCCTTGGGCTGTGTGAGCTGCTGCAGCAGTGGCTCGAGTGCCTCCGGTGCCCGCGTGCGTGCGAGGGCCGACAGCAGCCCTGCGCGCTGGTGGCCGGCGCGTGACAGTGCTTCCAACAACGGCGGTGTCGCCGACGCGATCGGGCTGACCTCGGACACCCGCGACAGTGCGCGCGCGAAGGCGTCGGCTTGCGTCGCATCGCGTGCACGCGAAAGCGCGTCAACCAGCAGCTTGACCACCTGCGACTCGTCCGGCACGGCCGCAGCCTCTGCGGTGGCGTCGACGCTCTGCGGCGCGGGCGGCTCTGCGGGCTCGTTGCCACGGGCAGCCGCGTTTACCAGCGCCTGGACCGCCGCCGCGTGTCGCCCCTCGCTGGGTAGCTGCTCCACGACCGCTGCGAGGCCCGAGGGGGTTGCGATGGCACCGAGCGCGCTGATCAGGGCCTTGGCCTGGCGCGTATCGGGCAGCGACAGGCGCTGGACGAGCGCGTCGCTCGCGTCCGGCAGCCGCAGCTTGCCGATCGCCGCGATGGCGGCGAAGCGCAGCGGGGCTCGCTCGCTCGAGAGCGCTTGCAGCAGGCTCGGCAGGGCGCGCGCGTCGCCCAGCGCCGACAGAGCACCGAGCGTAGCCAGCTGCACCTCCTGGGCGCCCGCATCCGCCTGGGCCAGCAGGGGCACGACCGCGCGCGCATCGCCGAGCCGGGCGAGGGCATCGATCACCTCGACGCGCACGCTGACATCGGGCTCGTCGAGCCTGCCGAGCATCGGCTCGACGGCCTCGGGGTCGCCCACGCGCGCGAGCGCGGCCACGGCGGCGCGCCTTACCTCCGCGCGCGCATCGCCGAGCAGCCGGACCAGCGGTGCGGTCGCGCGCTTCTCGCCCACATGCCCCAGCGCACGTGCCGCCGCCGCTCGCACCGCAGGGTCACGCTCGTCCAGCCAGTCGATGAGGATTGGCACGGCCGGGCGCAACCGCACCTGGCCCGCGGAGGAGGCTGCCGCAAGTCGCACGCCGGCGTCCGGATCCTCGAGCGCACCGAGCAGGGCTTCCGCGACATCGGCGGTCGGGTAGTTCGCCAGCTCGCGCGCCGCCTCACGTCGCACGGTCGCATCGCCGCGGTCGAGATCGTGGCGCAGGCGGTGCAGTCGTCCCGGCCACTCGAAGCCCATCGTGAGCGACAGCAGCAACACAAGGGCCAGTCGCGCGAGCGTGGACGGCATGCCCGCTGTTGTACCAGCTCGCCAGGTCGCGGGAACCCCACAATCGGCTGAAATCCGCCCGCTTTCTGGCGCGTGCACCGCCGCCAGCGTGACCCGCCCGGCGAATCGGGCTATGCAGCGCGGACCATGAAGCGCGTGCACATCCAGACGTTCGGCTGTCAGATGAACGTGCACGACTCGCGGCGCATCGAGGAGGTGCTCTCGGGCGAGGGCTACTCCGCCGTGGACTCTGCGGGCGAGGCCGACCTGGTGGTGTTCAACACGTGCTCGGTGCGCGAGAAGGCCGACCACAAGCTCTACAGCGCGGTGGGCACGCTGCGGGAGCTCAAGGCCGAGCGGCCAGGGCTGGTCGTCGCCGTGGCGGGCTGCCTCGCGCAGCAGCAGGGCGAGGCACTGCTGTCGCGGCTTGATCTGGTCGACGTCGTGATCGGGCCTGACAACATCGCCGACCTGGCCGGCCTCGTCGAGCGCTCGCGGGACGGCGCCGGCCCTGTGGCGTTGACCGAGTTCGACCTCGACGCGCCGAGCTTTCTGACCGCCCGCGGACGCGCCGACCGCTCCGAGGCCACGGCCTACGTCACTGTGATGAAGGGCTGCGACGAGCGCTGCACCTATTGCATCGTGCCGTACACGCGCGGCGCAGAGCGCTACCGCGGCGGCGACGAGATCGTGGCCGAGGTCGTGCAGCTCGTCGCCGACGGCGTGCGCGAGATCACGCTGCTGGGCCAGACAGTCAACTCGTGGCACGAGCCCGGCCAGGCGCCCGCCGCGGCGGAGGAGCCCGAGCTGGCGCGCGGCAGGGTGGTGCGGGGCGAGTCGCGCTTCGCGGAGCTGCTGCGTCGCATCGCCGGCGAGGTCCCCGAGCTTGCGCGGCTGCGTTACACGTCGCCCCATCCGCGGCACGTCACCACTGCGCTGGTCGAGGCGCACACGCAGCTCGACGTGCTGCCGGCGCACGTGCACCTGCCGGTGCAGTCCGGTTCCGACCGCATGCTCAAGCGCATGCTGCGCCGCTATCGCCGCGACGACTACATCGCGCGGGCGCACGCCCTGATGGAGAGCCGGCCTGGCTTCACGCTGTCCACCGACATCATCGTCGGCTTCCCGGGTGAGACGGACGACGACTTCGAGCAGACGCTCACGCTCGTGCGCGAGGTGGGCTTCACCAGCGCCTTCGCGTTCAAGTACTCGCCGCGTCCCCACACGCCGTCGCTTGCGCTGGAGGATGACGTCTCCCGCGAGCTCAAGTCCGAGCGCCTTGCGCGGCTCTTCGAGGTGACCGAGGCGCAGCAGCGCGCGCACCTCGAGACGCTCGTCGGCACGCGCACCGAGGTGCTCTTCGAGGGACCGAGCAAGTCCAGTCGCACGGCGCTGTCCGGGCGCAGCTCGCGGCATGAGATCGTGCATGTCGAGGCGCCCGGCCACGACCTGACGGGTCGCGTGATCGACGTGGAGATCACGCAGGCTAACAAACACTCGCTGGTCGGCGAGCCCGTCGCCGCGCTACCCGACGCGGCGCTGCGGTCGCCCGGTGACGCCCAACCGATGCGCCTGCCGGTGGTCTGACATGGCGAGTCCGCGGACCTGGCTGCGCGCGTGGTTGCCCGCGGTGGCCTACATGGCATTGATCTGGGCGCTCTCATCGATCTCCCAGCCGCCGTCCACCGGCGGCGTTCCGTTCAAGGACAAGGGTGCGCACGCGATCGAATACGGCGGGCTCGCGGTGCTCTCCGCCCGCGGCATGGCCGCCACCTTCGTGCCCGGGGCCGGCCTACGCCTGGCGGTCTACAACATCACCTTCGGCAGCTTCTGGGGCCTGACGGACGAGATCCACCAGGCCTACGTTCCCGGTCGCTCCTCGGAGGTGGCGGACGTCGGCGCCGACGTCGTGGGCGCAGTGCTCGGCACCGCCGCCTATCTCCTATGGCGCCGCCGCCGACGGGACACCGACACGGCCGAGCCTCCAGCGTAGTCCGTCGGACGAGGCCGACAACTCAGTCGATCTTCAGGATCGCGTGGAACGCTTCCTGTGGGATCTGCACGCTGCCGACGTTCTTCATGCGCTTCTTGCCCTCTTTCTGCTTCTCGAGGAGCTTGCGCTTGCGGCTGATGTCGCCGCCGTAGCACTTGGCGGTCACGTCCTTGCGCATCGCCTTCACCGTCTCGCGGGCGATGATGCGCGAGCCGATGGCCGCCTGGATGGCGACCTCGTACTGCTGGCGCGGCACGATCTTCTTGAGCTTCTCCGACAGCTGGCGGCCCATATGATAGGCGCGGTCCTTGTGCACGATGGCGCTCAGCGCATCGACGCGGTCGCCGTTGATGAGCAGGTCGAGCCGCACCAGCGTGTCCGGCCGATACTCGATGACCTCGTAGTCCATCGACGCGTAGCCACGCGTGACGCTCTTGAGCCGGTCGTGGAAGTCGAACAGCACCTCGGCCATGGGTAGCTCGTAGGTGATGATCACGCGGTCGTCGGACGCGTACTGGATGCCTGACTGGTTGCCCCGGCGCTCCTGGCAGAGCTTGAGGACCGCGCCGACGTACTGCTCCGGCACGTGGATCTGCACCTTCAGGTACGGCTCCTCCATCGACGCGATCTCCCCCGCGTCGGGCAACCGCGACGGGTTTTCGACCTCGAAGTGCTCTCCGTCATTGGTCGCGACCCTGTAGACGACGCTCGGCGCCGTCGTGATCAGGTCCAGCTGGTACTCGCGCTCGAGCCGCTCCTGCACGACCTCCATGTGCAGCAACCCGAGGAAGCCGCAGCGGAAGCCCAGGCCCAGCGCATCGGAGCTGTCGGCCTCGAACTCGAAGGCCGCGTCGTTGAGGTGCAGCTTCTCGAGGGCGTCGCGCAGGTCGTTGTACTGGGCGCTGTCCGTGGGGAAGATGCCCGCAAAGACCATCGGCTTGACGTCTTCGAAGCCATCGAGAGGCTCCTCGGTCGGGTGCTTGGCCGTCGTAATGGTGTCGCCGACCTTGGTGTCGTGCACCGACTTGATCGCGGCCGAGAAGAAGCCGACCTCGCCGGGCCCCAGCTCGTCGAGCGCGTAGGGGAAGGGCGCAAAGACGCCGATCTCGGTGACCTCGTAGTCCGCCTGCGTGGCCAGCATGCGGATCCGCTCGCCCTTGCGCAGCGTCCCGTCCACGACGCGTACGAGCACCACGGCGCCGCGGTAGCTGTCGTACCAGCTGTCGATCATCAGCGCCCGCAGTGTGGTCTTCTCGGGCTTCACGGGCGGCGGGGGCAGGTGCTGGACAACCGCCTCGAGGATGTCCGCGATGCCCTCGCCCGTCTTCGCGCTGGCTGCGATGCCGTGCTCGGTGTCGAGGCCCACCACCTCCTCGACCTCGCGCCGCGCCCGGTCCACGTCCGCGCTCGGCAGGTCGATCTTGTTGAAGACCGGAATGATCTCGAGGTCGTTGCCGATCGCCAGGTAAACGTTGGCGAGCGTCTGTGCCTCGACGCCCTGCGTGGCGTCCACCACCAGCAGCGCGCCCTCGCACGCGGCCAGCGAGCGCGACACCTCGTAGGTGAAGTCGACGTGGCCAGGCGTGTCGATCAGGTTGAGCTGGTACTCGTGACCGTCCTTCGCCTTGTAATTCAGCCGCACCGCCTGGGCCTTGATGGTGATGCCCCGCTCCTGCTCGAGCTCCATCTTGTCGAGCAGCTGGTCCTGCTTCTCGCGATCGGTGATCGCGCCGGTCTCCTCCATGATGCGGTCGGCCAGCGTGCTCTTGCCGTGGTCGATGTGCGCAATGATGGAGAAGTTGCGGATACGGCTGGGGTCGGCGGTCATGGTCTGCGTGGGGCGGCTGCGGGGCGAAATAGCGCGAACGCCAACATGACGCCACGGGTTTCACCGCGCATTAGGTGGACGGTCGGCTCGCGAGACAGGCGCCGTGTGGCAGCCGGGTCCTGTCGCGTCGTCAGGACTTCGAGTCGCCGCTGGTGGCCAGCGTCATCTGACCCGGCATCTCGCCCTGGTGTCTCTCGAGCACGAGGTCGATGCCCTCGCGGATGTAGACCGCGACCGGGACTTTCGTGCGCTCGTGGAGCAGCTTGAGGTTCTCGTTCTGCTCAGGAGTGATGTAAATCGTCGTAGAGATCTTCTTACGTGCCATGGTCTTCCGGGTCTCGGCCGTCACAGGGTCCGATGGGGTCCACGAAACCGAAAATGAACGTACATGGCATCATACATATTGTCAATGATACGGGCGGCTTGCCGGGCCGCCCCAGGCAGGGCTATCCTTCCGCGAACTCCGGGGCCCGAGGCGTCCCGGTCCGCGTTCTTCGCTTGGGGAGGCTGACGGTTCGATGAGCCGTAAATCACTGACAATACAGATGGTTTCGGCCCTCCTGATGGCGTCCGCCGTCGGCTGCGGCGGCAACGGCCCGGACGCGGAGAACGCCGGCGACGTCGAGGTCCGCGAGGTCGAACCGCTCGTCCGGCTCGCCTGCCCTAGCGGTGACGACGAGAAGCTGATCGACGCCAACCGTGACGGCCGGGCGAACATCCGGCAGGTCTACGACGACGGCAACGAGATCTGCACCGAGATCGACATGAACTTCGACGGGCGCATCGACGTCACGCGCCTCTTCGACGACGCCGGCAAGGTCGAGCTCGAGCAGCACGACTTCGACTTCGACGGGCGCCTCGACCAGCAGGCCTTCTATGCGGAGGGCAAGATGGTCCGCAAGGAGCTCGACACGGACTTCGACAACATGGTCGACACGTGGCTGTGGTGCAGCGGTGCCGCCGTGCAGCGCCTCGAGCGCGACCGTCATCACAACGGTCAGGTCGACACGTGGGAGGCCTACGACAAGGGCCGACTCGCGGGCATCAACTACGACAACAACAACGACGGCAAGGTCGAGCGCTGGGAGACCTACCGTCGCGGGCGCCTCACCCAGGTGCGCTTCGATGGCGACCTCGACGGCAAGCCCGACGAGACGCAGAAGCAGAGCTTCGCGGAGTCGGGCGGCGACCTCATTCTCGAGGCGGTCAGCTGCGACGGTGATCCGCTGCCCAAACTCGCGGAAGCGTCCGAGGCGCAGAAGCGCCCCGACCCTAACGCCAAGCCGAAGAAAGCCAAGATCGTGCCCGCCGACGAGGCATCGGACGACGAGGCGATCCAGCAGCGAATCGATGACGCCAACGCTGCGCCCGCCGAGGAAGAGGAGGAGGGCTGATGGCCCCCGCTTCCGGGCGCGCCGTCGCGCTGGTTCTGCTCGCGATGCTCGTCGCAAGCTCTGCCTGCAAGGGCGGGGGCAAGCTCGGCGCCAGCAGCAAGGACGGCCTGACGGCCTCTGCCTCCGCCGGTGGCAACGCCAGCAACGCCGCGGGGCGTGGCCGCAGGGCTGACCCGAAGGGCACCGGGGACTCGCGCTGCGACTCGACGTTGGCGCAGCGCAGCTCACAGGAGCTCGACACCAACGGCGATGGCGTCTTCAACCTGCGCAAGGTCTACCGCGTGCTCGGGACGGGCAACACCACGCACTCGACGCTGGTCTGTCGCGAAGCGGACGTGAACCATGACGGCATCAAGGACTTGGTGCGGCTCTACGACAACGATGGCAAGTCGCTGCGCGAGGATGCGGACCGCAACTTCGATGGCACGATGGACCTGGCGGTCGTGTTCCAGAACGGTGTGGTCGTCACCAAGGAGTTCGACGACAACTACGACGGCAAGCTCGACGGCAAGACGTTCTACGACAACGGCAAGCCGATCCGCACCGAGCTCGATCTGCAGGGAACGAGCACGCCGGGCAACTGGCGGCCGAGCCAGTGGCAGTACTACGAGGCTGGCGAGGTTGTCCGTATGGGCACCGACGTCAACGGCGACGCCAAGATCGACCGCTGGGACCGGGACCAGACCAAGGACGACAAGGTCGCCGAAGGGGAGGGCGGTTCCGAGTCCGAGGCCAGCGACGAGGGCGAGGCCGAAGACGGCGAAGGCGAGAAGGAAGAGGCCGAGGGCTAGGCCGCTTCCTCCGCGACAGGCCTCGCCTGCCGCCGCACTCCTGACGTCGACTGGTGTTTCGCCCCAAACGGCGTATACCCCCGGTCCATGTCGCAGGAGCGCCTTCAGAAGATCCTCGCCCAGGCCGGGGTCGCATCGCGGCGGGCCGCCGAGGGCCTGATCCTCGACGGACGCGTGCGCGTCAACAGTCGCATCGTGCGCGAGCTCGGCAGCAAGGCCGACTCCCACAAGGACAAGATCGAGGTCAACGGCAAGCGTATCGTCGCCGAGAAGCCGGCGTACTACGTGATCAACAAGCCGCGCGAAGTGGTCACCACGCTCGACGATCCCGAAGGCCGCGACACCATTGGGCAGCTGCTACGTCGCGTGCCCGAGCGCGTCTACCCGATCGGCCGGCTCGACTACCACACCAGCGGCGTGCTGCTCGTCACCAACGACGGCGACATGGCGCAAGCGCTGCTGCACCCGCGCAAGGCGGTACCGAAGACCTACGTCGTCAAGCTACGCGGGAATATCGACGTGCCCGAGCTCGACGCGCTGCGCAACGGCGTCGACATCGGCGACAAGCGTCCGACCGGCAAGGCCGAGGTCTTCGTCGTGCGCGAGGACCGCGGCAACACGTGGATCCAGATCACGATCAGCGAGGGTCGCAATCGTCAGATCCACCGCATGCTCGAGGCGATCGGCCAACGCGTGCAGCGCATGTCGCGCACCGCGTTTGCGGGTATCGAGGTGGAGGGACTGACGCCGGGGCAGTGGCGTCCGGTCAAGGCGACCGAGCTACGCAAGCTCAAGCGCGACTACCTCAACCCCGACAAGCGCGCGAAGGAGGCAGAGGACGAAGAGGCCGAGGCGGTCGCGGGACCGTTCGCGAAACGCAAGGGCGGCGGTGCTGGAGGCGCTCGCACGCGCAGTGCGGGAGCCGCGAAGAGGAAGACGGGTGGGGCAAAGAAATTCGCCTCGCCGGGCACGAAGAAGAAGGCTGGTGGGGCAAAGAAATTCGCCTCGCCGGGCACGAAGAAGAAGGCGCCGCGGAAGAAGAAAGCGACCTCTCCCGGACGAAAAAAGAAGGCCAAAACAAGGCGCTAACGTGGGTGGGAAACGCCATTGACATCTGATCATCCAAGCGTATGGTACCCCCCACTCTGACGCGGGGTGGAGCAGTCTGGTAGCTCGTCGGGCTCATAACCCGAAGGTCATCGGTTCAAATCCGGTCCCCGCAACCAACGCTATATACCGTCGAGGCTTCTGGCCTCGGCGGTATTTCTTTAAGCGGTAGTCGGAGCGGCAGAAACTCTGTTTCCGCCTCGAACACACTCTGCCCCTGGACGCGGTGGAGTGTGACGCTTCCATCGCGGATGAGGCCCCTCAGCGCCTGGTTGCCGCGCGCGGTGTCAGTCGTCAGGAGTCGTTCCAGATCATAGACGCGCTCGAGGATTTCATCGGGCGTCGGAAGTAGGACAGGGCGCCCCGCACTGCTCTGGACCGCCGCCAGGGCTGCACGCTCGGTTCGCTCCTGGGCCTCCAGGTTCGATAGCGCGACTGCGACTGCCTCCGAGCTGTGTCCGCTCGCGATGAAGCCCACGAGGCGCTGGATGCGCTCGCGGGTACGCTTCAGTCGAGCCGTGTGCTCGGCCTGGTCGCGGGACCGCGCGCTTCCAACCTCACCCATCCGCTCGGCCGCGAGCTTCGGGACATATGCGATGGCCGCCCTCGACGCGAGGCGGTCCCCCAGGGCCTCGAGGAAGGCGTGACGCGCGATGGACTCGCGGACCGACAGGCTGTTGTCGCAGGTTCCGCTCCGGATGCGCTCGGCGCACCGGTAGTACTCGTCGCCTACTACAACAGCGAGCGCTACCACGAGTCGCTCGACAACTGCACGCCAGCGGACGTGTACTACGGTCGCCACCACGAAGTGCTGTCCGAGCGGGCGAAGATCAAGCAGCTGACGCTGCAGCAGCGAAGGAAGGAGTACCGGGCGGCCAAGGCGGCCTAACACGGACCCAACAACCGTCTCTTAGCAAACACGCTCGCTTGTCCGAATCATGCTGACGACCTACACCCCGCGTCGCGCGGACCATGCTTGCAGCTACGGTGCGTGCACCAGGGTGGCGCGCGTGTCGATGGCGATGGGTCCCCAGCAAACGTAGGAACCATCGCTACGCAATGCGCAGCTCGGGTTGCCTGTCAGCAGCGTGGCGCCCGTGCCGAGCGGCCTGCGGCTCACGATCCCCCTGGCGTCGTCGCCCCAACAGCTGACCGAGCCATCGCTGCGCAGCCCGCACGTGTTCCAGTTGCTCGGCACAAGCTGTGTGAGGTCTCCGCCCCCATCGCCATTGGGCCCGGCGACTTGCCCCAATGGATCGATGCCGCCCCAGCACTTCCCAGTGCCGTCGTCGCGCACGCCGCAGATGTGGGCGCCGCTCGAGACACGGACGAAGTTCGTGCCGCCGTCCCCGTTGGCCCCACTGAGCTGGCCCCAGTCGTCGGGGCCCCAGCAAACGATGGTGCCGTCGTTGCGCACTGCGCAGGTGCCGACGGCGTTCGCGTCGAGGTGCGCGAAGTCCGCGCCGCCGTCCGCATTGGGGCCGTTCACCTGCCCGAAGTCGTCGCGCCCCCAGCACGTCAAAGTGCCGTCGTTGCGCAACGCGCAGGTGTGGCCGCTGCCCGCTTCGAGCTGCGCGAAGTCCGTACCGCCGTCCGCGTTGGGACCGCTTGCCTCGCCAAAACCGTCGCTCCCCCAGCAGCTGATGCTTCCGTCGATACGCAAGCCGCAGGTGTGGTCCACGCCGGCCGCGATTCGCGTGAAGTCGGCGCCCCCGACTGGCTCGGCCACCGCGCCGCCGATGCTGCCGCCCCAGCAGTCCACCGCGTTGTCATCGCGCAGTCCGCACATCTGATTGTCACTCGCACTGATGTGTGTGAACCGCGATCCACCGCTGTGGTGTCCGCTCGACTGCACGTAGTCGTCATTTCCCCAGCACGTGACGGTTCCGTCGCCGTGCAATCCGCAGGTGTGCACGAAGCCCACCGTGACCCCGATGAAGTCGGTGCCGCCATCGGCATTGGGCCCGCTCACCATCTGGTAGGAGTCCTCACCCCAACAGGTAAGGGTACCGCCAACGCGCCGCCCGCACGTGTGGCTGCCGGCTGTGGCTATCGCGGTGAACCCGCCTGCGCCGTCGCCGTTGGGTCCGCTCACCTGTGCCCATCCGTCGCGGCCCCAGCAGGTCACCGTCCCGCCCGCACGCAGTGCGCAGGTATGCTCGGTGGCCGCACTGATCTGGGTAAAGTCCGTGCCGCCGTCGCTGTTGGGCCCGCTCACCTGTCCCCAGCCGTTGTCGCCCCAGCAGGTGATCGTGCCGTTGGAGTGCAGCCCGCAGGTCTGACGGGGGCCGGCTACGACGTGCGAGAAGTTCGTGCTGCCGTCGCCGTTGGGCCCGCTCACCTGGCCGTGGTCGTCGAACCCCCAGCAGGTGATCGAGCCGTCGGCGCGGCGCGCACAGGTGTGGGTATCGCCCGTAGCCACCTGCGTGAAGCCCGACCCGGCGCTCTGCGGCGCACTCACCTGCCCGTACTCGTTGTCACCCCAGCAAGTGATGGAACCGTCCGCATGCAGACCGCAGCTGTGCTTCTCCGCCACGGCGAACTGCGTGAAGTCCGTGCTGCTGTCGTGATTGGGCGAGCTCGCCTGTCCATCTGAATCCCGGCCCCAGCAGGCCAGGGAGCCATCGCCGCGTAGGCCGCAGGTGTAGTACGGGCCCGCGGTGAGCTGCGAGAGGGAGGCGACGCACAGCGAGTCGTCGCCGCGCACGTCGACGCTCCAGGGCGGACAGACGGAGACCTCGCAGGTTCGCGCAGCACCGTCGTTGTTCGTGCAGGAAAAGTACCGGACGTCGCCGCAGTCGCCATTGTTGACCGCGCACTCGTCGATGTCGTCGCAGCTCGGGGCGGCAGCGTCGTTGTTCGTGCACATGGAGTAGAGCGGGTCGCCGCAGCCGCCGTTGCCGACGGCGCACTCGTCGACGTCGCCGCAGGTAGGAGCGGCGCCGACGTTGTTCGTGCACGTCGAATAGAGCGGGTCGCCGCAGCCGCCGTTGTCGACGGCGCACTCGTCGATGTCGTCGCAGGTAGGAGCGGCGCCGACGTTGTTCGTGCACGTCGAGTAGAGCGGGTCGCCGCAGCCACCGTTGTCGACGACGCACTCGTCGATGTCCCGACAGGTCGCCGTCGCTGCGCCCGCGCTGCTGCAGGCCGTGTACAGCGGGTCGCCGCAGCCACCATTGTCGGTTGCGCACGGGTCGACGGTACCCGTGTCGCCATCGCCATCGCCATCGCCATCGCCATCGCCATCGCCATCGCCGTCGCCGTCGCCGTCGCCATCGCCATCGCCATCGCCATCGCCATCGCCATCGCCCGTCGGTGGGCGGTTGGACACCAACGCCACGAGCTTGCCGCCCCGAATGAGTGCCTGGACCGGGTCGCCTCCGGGCGCCACGATGGTCGCGTCCTGCACGGTTGCAAGCGCAGCTACGCATGAGCCGTCCGTGCATCCAAGGCACGTGGCTGCGGTGCAGTCGCGTGACACGCACCCGTTCGCGCCCAGCACACTGTCCCGGCAGCTGTCGGTGAGAACGAGGGCGTAGGCCAGCACCAGGTCCTCCACGAAGCCCACGATGATGCGGTTTTCGATCAGCGGCTTACCCGCGGCGTCGCGCCCGGTGACGATGATGTCGTACAGCGCATCGGGGTTGTCGTCCTGGGGCTCGAGCTCGACGATCACGGGCCACGGCAAGCTGCCGTCGACCTTCGCGATGTCGCTCATGTCGACATCGACCCAGGCCGCGTCCGTGGGGGACGTGGACACGCGCACATGGATTCCCAGATCCGCCACCGCCTCCAGCAGCGGCGCATCGACGCTGACCGCCACCACCGCCTTCGTGGTCGGTGAATCATCCGGGTCCTCCCCCGGCGGGACCGACCCGCCGCACCCAGCGCAACCAAGCCAAGCGGTGGCGATCAAGGCGCCAGCAATGTTCGCTCGCACGTGCACTCTCCCTTCCTCGCGGCCAGTCCGCGATGAGTACCATGGCCGGGCATCTTTCTCAGGTGGCAGAGCGGGCCCCAATGCGGACGGGCTTGCAACACCGGCACGCGGGTAGGTCATGACAACCTGCACGGCAACAGGCGTCGAATGGCAAGATCAGCAGTTCACCCGCGGGTCGCCTCGATCCGGCCGGCGATGAAGTCGACGAAGGCGCGCACCTTGGGGTCGAGGAACTCGCGGTCGGGGTAGACGAGTCTCGCCTGGTCGAGTCGGCCGACGATGTCCGGCAACACCCAGACGAGCTCACCGCTCGCCAATGAGTCGGCCACGAGGCGGTCGAGGGCGATCGCGATGCCCAGGTCTCGCTTCGCGGCCTCCACGCGCAGCCCCACATGGTTGGTCATGAGTGTTCCGCTGACCTGCGTCCATCCGCCCTCGAGCAGCGGCCACCGCGGGTCCGGTGCATTGCGGCCGCTGTATCCGATGATGCAGCCGTGGTGCGTCAGGTCGTCGGCGGTCTCAGGGGTCCCGTGCGTCTCGAGATAGGCCGGCGACGCCACCGCGATCTCGTGGTTGTTCACCAACGTGCGGAACACCAGGGAGGTCAGTCTCGATGACGCCTGCCCGCAGTGCGACATCGAAGCCCTCGGCCACGAGGTCGACATGCGCATCCGACCCGACGACATCGAGACTGACCTCCGGAAACGCTTGCAAGAACTCGGTGAGCCACTGGGTGAAGATGGTCTCCGGAACACGTGGCGGGATCAGCACCCGCAACAGTCCACGCGGTACGTCGTCGAGCCGCTGCACGGCGGACTCCGCCTCGCGCGACGCGTGCACGACGCTGCGCGCCCTCTCGTAGAGCAGCCCGCCCTGCTTGGTGAGCGTCATCCGCCGCGTGCTGCGGTGCAGGAGCCGAACGCCGAGCCGTTGTTCCAGCCGGGCGAGCCGCTTGCTGACCGTGGGCCGCGGCAGACCCAGTGCCGCCGCCGCTGACGTCACGCTGTTGAGGTCCACGATGGCCCGCGCCACCCGCCAGGGCGGTGGAGGACCCGACTTCGCAGAAGATGCGATTGTGTAAACTCGGGGCCGGGTCGGTCTATGTTTCCTATCCCCCGAGGTCGTTGCATCGCGCACGCAAGCGGATACATTGCGTCGATGACTGCCCTTCGCTGCATCCTTGCACTCGCTGTCTGCGGCTGCATCGGCGGTGGTTCACAGAGCACAACCGATGCGTCGACAATCGAAGACGGGTCGGTGCCGGGTGGTCCCGACGACGACACGGGCGATAACGGCGAGCAGCGGCCGAGGGTCGATGCGTCGGCCGGTGGCGAGGAGGGGGAAGGTGTCCCGGTGGACTCTGGCCTCGATCCCGAGCCGCTACTCGAGGATGCGGGACCGGGCTGTGACGGGATCGGATGCGGTGGTCCGATCCTGGCGCCGGGCGAGTGCCCCGCAGGCTACACGTGCCAGAGGCTGACCTCGGTCTTGACGATGGCGAGCGCTACGACCTGCGCCAACGGAGCACAGCGGGCCATCCCGTGCGGGGGCGACGCCGACTGCGCCGCCTACGGCATTGCGTGCACCGCCGGCGGAACGAAGTTCTCGCCGTACCGCGGCTGCCTCATCGAATGCGACCTGGAGTAGACGGCCGGCGATCGGTAATGGGCGCACTGCGGGCACACTCCGGTCCTCAGTTATACCTCGTCGCGACCGGGAGCTGCCACCACATGCTGTGCGACCAAACGCATCAGCTCCCGCGTCGGGCACAGCACCAGCGCCTGCGGGACCGCGCGCTCTGCGTCCAAACGTTCGAGCACGGGCACGGCAAACGCAACCGTCTTGCCGCTTCCTGTGCTGGACTGCCCCATGAGGTCCTTCCCATCGAGGAGGACCGGGATGCCCGCGGCCTGAATCGGTGTGAGCGAATCATAGCCAAGCGCTTCGCACGCGGTGCGCAGCGCGGCCGAGAGTGGAAGAGAGGCGAAGTCCTCAGGCATCGCCGCGACAGTAGCTCAGTTCGGCGCGTCAGCCGCCGGGCCGCGTCCAGTTCATTTGCTCCAGCGCCTCGACGAGTCCCGGAAGCATCCGCCAGGTGACGTGCTCACCCTTGGCGCCGGGCATAGGCAACATGAACGCCCCCTATTCCCGAGTAGACGGAATCACCCTTCTGCGGAACCGGGTTTCGCGGTTGGCGCGGTGCCCATCCCGGGTCGGCGTCGGGCCCATCCCGGGCGCTTCGACCTCCGGTGACAGGGCCGAGCACTGCGGCTATCATCGGGCCAGGCCGAGGAGCCTCACTCCAACAGCGGGAACTAACCATGATTGGTACCGGAAGACGACCCTTTCCCAGTCTCGAAAGTCTGGACCTAAGCTACCACCGCAACCTTGCGACGGACGCGCTGAAGAGCCGCGCTCATCGCGACGATGAGGAGCGTCGGCTGCTCGAGAAGCAACTGGAGGAGATCGACCGTGCGATCGAGCGCGGCGTGGACGCGATGCCCGACGACGCCCGTAGGGAATTCCTCATGGGCCTCTACGGTGCCCGTGCTACCGAGTCACGCCACGAGCAGGCAGCGGACGCTGACCCCAGCACGGTCGAAGCGATCATGACGCACCGGATGGTCACCCTCAACGAGGAGGACAACCTCGCGGATCTGGAGCCGTCGATGGCCCAGTTCGGTCTTCGTCATTTGCCTGTAGTCGACGGCACGCGTCTGGTGGGTCTGGTCAGTCACCGGGACGTGCTGAGGGTGCAGGGCAGCGAGATCGCGTCGAGTCCATTGGGCGCCCAGGTCGACAAGGGCACCCGGGACAAGACCTTCGTCGCGGAGGTGATGCATCGCGACCTGGTAACTGTCTCTCCAACCACGCCGGCAATCGAGGCGGCCAAGATCCTCGCGGACCACAAGTTCGGCTGCCTTCCCGTCGTGGACGGCGACGGCAATCTCGTGGGCATCGTGACCGACCACGACCTGCTCGTGTACTTCATCAGCCAGGGCTAGCCGGTCGCGGCACCCTGGCCAGCGTGCCGGCGCGTGCACACGACGAGGGACGGCCGGCTGCGCGGTCTCACGCAGGATCACGAGCAGACGGAATCGCCCTTCTGCGAAACAGCGTTTCCACCACCCTGGCGGGTGGCCCGGCTCTATTGGTTGCCCTTGGCGCAGACATTGCCAGGGTCGCAGTGCTCGCTCCCGGTGCACCCGCAGGAGCCAGCGATGCATTTGGTTCCGTAGAACGGTTCGGTGCAGTCCGCATCGGTTGCGCGGTCGACGGGCCATCTTGGGGGTCCTCACCGGCCTCTCCGCCACGAAGCAGTCCCCTAAGCACCCCACGGGCATGGCACACCCGCGTCGTCGTCATCCCAGTCCGCGTGGTGGCCCGTGCCCGCGTCGTCATCGAGGTACGTCCCGATGGTCGTGGCGTCGCAGTCTTCGTCGTGACCCATCGAGTCGCAGACCTCCGCGCGGCCGGGAAACCGGTAGGGGTCGTTGTCGTCACAGTCGTCTCCCAGCGGTTGGCCTAGTAGATCTAAGCACGCGATATCGCCGTGCCAGTCTCCGTCCCGATCGATCGGGGCGTTGACGCAGTGCATCTCTCCGGCCACGAGCTCGGTGCAGCTGTCGAGGGTGCATGCGATCCCGTCGTCGCAGGTCGGAGTCACCGCGACGCACCGGGCATCCACGCAGCGCCACTCCCCGCCGCAGGCTCCGTACGCGGTGTTGCACGTTTGGCTGAAGAGGCATCGCATACCAGGCGGCCCAGGCGCCCCGCGTGGGCCGGCACCCATCGCCGGACGTGTATCGCCTACGCTTCCCTCGCTGCCCCATTTGAGTTCACCCATGCAGCCCACGGACAGACTCGAGTACAGCACGACCATCGCCAACCACACCCTCATTGCCCAGGCCCCTGGGCATCCCACGGGCAGGGTACGCCCGCATCATCGTCATCCCGGTCCGCCTGGTGGCTCGTGCCGGCGTCGTCCTCCCAGTCGCCGCGTCCAGCATCGTCATCGTAGTAGGTACCGGTGGTCGTGGGGTCGCAGTCCTCATCGTGACCCATCGAATCACAGACCTCGGCGCGTCCGGGAAACCGGTAGGGGTCATCGTCGTCGCAATCGTCTCCCAACACGTAGCCGGCCCACAGGCAGGTAGCGTCTGAGTGCCCATCACCGTCCCTGTCGACGGGCTCGTTGGAGCAGGTGGCGCCACCGTTTGTCGTCTCCACGCATTTGTCCGTGGTGCACTCGATCCCGTCGTCGCAATCGCGGATAGGTCCCTCGACGCACTTGTGATTGTCGTCGCATCGCCACTCACGATCGCAGGTGCCGTGGAGGTCGTCGCACAGCGAGCTCAGGCATCGGATCGGTCCGCCGAACCCCCCGCCCAAGCCAATCCGAGGACCCATATCCCCGCAGGCCGTCACCAGACTCGACCACAGCACGACCGTCGCGAGGTACACCCTCATTGCCCAGGCCCCTGAGAACCCCAGGGGCACGCCACGCCCGCGTCGATGTCATCCCAGTCCGCGTGGTGGCCCGTGCCCGCGTCGTCCCCCCAATCGTCGGAGCCCGCGTCGTCATCGAAGTACGTCCCGATGGTCGTGGCGTCGCAGTCCTCGTCGTGACCCATCGAGTCGCAGATCTCGGCGCGGCCCGGAAACCGGTAGGGGTCGTTGTCATCACAGTCGTCGCCGAGCGGTCGACCGAATTGGCTGACGCATGCGACGTCCGCGTGCCCGTCGCCATCGCGATCGATCGGTTTGTGGACACAGCCTGTGTCGCGGGTACTCAGATCGCCGATTTCCCGATCGATGCAGGTGTCTGCCGTGCACTCGATACCGTCGTCGCAGCTTCGAGGTGCGCCCTCGACGCACTCGCCGAGATCGTTGTCCCACGTCCACTCACGGGCGCAGGTTCCATGGAGGCGGTCGCAGGAGCAACCAGGGCAACTGAACCCGCCGGTCGGAAATCCGCCGCCGACCCCGAATCCGCCGCCCCCGATGTCGCAGGCCACCGCTAGACCCGCCCACAGCACATGGATGACAAGACGTCCCATCGTTTTCTCCCCGCCCGCGCCCATCTGCCGTCAGGCGCATCAGCAATCGTCGCCGGGTGAGGGTCGAGGGTGGGGGAGCTGCGGTGACGGAAACGCGGATTTGTGTCCCCGCCCGGTCGGCCCACGGCACCTGCTATCCCGGTGTGAGCGCCGGTCCGCTAACGACATCGCATCCGTGCGATGTCGATGCGATTATGCAAACTCGGGCTGGGGGCGGGACGACGGAAGCCAGTGGGACTACGGCCAGGTGAGCGGGCCCAATTCCGAATAGGAACCAACGACTGGCAGATCGCTTCACAGGGCCCTGGCCCGGAAATGCGGCGCCTTCGAGCCCTGACGCACGTGGGCCGGGACTTGCACTGTTTGGTGTCGCGCGTATGGTCCCCGCAGGACTCGCCGTGCGTGACGCCGAAGACAACAGGATGCGACGACTGACCGGCGGTGCGGCGGCGCTGCTGTGCGTCGGCCTGCAGCTGAGCGGGGCGCTGCATCACCTACTCGTGGAGCACGCCCACTGCCTCGATCACGGCGAGCTGACCCACGCCGACGCGGAGCACGGCGAGCTGACCCACGCCGAGGGCGACCACGCCCACACGCAGGCAAGCGCTCCCGCCGCCGGTGACCATCCGGTGGCGACCCGCGGCCACCGCCACGGAAGTGATGGGCACGAGCACTGTCCGATCGCCAGTACGTCGCGGGCCCGCCCCGGGGCTGCGGCCGCGGCACTGACGCAGCCGACGGCTACGCTGGAGCGACCGCCTGTGCAGGTCCCGCAGCGCGCGCATGCGACCGCCGCGTTGCTGTCCGCACCCAAGACATCGCCACCCGCCTAGGGAGCCACCCAACGTGTCGTCCCCTTGGCGACGCCCGTGTTTGCTCCCCACCGATCCATCGGCACCGACGCCGATCGGGTCCCCGAAGGCTTTGCGATGACTGGAAGACTAGCGTGCAGTATGGAAGTACCGACGGCCCCCCGTGGGCGAGTCGAGATCGCGGGACCCGTCCATGGACGGATGGGACGTGGTTCATGTTCGAGTGGGGTTGTCCGTGGCCCGGGTCGGCCGAGCGGTCGCACAGATCGTGCGGGACACTCGACTTGGGCGGCACCCCTCTGGTTGGTGTGTGGCGTGTGCGGTGCGGCCACCGCGGCCGGGCAGGCGCCACCCGCGACGGCCGAGGCGACGGCACCGGATGCGACGCGAACGAACGCCGACGCTGTTGTCTCCCCGTCAACCACGCCCAATGCGCCGGAGGATGCGACGGACGCCAAGCCGAGCCCCGCGACGAAGCACGACGACCCGGGTGCACAGGGCGGTGGAGCGGGAGCGGCCGTCGATGCCGCGCTGGCTTCACCCGTGACGACCGCCGTCCCCGTCCCCGCCCCTGCCCAGACCGCAAGCGAGCAGACTGCGGCCGCAGCGCAGGCTGACCTGGCCGCCGAGGAGGCTGCCATCGCGGAGGAACTCGCGGCCATGGCTGCGCTGGATGCGACTGCGGGCGTTCGACCCTCGGATACGACCGTGACCGCGCGTCCGACCGGCAACGCACTCAACCCGTCGGTTAGCGCGAACGGACTACTGACAGCGGGCGGCGCGAGTGAAGCGCCGCGGCGCATCGGTGACCTGGAGACGGGGCTGCACATCCAGGAGGTGGAGCTGCGCTTCAGCGCCAACGTCGACCCCTACCTGCGCGCTGACCTCACCCTCGCCGCCCACGAGGGGCACCTCGCCTTCGAGGAGGCCTACCTCACCACGCTGGAGATCCCGCACGTCAACATCCGCGCCGGTCAAATGTACGCCGCCATCGGACGCCACAACCTGCTGCACACCCACGCGTTTCCCTTCGTGACGGCGCCCCATGCTTCGCGTGTCCTGCTCGGTCAGGAGGGCGCCCGCGACCCCGGTGTGTCGCTCGACGTGCTGCTGCCGCTGCCGTTCTACGTGGAGTTCAACGCGCAGGTCTTCCGCGGCGAGTGGGCTGCCATGCAGGGGCACGGTGAGGAGGAGGCGATGGCGGACGACATGCTCGACGACCACGCCCATGCGGAGGTCGCGGATGAGCGCAAGGCCCACGACCTCGCCTATGTCGGACACCTGAAGGTGCTGCTCGAGGCCGGCGACGACGCGACGGTCGAGCTCGGCGGTAGCTACGTCGGTGGACGCAACGGGTTTGGCGGGCGCACCGACATCGTCGGCGGCGACCTCACGGTGAAGTGGCGTCCGCTCGCCGCCGAGCGCTACACCGGCTTCGATTGGAGCAGCGAGGTACTCTGGGTGCAGCGCCAGGGCGCCGACGAGGACAACCGTCTGGGCGGCGCCTTCAGTGGCCTGCGCTACCAGTTCGCCCAGCGCTTCTGGGTCCAGGCGCGCTACGGCGTGCTCGGCTTGCCCGAGGACGACACGCCCCGCAGCCACCGCGTCGAGGGCCTGCTTGCCTTCATTCCGAGCGAGTTTTCGGGACTGCGATTGCAGTACGCCCACGAAACCAGCGAACAACCGGGGGCGCCGGACGTCCATGAGGTGTTCCTGCAGACCGTGTTCTCCATCGGCCCCCATCCGCCCCATGACTACTGACGCACTTCGCATGGTCGTTCGTTTGCTGCTCGCGGCACTCCTGGTCGCGCTCGCACTGCCGACGCGCGCACACGCCGAGCTGCGCGTGGTGGCCACCACGACCGACCTGGCGGACATCACGCGGGCCGTGGGTGGCAAGCATGTGGGGGTGGAGTCGATCTGCAAGGGCGAGCAGGACCCCCACTACGTGCAGGCGCGCCCGAGCTACATGGTTGCGCTCAGCCGGGCCCACCTGCTCGTCGCTGTGGGGCTCGATCTCGAGGCCGCATGGCTGCCGTCGCTCGTTCGCGGCGCGCGCAACCCGCGTATCAACCCGGGTAAGCCGGGTTACCTCGACGCGTCGGGGGCCATCACGCCGATCGGCGTGCGCGGCGGCTCGGTCGATCGGCGTGGGGGCGATCTCCACCCCTTCGGAAACCCCCACTACTGGCTCGACCCGGACAACGGCAAGCGCATTGCCGCGCACATCGCTGCGCGCTTGAAGAAGCTCGATGCCGGGCACGCGGATGACTACGACCGCAACCTCGCGCGCTTCGCTGCCGCGGTCGACACCGCGATGGCACGCTGGCAAAAACGCCTTGCAGCCCACCGCGGCAAGAAGGTGGCGTCCTACCACGCCACCTTCAACTACTTCATCGCGCGCTTCGGCCTCGTGCAGAGCGGCTTCGTCGAGTCGAAGCCGGGTATCCCACCGGCCCCCGCGCACCTGGCTCGCCTCATCATCGATATGCGCAAGCAGGGCGTCGGCGTGATCTTGCACGAGCGCTACCACGACGTGGGCGCATCGAAGCTCGTCGCGAGCCGCTCGGGCGCCACCGTGCTGCAGCTACCGACTTCCGTAGGCGGCGGCTCGGGCACCGGAAGCTACGTGAAGCTGCTCGACCACCTCGTCGACCGGACCGCCTCGGCCCTGGGGGCGGGGCGATGAGTGAGGCGCTGACGTTCTTGGCCGCACCGCTGGCCATGTGCCTGGTCATCGCGAGCATCCACGTGTACCTGGGCATGCACGTCCTGCAGCGCGGCGTCATCTTCGTCGACCTCGCCCTGGCGCAGCTAGCCGCCCTCGGTGCGACCGTCGCGGGCGTGCTCGATGAGGAACACGCCGAGGGCGCCGTGGCTCACCTGGCCGCCTTTGCCTTCGCCGCGCTGGGCGCTGCGCTCTTCGCCCTCGCGGGACGTGCCCGGCAGCACGTATCCCAGGAAGCCGTCGTCGGCATCGTCTATGCCGTGGCCAGCTCCGCGATGGTGCTCGTGCTCAGTCGCGCCCCGCACGGCGCAGAGCACATGAAGGCGATGCTCGTGGGCTCGCTGCTGTTGTCGACCTGGGAAGACGTCGCACGCGTCGCCGGCGCCTACGTGCTGCTCGGCGGTGTCCAGTACGCGCTTCGCGAGCGCTTCGTGCAGATGTCGTGGGAGCCGCAGCGCGGCGTACCGACCGGCTGGGACTTCGCGTTCTACCTGTTGTTCGCGATGGCCATCACCCTGAGCGTCCAGGTTGCGGGCGTGCTGCTCGTGTTCTCGTACCTGATCGTCCCGGCGGTCATCACGCGGCTGTTTCAGGAGCGCCTCGGCCCGCGACTGCTGGCGGGTTGGGCCGTCGCCGTGCTCGCGAGCCTCGGGGGACTGGCAGCATCGTGGTCGTGGGACCTGCCCACGGGCGCTGCGATCGTGGCGGCCTTCGGACTGCTACTGGCGCTGGCCGCCACGACGCGGGCCCTGCAGGGCCCGGGCGACACGGTTTGAGCGCGACCCGACCGTGTCGCGCCGACCCGACCGCACCGTGGTTGGCCGAGCCGACCGCACCCCGACCCGCGACCCGCGCCACCCGCCAGGGTGGTGGAGGACCCGACTTCGCAGAAGATGCGATCATGTAAACTCGGGGCCGGGTCGGTTTATGTTTCCTATCCCCTCGCGGCCGTCCACGCACTCGTCAATGCTACATACGAGGTCGCCCCCGCATACGCTGTTGCCGGTGCACGGATCACCCTCGCGACCCACATGGCAGACGTGGTCCAGACAGAGATCCTCGCAGTCAGGATCGCCGCTGCACTGGTCCCCCTCGCTCCCATCCACGCACCGATCGATCCCGCACCGGGTTCCCGGGCTGCAGTCGGAGTTGACGTCACAGGGCTGACCCTCATCACCGTCACCATCGCCATCGCCGCCGCCGTCACCAACGCCAACACCATCGCCGTCTCCGTCGCCAACGCCATCGCCGTTGCCATCGCCGTCGCCATCACCCGAGGTGCCCTGGTCCGAGCCGGCGGAACCGTTGGTCCCGGTAGCGGCGCTGCACCCCGCGCAAGCGGTGGGAGACGTACGCCCTGCGTCGGGTATCAGGGCAGCGTAGAGGGCCGTCGACGGGCCTGCGACGGGTGATGCCCGTACCGTGACCCCGCGCGGGATGCGAGGTGGCGGTTCAGGGCAGCCCGTCGAGCTAGAGGGACCCTGCGCGCTCTCCTGAGAATCTGCCAGCCACGGTCGGGTCGGGTCGCTCCGCGACGGTCGGGTCGCGGGTCGCGCGCCGCTACCTGCAGTCGGCCCAGTCCACTTCGCCCGCGTCGCGCAGATCGGTGCGGTCAGCGCCGCGAGCGTAGACCGGGGGCGAGCCGAGAGGGGCGTCGACCATCCGCGCCTCGCCACCTTCCACGCTCTCCCCGGTCCAGACGTCGAACCAGCTGCCCTCCGGGAAGTAGACCGCGCGCGTCGTCGCCCCCCCCTCGAGGACAGGCGCGACGAGCAGGTCGCTGCCCAGCATGAACTGGTCGCTCAGCGCGTGCGTCATGGCGTCGTCGGGGAACTCGAGCATCATGTGCCGCAGGATCGGCGCACCGCTCCGCTGGGCCTCGGCACCGAGGGTCCGCAGCTCGTCCGCGAGCGCGCAGTGCACGAGCGCAAACTTACGGAAGTGGGCGGTCGTCTCGGCATCGCTCTCCCAGGACCAGTTGGCTTCCTTGTCGGCGCCCTCGTGCGTCCGCATGAAGGGCGTGAACGCCCCCAGCTCGGTCCAGCGCATGTACAGCTCGCGCGTACTGGGCGTGCCCTTGGCAAAGCCGGCGATGTCGTGGGTCACGTAGGGCTGACCGGACAGGCCCAGGTTGATCAGGGCGGGCACGACCGTCGGCAGGCCATCGAGCTCGTCGAATGAGGTCAGCTGGTCGCCGACCCAGTGGATCTGCGCCGCCCCATGTACGCCGCTCCACCCCGACCGCGCGAACATGACCCAGTCACCGTCGGGCCGCTGGCTCTCGAGCGCCTCGCGTGACGCGCGCTGCCAGTGCTCCGGGAAGGTGTTGCGTGCCTCGATTGGATCGCTGCCATCATCGTAGACACCGTCCACCGGCTGCCACTCACCAAAGTCCGCCATCCAGCCGTCGACGCCGTAGCGCTCGACGATGTCGGCCAGCGCGGCGACGACGTAGTCGTGCGTGCCGTCTGCGGTGAAGTCGGGGAAGCCGTCGGTCTGCGGTAGGTTGGGTACGAGCGTGGAGCGGTACGGCTCGCCGTCGTCGTCCTTCACGAGCAGTCCCATGTCAGCCATCTCTTCAAAGCGGCTGCCCTGGCCCTCGACGACGAATGGGTTGATGTACGTGAGGAAGCGGTAGCCGCGTCCCTTGAGCGACGCGACCATGCCCGCGAAGTCGGGATAGAAGTCCTCGTCGGGCCACCAGACGTATTGCACACCGGAGCCGCCATCGAGGTTCTCGCGCAGGCCGCCCCAGTCCTGCACCCAGAGGGCCGAGACGGGGATCTCCGCGGCCTCCAGCGCGTCAGCCTCCGCAAGCACCGCGTCGCGTCCGCCCTGCGCGCCGATCCACAGCCCGTAGGCCCACGCGGGCGGCTGGGCCGGACGTCCCACGTGGTCACCGAGCTGACGGATGACGTCGAGCATCGAGGGACCGTGAAGCACGCGCCACTGCACGCGCTCGCCACCGACGACCTCGATCGACGCCACCTCGGCATCGGTGGCGCACAGGTCGACGTCCACGCGACGCGCCGTGTCGAACAGCACGCCGAAGCCGCGCACGTCGATGTAGAACGGCATCGGGAAGTAGGTGGTGTGTGCGTCCCCGATGGAGATGCCCGGCTCACCGGTGCGGCCGTTGCCCTGCTCGTTGACCAGCAGCGGAAAGCGCTCGCCGCGCTGGTCGGTGGCGTTGTACTGCTCGCCGAAGCCGTGGAAGCTGCCGTCGTCATCGCAGCGGATCGGAATCGCGATCGAGTCGGGGGCCCCACCCTCGACCGTGAGTTCGAATAGCGTCGAGTCCGCGTCGTCGAGGGAGACCTCGAGGACCGCGGTCAGGCCGTCGCCGCCAGCGTACTCGATGCGCGCTCCCCCTTCGATCGAGTTGGACGCCGTCACGGCGAGCTCGCTCGACTCCTCCGCATCGCGCTCGAACGCGACGGTACCAATGCCTGCGGCCGTCTCGGAAAACGTCCGCAGCGTGGGTCCGCCCTGGGCAAGCGCAAAGAGCGTCCGATCGCCCGCCGACAGCTGAAGGGCGCCACCCTCAGCGACCTCGAGACGCACGCCGCCCTCGTCACCCGCACCGGCATCGTCGGCGGCAGAGGACGCATCGTCGCCACAGGCAAACATGAGCAACAGGGCGAATATGGCCGCGCACTGGCGACACGTGGGCACATGGAGGTCACTTGGCATGGTGCTGTCGACATAGACGGCGCTCGTCCCACTGGCAAGCCAGGCATTCGCGACATCACCACTCCCACTCGACGCGGACCGGAGCCCCACTTAGGTGAGCCATGGCGGGCCCCTCAGTCCGCCAGACAGTAGACAGTCTCCGTGGTCGCGGGGACACGGGCGCCCGCCTTGCAGATGAGTGAGGCGCACTGGTTGGTGGCGTTGCAGGGCTGCCCAATGCCGAGTCGCTTGCAGGTGTCGCCGCTGATGTTCAGGTCGGGGTTGTCGCAGAGCGGATAGGTCACATAAACCGGCCCGGCGCCGGCAACTACTGGTTCAGCGGGTCGAGCAGGTTCTGCTTCTGGCCGCTCGACGGCGGCGGCGGGGTCACGAAGACCGACACGCCCAGGAAGAGGTCCTGCGGATCGAACGGCCCGCGCAGCTCACCGTTGGGCCCGCGCTCGAAGAACTGGTTGGTCAGCGACAGGCTCGCCGTCCACCAGGGGCTCGGCATGTATGAGACCGTGAGGTCGATGATCTGGGTGTTGCGGAAGCGGAAGTCCTCCGCTTCACCGATCGTCTTGGGGCCCGTCAGCGGCTCGACCGTCGCTGCGGGCAGGTTGTAGGTCCGGTTCCAGGTGTGTGCGTAGGCGAGGGCGGCGCTGAGCTCGGCATTGATCTGCAGGTTGGCGAGGCCCAGCGCCGTGGAGCCCCAGTCGACGTTGGCGAGCGTTCCGTTGCGGCAATCGACCGAGCCAGGGCTCGTGCTCCCGATCGCACAGGGGAACGGTTCGTCGATCTGGACCGTGGTCTCTCGGTTCCAGTTCTTGCGGAAGCTCCAGGCGCCGATGAGGGAGAGGCCCCCGAGGGGCTCATCGAAGCTCCAGATCAGCGTTCCGCGCCCCAGCGTCGCGGTCGTCATGGTGGCCGCCCGCGAGCTCTTGGACAGGGGCACCAACAGTGTGCCGCGCGCCATCAGGGAGAGGTTCTGCCCCTCGGTCAGCGCGAGCGTGCCTACCCGGTAGTCGGTGCGCAGGCGCGTGTCCGAGAGCAGCAGCTGCTGCCCCTCCGTCGTGAACTCCGAATCCGTCAGCTCGACATTGGCGGACTGAATGACGCGCGCGTTGAGGTCGCGCCGGAAGTTCCAGCGCAGGACGAGGTCGAAGGCCCACGAATAGGTCGGGTTGTAGCTGGGCTGAAGGCTTCGGTCGAAGGTCCCGTACGCAACGCTGTGGGTCCAGCCGAGTCCCGAGCCGCGCCAGTTGGGCTCGAAGGCGGGGGCGACGTCGGCCGAGTCCCCCGCGACGGCCGCGTCCACGGGCTCCACGGCGGCGGCAGTTTCGGCGGTGTCGGCGGCGGCGGCTGCCTGCGGTACGGGCGCCGCAGATTCAACAGAAGGCGCTGGTTGCGCTGCCGCTTCTGCACCGACTGCCGCTCCCTCCTCCGCGGGCGGCGGCGGTTGAGGTGTCGCTTCCGCGTCTGCGCCAGCCGCCGCCCCCTCCACCGCGCCTTCCACCGGGGGTGGCTCTTGCGCTTCAGGCAACGCATCTGCACCGGCCGCTCCATCCTCGGCGTCCGTACCGGGAGCCTCCGGCTCGGCCACGGGCTCGTCCTCACTGGGGACGGGCGGCGCGGCCCCCTCCGGGGGGGCTGGCTGCGCCTCTGCCGGTGGGCCGTCGTCGGTCCCGGTCCCCGGCGCACCCTCCTGGGCGACGGCAACCGTGCTCACGCAGAGCGCTAGCGCGGGGGCGAGGACGGCGGTGGTGCAGCGGAAACCCACAGCAGAGCCGACAGCCTACTACCTCCATCCACCCTGACCAAGGCCGCGGGCTAGCGCAACCCTGGGTGGAACTCCACCGTGCCCGTCACCACGTCGTACATCGCGCCCACGATCTCGATGGCTCCGCTGCTGCGCATCTCGGCCAGCACCGGACTGTTGTCACGGATCATGTTGATAGCCTGGTCGACGTTCGCGTGGGCGACGGAGGCCACGAAGGCGTCGTTTCTGGAGGTCCTCTGCGCGGGGTCACTCGGCTGCGTGACCGCGTCGATCGCGGGGCGGACCTTGGCGAGCAACCCTGTCAGGTTGCCCAGTTCGACATTGTCACAGGCGCCCCTGATAGCGCCACAGCGCGAGTGCCCGAGGACGACGATGACCTTCGCCCCCGCGATCTTGCAGGAAAACTCGAGGCTCCCGAGGATGTCCTCGTTGACCGTGTTGCCCGCGATGCGGATGCTGAAGATGTCGCCCAGCCCCTGGTCGAAGACCAGCTCGGCCGAGGTTCGCGAATCGATGCAACTGAGGATCGCCGCGAAGGGCCACTGACCGTCGCTCGTGTCGTTGACCTGCTGCAGCAGGTTGCGGTTCGCCTTGAGGTTGGCACAGAAGCGTCCGTTGCCTTCCCTGAGGATCTCCAGCGCCGTGGTCGGCGTGAGGGAGCCCTGGGTCTCGCGCGTGTGCGTATACATCCTATGCCGCTCCCGGCGCCTGTTGATGGGCGTCCTGTTCTGCCTGCTCGATTGCCTGCTCGATCACGTCGAAGAGATGGTCGTCGCTGCAAAGGCGCGGAAGGAACCCGAGCCGGTGCATCAGGTCCGATGGCTCCGCCTGCAGGCCTGCGATGTACACACGCGTGCCGTGCTCAGTGAGGTGCTCCAGCAGGTCGGCGAACACGTAGGCGCCCGACTGATCGACGTAGGGGACCCTGCCCATGTCGACGACGACGGCCTCGGCCTCGGACAGCCCGCTCAGCTTGCGCTGAAGTGAGCCGGCGTTGCCGAAGAAGAGCGAGCCGTGGACCTCCACGAGGTAGACCCCCTCGAGGACCTCCTCGGGGACCTTCGATTCCCTGCCGAAGTCCCGACTCGCCGCCTCCGAGAGCGGCGTGTGGGCGGCGGGGTCCATGTCGGCCATTCGCTTCATCAGGATCAGGCTGGCGGCGACCATCCCGGCAGCGACCGCCCACATCAGATCCACGAACACCGTGAGCCCGAGGACCGTGAGCATAACGAAGGCATCGCCACGGGGCACCGCGCGCAGATGGCTGAGGCCGCGCTTGTCAACGATGCCGATCCCGACCGTGAACAGGATCCCGGCCAACACCGAGAGTGGGATCTGCTCGGCGAGCGGGCCGAAGACGAGCAGCAGCGACAACAGCAACATGCCGTGCACGACGCCCGACAGGGGAGAGCGACCACCCGAACTCACGTTGACGACGGTTCGCATGGTGGCGCCCGCACCGGGGAGACCGCCGATCAGACCGGCGACCGTGTTGCCGATGCCCTGGCCGAGCAGCTCGCGATCGCTGTCGTGGCGGGTCTTGGTGACGTTGTCCGCCACCAGCGAGGTGAGCAGCGAGTCGATCGCACCGACGCCGGCCAGCACCAGGGACGGCACGAGGATCATGCGGAAGCTGTCGAGGTCGAACTCAGGCAGACGAATCGCCGGCAGGCCGCTGGGGATCATGCCAATACGAGGCACGTCCATGCCGAGCATCACCGAGCCGGTAGACATCACGATCAGGCCGACCAGGGTGCCGGGCACGGCCTTCGTGATCAGCGGCAACGCGTAAATGAGCGCGACGGTGCCGGCGCCAAGGCCGAGGGCCGAGAAGTTGATCGCCTCGAGGTAGCCGGGCACGCCCAGCAGTGCCTTCACCGGTCCGCTCGCCGGCGGGTGCCCCAGCAGCGCGCCGAACTGCAGCACGATGACGATCACCCCGATGCCGCTCATGAAGCCGGACACCACGGGGTAGGGAACGTAATTGATGTACTGGCCCAGGCGCAGGACGCCCATCGCGATCTGGAACAGCCCCGATAGGGTCACCATCACGAAGATCCAGGCGGGATCGCCCGTGAGGCTCGCGGCCAGGCCAGCGACGACGACGGTCATCGGCCCGGTGGGGCCGCTGATCTGCGAGGGCGTGCCGCCGAAGATGGCGGCCAGGACGCCCACACAGATCGCGCCGTACATGCCGATCGCGGCGCCGTTTTCGAGGCCCGAAGCGACGCCGAAGCCGAGCGCAAGCGGGAGCGCGACGACGCCGGCGGTGAGGCCGCCGAACAGGTCGCCGCGCACGTTGGAAAAGAAGCGGTCCTTAAGACTCAACGGTTATCCATTCACGCTGCGACCCGGCGACCGGGTACTGGGAGGCGACAGGGGCCCATGGTGCGAAATTCTTGAAATTTTCGCTCAATAGCACAAGTGTCATTGGTGAAACTCACCGAACTGCGTCATGACGAATCCTTCACTCGGTAGACGAGCGCACCAAGTGCCTGTTGATTTGCTACACGAGGGCGACACCCACGGTCCATTCGACAATTTGTTGCCAAAGCTTCGGCTTGACCGAAGTGTGGGACCAATAGAACAGCTGCTGGGCTGTCGCCCCGGGCGCGCCGCTTCAGTAGAGGGACTGCGCGGTCATGCGCGCCCCGGTGAAGAGCGCGCCAAGACGTAGGCGCCCTTGGGAACCCCGATCGGCGTCCCCCTCACGTATGCCGCTCGAAGCACTCTCGCTCGAGATTGCGACGGTCGTCGTGATGCTCAGTCGACGGGCCGCGACCACCTGAAGTCACCCGGTGTCGCGTGCGCGATCTCGAGGGACCTGACGGCTACCGATCAGCAGCGAGGTGCAACGGTGCAACCACGCGCAAGGGGGAGGATTCGCGGTTAGAACAGCTCTGTACGCGCCGCATCACAGATGGCGGCCACGGCTGGGTGAACGACTCTCCGTTCGACAGAGATGGCGTAGAAGCGCTCGACGACACCCTCGGCCGAGCCCACCGTCACCACTTGATATTGGCGGGCCACCTCGGTTTCGACGACTGATGGGACAGGGAACACGCCGTCGCCAGCCTGGCCGAATGTCTTGAGCAACGCACTGTCTTCGAACTCCGCGACAATCCTCGGTTGTACACCTCTCGAGCGAAACCACTGGTCGAGCTGGCCCCGCAGTGCGGTTCCTTCCGCGGGCAAAAGCATCGGAGCCCCGTCGAGGCCAGCCGGGAACTTCTTGAGGCAGCGTCTGGCAAGGGGTGCGACCGCCATGAATGTCACGCCGCACTCGCCCAACAGGTGATTGTAGGCCTGAATCTTGATGGTTGGCGGGATCGGTGCGTCAGAAAGGACGACGTCCACGCGATGGGTGGCGAGATCTCCCAGGAGAGTCGCGAGTCCCGTCTCGCGGCACACGATACGCACAGGGTCATCGAGGGTCATCGCGGGCGCAAGCAGCCTGTGGGCAACGAGCTTCGGCAAAACATCGGCGACACCTACGACGAGTCGCAGCGGACGACCTGTCGGCTGCCCAGCCAGGTTCTCCAAGAGTTCCTTGCCGATCGAGAAGATCTCGTCGGCGTAGCGGAAGACGACGTCTCCGACCTCTGTGAGTACGAGGCTTCTGCCCGAGCGGCGAAACAGCTTCTCGCCCAGCGCATGCTCGAGGTCCTTGATCTGCGCGCTGACCGTCTGCGGGGTTAGATGGAGTTCTGCGGAGGCTCGCGTCAGGTTCCCAGCGCGAGCGACCGCCCAGAAGTACCGAAGGTGATGGTAGTTCAAACTATCCATGGTTGGATGTGCCTGATGAATGCCGGCAAGGACCCTAGCATGGATGCGAACAGCGACAGCGAGCCGGTCGCGTCTCGTGTCTGCACAACCTGAGAGCTAGCAACGCTCGTTCGACGGCCCAGCACCCGCGTGCGCAACCGTCGACACTACGGACCGAGGCAAGCAAGACATTGCGACGTGGGAGCGCGGTCCTCCCGAAGCGGCCAGAAGCAGAACCTGCTCGACCCGCTCAACCAGGAGTGCTCGACGTCATCGAACACCAAACGAAAAACCCCGCGCCGACGAGGTCGGCACGGGGCTTCGAGTGTCAGACTGCGGGGTTCAGTCGGTGGTCACGACCAGGCTGAGCGAGCCGAGCGACCAGCTGTCGGCCATTGCGCCATCGCTGTCGACGAAGTGACTGTCGCCAAGCTCGTGACGACCCTCTGCGCGGATGATGAGGCCCTCATCCTCGGTCGGGTGCATGTCGAGCGTGAGGGTCGCGGTGGTGAGCGGATCCGTGTCGTCCGGATCGAAGATCAGGTGCTCGCCACGAAGCGCTGCGCCGAACATCGGCGAGAACGCGTAGCCGAGTGCCAGGCTGCCACCCATCACGCTCCACTCGGGATCGGCGGCCGCGTCACTCTCGCGGTTCATGAGGTAGTCCGCGTTGAAGATCACCGTGAGGTCGCCGGTCTCGTAGGAGACGACCAGGTCGACGAACGTCTCGATGCCGGACGCGGTCTCGTCGTCGAGGGCGAACATGCCGCCGAGGGCGACCGACAGGCCGTCCACCGGCGCGAGGCCGAGCTGCAGGGCGAGGTCGGACGCGCTGTTGTTCGGGTTGTTCCAGGTGGTGTTGGCGTCGTTGACGACCATCGCCGTGAGGCTGACGGTGTCGCTGAGGGCGTAGCCCGCGCGGACGCCCGTGTGCCAGAAGGGCTGGGCGGCGAAGTACAGCGCGCCGCGGGTGTAGTTCAGGTTCTGCCAGCTCTCGAGCACCTCGGCGCCGAAGATGGTGCCGAACATACCGAAGTCGATCGACAGGTCGTCGCTCGGGGCCCACGTGCCGTAGGCCTGGGTCAGGTTCTCGATGCCGTAGCCGCTGGCGCCACGTGCCGAGGACGAGTCACTGTTGAAGTGGTAGTTGCCGACCTTCGGACCAAAGCGCAGGCTGAGGGTCGCGCCGTAGTCACCGGCGTCGTAGCCGGCATCGATGCCCGCGAAGTTGAGCGCGAAGCCGTTGTCGTTCTCGTAGCCAGTGTAAGCGCCCGTGTCATCGGCGCTGGGCGACGCACCGACGTAGGCACGGTGGGCCGCGACGCCGGAGCCGACCCCGGAGGTCTGCGCAGCGTAGTGGGCGTCGGCGAAGGCCGAGAAGCTCAGCCCGCCGGACTCCTCCTCTGCAGGTGCCTCCTCTGCGGGTGTCTCCTCGACGGGTGCCTCCGGGAGGGGGGCCGGCGCGGGCTCGGCGGCCGGAGCCGGCGCGGGGGCCGGCGCGGGGGCCGGCGTTGGAGCGGGGGCCGGTGCAGCGGGCTCGGGTGCCGGTGCAGCGGGAGCGGCTTCCGCGGCGGGAGCCGCGGGAGCTGCCTCGGCGGCAGGAGCTGCGGGGGCTGCCTCGGCGGCGGGAGCCGCGGCCTCCGGAGCGGGAGCCGCGGTAGGCTCCTGAGCGAGTGCACCACCCGGGACGAGCAATGCCATAGAGATGATGATCAGGGATACTTTGCGCATGTTGGTCTCCGACCCCGGGGGTTCGGGCACTGACGCCCAAGCGGGATGCTCTGCTGCGCAAGTTCGCCGCCCAACGTTTCGGGAATGTTTCGTAACCGAAACTTCACGTAGAATCGGATGATGGGAAGTATCCGGGCGGGGGATAGGAAACATGAACCGGCCCGGCCCCGAGTTTAGATAATCGCATCTTCTGCGAAGTCGGGTCCTCCACCACCCGGGCGGGTGGCGGTCGGGTCGCCCCCGCCGGGGTAGGAGCCGAGGTGGGCTGTCGCGCCGATCCCTCCCCGCGTTACCCTCAGCCTGCGTCGTGCGGATCTCCCTAGCCACCATCGCACTGCTCTCCGCCGCGCTCGCAGGCTGCTCGTGCTCCGACCGCGCAGATGACAGGGGGGGTGATGCCGCCGTGGATGCGGGCTCTCTCGATGACGGCTCGGGCGATACGGATGCCGCGTCGTCCGACATGGACGATGCCTCCGCCACGATGGGCGATGGCGGCCCGATCGACTGCGGGCCGGGCTCCGACTGCGCCGATGGTGGCCCCGCGGACGATCCCTGCGAGGCATGCGACGACAGCGCGCAGTGCACAGTCGACAGCGGTGGGGCCAGCTGCCTGTGCGAGATCAACTTCTACACGGACGTGCAAGGCGACGGCAGCGAGTGCCGCGAGGAGTACGGCTGGGCGGCCACGCTCGACGCCACCGGCCGCGACGCTGCCCATCATGTGGCGCGCGGCGCCGATGGTCGCCTGTACGTGGCGGGTCGCTTCCGCGGCGAGCTGTCGACGCCCGTCGGTGATTTCGTCGCAGAGGATACGGGCGACTCCTTTTTAGCTGGCTATTCGGACGACGGCGAGCTGCTGTGGCTGCATCACTTCCCCGGTGGCCTGCTCGACGCCGTTGGCGGCATCGCGCTGGATGCGGCGGGCGACCTGTGGGTCGCAGGCGAATTCTTCTACGCCACCACGATCGCTGGCAGCGAGCTGAATGCCCCGGGTGCAGCGGGATTCGTCGCGCGCTTCGACCCGGACGGAGGCCTACAGCAGCTGTGGCCGGCGCTCGAGTCGATGCTGATCAACGACCTCGTCGTCGTCGATGGCGGCGACCTGCAGCTCACTGGCGAGTTCAGCGGGGACATCGATCTCGGCGGGCCCGACACCCAGCCCGAGCTGTCTGCCGTCGAGCGCTCGCCTTTCACCGCCCGCTTCGGTCCCCTTGGCGAGCTGCGGTGGGCGCGGAGTGTGGCCGTGACGAGCGGGATCGCGGGTGCCCAACTCGCCCTCGCGCCGGACGGCTCGTCGTGGCTGGCGTTCCATTTCGACGACCAGTACCAGGGTGTCGACGGCGGGATGCGTGCGGCGGTGGCCGGCGACTGGGAGGGCGCCGTCGTCAAGTTGGATGCCGCCGGCGTGCCGGTGTTCGACGTTCACTTTGCCGCCGAGCACACCAATACGATCCACGTGGTTTCCGATCGCGACGGTGACGCGTGGGTGGGCCTCACCTACGAGGCTCCCGTGGTGGTGCGCGGTCCGGGCGCAAACACCGACCCCCATCCCTGCATTCACGGCGACGGGACCTGCTACCAAGCCGCTGACTTCCTGGTCGCGCGCCTCGACGCGGAGACGGGCGAGCCGAAATTCGTACGCACCTTCGGTGCGGCCGACGGTGACTACGTCTCGGGTCGGCTGTGGCAGCAGGGGCCTACGGGACCGGTGTGGATGCAGGCGTCGGCATCCGCTCCGATCGACTTCGGTGCCCAGGACCCGAGTGGCAACCCAACGGGCGGCTTCCAGATGGCGCGTCTGGGGGACGACGGTGTGGCGACCTTGATCCGGCGCTACGACGGCAACGGTGTGGTGTTGGACGGAATCGGTCTTGCGGATGACCGCATGTGGCTCGTGGGCAGCTATCCGCTGTCGCTTCGCTTCAGCCCGCGTGAGTGGCTCGGCCGGCCGCTTGGTGAAGGCGCAGCGTACCTCACGCACCTGCGCTTCTAGCGTAACGTTCGGCCGCCGTTGGACGCGCTGCACACCTCGTCGCGCTAGGCGCTACCAAAGTATCGTGGGCAGTCCGTGGGGCGCCTGATAGCCCGGTCGTAATCAGGTGGGCTCCCGCCACACGTCCGCCTTGCCTCGGAGACGACGTACCCATGCGACCATTACGCTGCTCGACCATCCCTGCGCTCTCGCTTCACGTGCTGACGATCGCGGCCGTCCTGTCCTGGCATTCTGCAGTCAGCGCGCAGGATCCGATCTTCTCGTCCTACGACTGGGTGTACGTCCAGGATAACGGCACCAACGAGTGGCGCTACAGCGCCCACAGCTGCCAGGGTGACAAGTACGTCCCGGACGATCAGGCGATGAGGCTGACGTTCATGCCCCTCGACGTCCCTGCCCCAACACGACGGGGAGCCATCGTCGCGTACGATGCAGGTGCGATTGACGCCGGCCGAAAGCTGCGGCGCACCGGTGTCGCCGGCAGCATTGGCCATGCTCACCTGCCCCCAGTCGTCGCCGCCCCAGCAGACGATGGAACCGTCACCGCGCAGTCCGCAGGTGTGCTCGTAGCCCAGGGCCAGTGCCGCGTAGCCGCCAACACCGTTCGCATTGGGTTCGCTTACTTGCCCATCGTCATCCTTGCCCCAGCAGCTCACCGAGCCGTCGAAACGCAGTCCGCAGGTGTGAAACCCACCGGCAGCCAGCTGCATGAAACCCGTGTCGCCGTCGCCATCACCGTCGCCATCACCGTCGCCGTCGCCGTCGCCGCCATCTCCAGCACCCCGGCCGCCCTGTGTCGAGCCGCCCACACGACCGGGCGTTTCGTCACCCCCATCCCCATCGCCGGCAGGCGCGTCTCGTTGCACGCCGACAAACGGATCGGCATCGGGCTCGACACCCTCTCGCGCGTGGCTTCTGAAGCAACCGACGAGCAAGAAGCACAGAGGCACTGCGACGAGGACGCGCGACATGGCTCTCCGTGTCCACCCAGCGAATTTGGCGCTCAGCTGCAACAGATCCTGCAGAGGTGCAGCTCGCTGCAGCTGTGAAGGACTGAAGAAGGGTCGCATCGACCCCAGTACTGGCCGCGCCGGCTGGCTTCAGGCTAGCACGACCCGGCCGACGCGTCGGCCGTACCCAGGCGGACGCACGGCAACCGGGAGGTGGTGTGACGGGATCGTCTGGAGATGCAGCACCTAGTTGGACAGGCGCAGGAGCGGGGCCAGGTGGGTGGCTTGAGTCTGAGGCCACGCTGGCCTGCGCCCAGAGGACTGCACCCCCCTGCTTCTGAGGCAATTGGCGCACAACGTGGCCTCCCCCCTCTTGCGCAGCATGTCGCCGCGGGCCACGTTGCGCCGCAAGCGAGCGCCGCGGGGGCGCGCAAGAGGTCGACCCAGAATGTCTCCAGCCAAGAAGTCCACTACCCGCAACTCCACTGCCAAGAAGCCAGCTAGCAAGAAGTCAGCTGGCAAGAAGTCAGCTGGCAAGAAGTCAGCTAGCAAGAAGCCGGCTAGCAAGCTCATTGGGAGTGCGCGCTCGCGTCGCCGCGTGCGCGACATCACCACGCGCGTGCTCGCCCATGTGAAGGACGACGCGTCCACCGAGGCCGCGCCCATCCTCGGGGTTGGCGTCGCTGACGTGCGCAACATGCGTCAGGGCAACAAGGTCAGCGTGCCCATCTTGCTGAAGATGATCCGCGTCGGCCGCTTCGACCCTCGCTCCATCATCGAGGGCCCCAAGCTTCGCAAGCTGCGGTCCGCGCGCTCTGTCCGCGGCGCACAGCAGCGACTGGTCGACGCCCGCGTCTGCAAGCTCGCATGCACGAGACCGGGCAAGGAGTGGGTGCGGCTCACCGGCCTGTCCATCCGCAGCGCCTATGGCCTGCGCAGCGCCAGCGGTGCGCACGTGACCCTCTACACGCTGCTCGGCTTTCTCGACGCGGGACACACCATCGACGAGCTGATCTTCGGAAGCTGACGGATGCGACGGTCACGACCGTAGAATGGCTGTGTCCAAGTTCGCCGAGTTTGCGCGCGCGACGCGGTCCTTCACTCCAGACTCGTCGTAGACGATCAGGCTGAGTACGCCGTGAAGAACGAAAGCGTGCGCAGCCAAGAGGAGCCCCATTGGTAGGGGCCCGGCGGCGAACTCGCCGCCTGACGCAATCATCACACCGGATACACCAACCACACCGAGCACCAACTCGGCCAGGGTGGTGGAGGACCCGACTTCGCAGAAGATGCGATTATGTAGATTCGGGTCGGGCCGGTTTACGTTTCCTATTCGCCCAGCCTGCCGGTGGCCGTCAACTACGGTCGGGTCGCGGTCGGGTCGCGGGGTCGCGACAGTAGTTGGGCAGGGCGGGGCAGGGCGGGGCGGCCCGCGACGACGGTGGGGTCGCGTTGGGGTCGCAGCGATGTACTCTAGCGCCATGACCAGCGCCGAAAATGAGTCTGCGGCTGAGGGTACGGGCCTACCCGTGCTGCACGTCTTTGCGATATCGCACTACTGCGAGAAGGCGCGCTGGGCGCTGGATCGTCTCGGCATCGAATACGAGCTGCGGCACCTGGCACCGGGCGCTCACCTGCAGGTGGCCCAGGACTTGGGTGCGCCCGCGTCGTCCTTGCCGCTGTTGCTCGTGGCTGGGGAGGTCGTGCACGGGTCGGGAGCCATCATCGACTGGGCCGATGCACTGCGCGGTACCGGCTCGAAGCGTCTGAGCCCCGATGCGTCGCTGTTGGAGGAATGCAGCGCCGTGGAGGCACGGCTCGACGTAAGCGGCGTGCACATGCGCCGCTACTACTACTCCGAAGCGCTGGTGGACCACCCCGACAGCGTCTTGCCAATCTTCGTTCGCGGCCTGCCCGAGTCGGAGCACCCGGCCGTTGAGGAGAGCTGGGGGTTCGTGTGCAAGGCCATGGTGCAGATGATGGACCTGGGGCCGGAGCAGCGGCTGGAGTCGCGGGGCATAGTGATGGGCGAGCTCGACTGGCTCGAGGGACTGCTGTCCGACGGTAGGCGCTACCTGGTCGGCGACCGCTTCTCCCGAGCCGACCTGACGGCGGCCAGTTTGCTGGCGGGAATGGTATCGCCAGCGGAGCACCCCACCTACGGAGGGCTCGAGGTGCCCCCGCTAGCACGGCAAGACATGGACCTGTGGGCATCGCGGCCGATTGGGCGCTGGATTGCACAGATGTACCGTGAGCATCGCCAGGTGCGGCTGACGGCGTAGGCGCCGACCGTCCTCGAAATCGCACACCGCCGGTGCCCGATCAGGGCCCGCCGACCACCACGAGGTGGTCGAGCAGTGTGATGCCCAGGAGCGCACCTGCTTCCGCCCGCTTGCGTGTGATCGCGATGTCCTCGGGGCTCGGGGTGGGTTCGTCGCTGGCATGGTTGTGCGCGACGCAGCCGCCGAGCTCGAGGCGCCCAGGATGCCCGGGAGCCGATGAAGACGGGCATCAGCCGCTCGTTACGATCCGAGGGTCGATGCCGCCAACGATCTGAGCGCCCGCCTCAGTACCTCCGTCTGAGAGATGCCGAGCTTGTCCTGCAGATCTGACAGGAGCAGCGTGTCGTCGTGCTGAAGTCGGAACGACTTCAGGCGACTCGGCAGCTTGTCCTTGTGCCCTACTCTCGGGAGCCACCTCTGGAGGTCCGCCCCAGGGATCCCTCGGAAGTCATCGGGCGTCTCGTTCTTCCGGAGAGACGCGACGACCTGCGCGAGGTCTCGAGGCAGATCGCCCGCATCGGTGAGCAGCGATGGGCGCTTGACGACGATCGCTGGCAGCAGCTCCAGCAACCTTGGCTCGATCTCTCCCGCCCACAGGACGTCCTTGATCGCCATGGGGTCGCGGTTGAGCTCCACGTCGTAGTTCGTCGTTAGCAGGCCAGCCGAGACGTAGCGCCCCAGCACTCGCCTGTATCGATCGCTGCGACGTCGACGCGCAATGCTCGCCGCACGCTTCTTGGCTCGAAGCTGAATGGTCCCGAGATCGGTCATACGAACTGCTCCAGGTCCACGTCGTGGTGCTTCGATAGCTCCACGAAGCGTTCGCTCGGGCCCGCGGCCAGATACTCCGCAATCAACGCGGCGTTCTTGGTGGGCGCCTTGAGCGCCTTCGATACCAAGACCGCTTCGAGCTCCGCGACCTCCAGCGTCACGAGCTCTCCGGAAAACGCCGCCGAATAGCGCGTTGTCCTGGGCATCCACACTTCGTGTCCCACGGGGTCCAGCTGCTTGCCCTCGATGGCAAGCAAGCGGCGAAACTCCTGCTCCACGGAGTGGTCGTAGTTGGCGTACACATCGACATCGTCCGTAAGTGCAAGGGACAGCGGCGCCTGCTGCTCCAGCAGGGCCATCTGACCCAGCAACCGAATCCTGCATGGTCGCAGCTGCATCATACCTGCGGCCGCAGCCTCCAGGTTCTGCCGCAATACCCAGCCATCGAGCCGCTCTGCGATCTTCGTGAGCATCGTGTTCATTCTAGCATATTTTTGTATGTACGTATTTAGCTTTTATGTACATACGTTTTTTATCCTACTCCCGCGGTTCTCGGCAGCAGCCCGCCTCCGCCAGCTTGCGTGTGATCGTGATGTCCTCGGGGCTCGGGGTGGGTTCGCCGCTGGGATTCCGTCATCCGGCTTCCGATGATCCCTGTCGCTCCCACGTCATGGGGACCTGCATCCGTATCGCGTCACCTCAGGTACAACCCGCGGCGAGCGGGTCCTCCAGGCAACGGGCATCGAGGTTCGTCGGCGCTTTCCGCGGTGCACGCGGATTGGGCGCGCCCTGCGCGATCTGCTCGATGAGACCCAACCAAAAAGGGCTCGTCTCGAGGGGGCCGCCATGTGTTGAGGAGGCCGCGGCGTGTTTTGCGCACGCGAGCAGACGACTCGCTGCCTCCCGGGTCAGGACGGTGGACGGCTGCCGACCCATGCCAACGAGCAGTGGCTTGCTGCGCTGGAAGTGCCACCCGCTGAGCGCGATGCGCTGCTCTCCCCGCCCGATGACAACCTGCACGCTACTGCTGCGGGACACGCTCGCGCTCAACAGGCGGCACGTCGCGTCCTCGGGGCCAGGCATGGGTGACCCAAGCTCGGTGGGGAAGTGACCGTCTCTCCGCAACCACGCCGCCAACGTCCGTGCGAGTGCAAGTGCAACCGCGATCCATCGCAGGCGGGCCATGGTGCAATCGTGACACTGTCGTCTGCGGCTGCGACTGCGGCCCTAGGGAGTTGGCAGGGTCCGCCGCTTTCCGCCGATGAACACCTCAGCGGAGTACCGACCTGCCCGAGGCGCGCAATCCCATGGATACCCGTACTCGACCGCCCCGTCATAGACCGACGTGACGTGGTCCGAACTCGGTTTCTTCGTGCACCCGGCCGCCGTCGCGACCGCCCCGACGAGCGCGTCCAACTGCCTATCCGTGAGTCTCTCCCGACCAGGGTCCCGCTTGAACAACGACACCTGCGGACTGCCCTTATCCGGACTGACGAATTGATAGACGAGGTCGTCGGCGAACAACCCCTCGACCATCGGGTCGCGCACCTCCACCTCCGTGACCCTGCCATCCCGCTCGAGCTTCAGTGCGTACGTGGCGAAACAGCCCTCGCCGGAGCCGCCGCGCGCGTGCTCCGTTATTCGCAAGCCGATGGTCACGTCGTTGGTTGTCGTACGGCTCTCCTCCTCGCGCAGGCTCACCCGTGCATCGAGCTTCAGGGGGGCAGCGATCGGCTCGTCGGCCTTGCACGACAGCAGCCCGCACAAGGACAGCGACAGGCAGCCCCACCCGAAGCGAGCAGCGATCGTCACAACCCACCGAGCGGGTCGGGCGCGTCGCCCTTTGGGGTGTTGCAGCGGGATCCCGTGGCGGGCTGCCCGCTGCGCAACCAGTGAACGAGCTCTTCGAAGTCCTTGCGCTCGCCGGTCTTCCCGGAGGCCGAGGACTCCGCGGCACAGCGCGCCAGGTAGTGGAGATGCCGGCCGAGCTGAGGGGTCATCTCCCAAGTCACCGCTGAACCGCCGGGGGCAGTGCGGCTCAACTCGCCCGCCGTGCGCCCTCCACGGCATCGCATGGGCCTCGGGGTCTTGAGGTTCCAGCGGACCGCGCCCGCAGCGCCCAGCGTCCAACGACGGCTCGACGGTTGATAGCTCAAGCGTGCCTCCTGGGGTGCCACACCGACGTCCATACCGGCCGGCGTCTGCGATGCAAGCCGGCAGGACTCACCACGGAGTACCCAGTCCGGCGGGAAGGTAGGGCACGCGGGCACAACGGCGCCGTCTTGTGAACACGCGGGCCAGATGAGGACAACGACTTCGCCGTCCGCCGATGCCTCGCCCAAGGTTCGAAAGCAGTGGTCGCCAACCCTCATCGTCGATGGACGCTCCAGCGGTTGGGGCGATGACCACGCGCCCTTTCCCATAAAACGGTAGACGACCTCACCTCCCGTCGTCGCAATCGTCGCGCCGACGCCCGAGGGATCGGAGAACGGCCTGTCGGGTGCGACCGTGACACGGGTGATCGGAAAGGCGCACGGCGCCTCGGCCAACGCCGGTACCGCACCCGCAGGCGCGCGTGGTGCCAACGTCGACTCATCGGTCCCCTCGCTCCCCGAACATGCACCGGCCGGGCATGCCAGGGTCAGCGCACACAGCACCACTGACCCTGGCCCGGTCAGCCATCCCTGATCTGGACGAAGCTCAGAGTTGGTGGAGCGGGTCATGGTTTTGACTGACGGGTCGCGTCACTGTGCACGCACCCTGATCGCAATGGGCGCCCGTGTAGGGCGCAGGCGGGCACGGCCTGCACTTCACGTCTCCACGCCTGGTCCGGCCTTTCCAGCTCCTGCGCTCCCGTTCGCATTCGCGTTTCGCCTTGTCGTAGCCCCGCCGGTTCAATGCCCTGCGCGCGCCTGAACAGCGGCAGAAGCCCCCGCAGTCCAGGTCGACCGGAACGCACTGAGCGTCGGTCCGACAGGCGTTGTCCGGCGTGACCTCGGGCGGTGACGACTCGGCCACGGCCGGCGCGGGTTCCGAGGACGGCCCCCGTGCGACGGCGGGCTCGGTCACCGGGGAAGCCTGCCGGTGCGGTGCGGTCGTCGGTTGCGACTCAGAGGAGTGTGTTGGCAGCGACCGAAGAACCTCGGTGCGCGCTTCGGGTGCCTTTGCACCGGTGCAGCCGGCGCAGAACAAGAGCGACATTCTGAGGACGATGGAGATGGGAACGCTGCTGATAGGTGACGGGCGCAGGGCCGATGACCCAGTGAGCGGTGAGCAACCGGTCGGCGTCAACGACGCGCGGTTGCACCTGATACTATACGGGCACGCTAGCGGTGTCAGGGAGGATGGGGCTTGGTCGAGCCGGAGGCGACATCATTGCCGCTGCCTATTCCTTCGCTCGACACCTGATGCAGCGGTCCTCGCATCGCTTCGCTGTCGCACCCTCGCGCACACCGACACCCATTCTCACCGTCGCTCGAGTCGCGACCATCTCGGCGACAGTGGAAACTGAAGCCGTTACCATCGGCGGGTTGGCCCGAGGTCATCCGGCGAGAACATGGTTGGCATGCAGCTGTGCTTTCGTGCTCAGCTGCGGTGGCGCCACGCCCACACCGAGTGTGCCCCTTGGCGGGGCGTCCAACGACCCGGCCCCTCTGGGCCCGAAGCCTGCGCCGCCAAAGACGGGCGACGAGGTGCCCGAGGCCGTCGCGTCACACAGCCCCGCGCCGGTACCCGAGTGGACACCATGCCAGGAAGGGTCGCATCGAGCGAAGCCGAGCCGTCGGCGGGGCGACTACCAACCGCCGGCGACGCCCCGCCTTCTGACGATGGGCCGGACACGCCACCGGCGGCCACCGGGCACGCGGAGTCTGCCGACGCGCCGGCACCCCAACCGGCAACCGCTGAGGGCGAAGCTACCGGTGCCGTGCGCGGAGCTGCGCCCGATCGCCACGTCCCGCTCGAGATGGCGTCATGCTCGGAAGGCATCGCCGAGACCCAGGGGCCAAGCGTGTCTCGGCTCACGCCATCATCGCGAGCGGTCCCACACCGCTCACCAAGGCTGGCCGCATGGACCCCGGCTACGTGAAGCGGGCCATCGCAGCCCGTCTATCGAGGGTCAGGCACTGCTACGCGGACGCGCTTCAGCGCGACCCCACGCTTGCGGGTCTGGTGCGAGTGCAGCTCACCATCGACCCGGCGGGGACACTCGCCGCGGCGAGCGTGGTCGCGAACGGAACCGGGGATGAGACAGTTGGCGGCTGCGTGCTGGACGGCGTTCGAGCGGCTCGCTTTCCCCCGAGTGACGGGGGCAGCGAGGAGTTCCGGGTGGGCATACGGTTGCGCTTGACGAATGCGACCGTGCGGCTCGACGACGTCGTCGGGGGCATGCCGATCTAGGCGGACACTACGGGCTCGCCCTCTACGCTACCCGCACGGAATCACGCGGATCCCATGCACGCCGACACACAGGGAAGCAGAGCACCGGTCAGTGCCGCAACCGCTGTGTCCGCTCACTCGACACCGCCAACGCCAGCTGCCATCAGAACCTCAAGCCTGCCAATCGCTTGCAGATCCACATCGCAGCATCTTCGCACCCATGTACGGGTTGGCGAGCTTCCCTTCTGGCTGCACCCACTTCTTGTAGCCCTGCGCCATGGGGCACCTGAAAATGTTCAGCCCCTTTCTCAGCGCTGGCTCGGCCACGAGCAGCGCAACGATGTGGCGGCTGGTCTCCCCGAAGGCCTTTCTCACGGCGCCTGCATCGGCCGACCCGAGAGCCGAGAGACGCCTCGCAGTCGAGGCCACCCTGATGAGGTGCTTGCGCAAGGGCGCGGGTGCTCCTGCGGACACCATTTCTGCAACCTTGCGAAGCTCCCGCGCGCTCGCCTCGACAGCCCCGACCTCGTCACGAGCGAGCTGTCCGCGAATGACTTCGTAGGCGGTCAACACCTTGCGAACCCCGACCAGCTTGGTCGCCCCGGTCAGCTCGGATGCAGACTCCTGCCGTGTCGTCGCGCCATCTGCCTTCGCGTGCCCAGCCACACTTGCAGCTACGGTGGTCATCGCCAGCAGAGCGGCCGACCATGCGGTCGTAGTTCTAAAGCCCATCATGACTACCTCCGGTGGGTTCATACGGTGCTATCGGTGTCGGCGCGATAGGCGGCGGGATCCACCGCCGCAGGGGCAGGGCAGGGCGGAAGAACCTCGGCGAGGGGGCGGTTCATGTTTCCTATCCCCTCGCAAGCGACCGAAATTCGTTCATCGTCCAGTCTCCCGTAAGGTGCTCCCGCTTTGCCAAATCGCCGCGCGTCGAGCGCGAGCAGGCAGGCGGCAGTGTGGTGGTCTCATCGAGCCATGGCGGCTGCGCTCTACGGTTTTCTGCGCCTGCGCCTGCGCCTTGAGCGTACAAACGGCGACCGGGCCTCCGGCATCGAATTTCACTTCACCGACTTGCACTTCATGACTTCGCTCGCGTCTGTCGCGGCGGCCATGCAGTCCGCCCAGCGGTCCCAGATTCCGGTGTCGTCGTCCGCGAGCTTGTCCTGGCACTGCTTTTCGACCTTCGGCATTTGTTGGTCGATCTGCTCGATCAACGACTCGAGTTCCTCGCCGTCGTAGCGCTTCTCGATCGCTGCGATTCCAGCCATCCGGGAAGACGCCGCGACCTTGGCGCAGCGTGGGTCCATCTCCCCCTTGCAGCCGGCGGCCAATACCGCGCAGGCGAGGCCGACGAGGGCCATTCGAACAACGGCGTTCATGGACCTAGCCTAGCAGTGCATCGGCCACCCTCCCACATCAATCGCGGGCAGCCGTGGTGCTTACAGTGCGGAGCATTCCGCGTAGTCGCAGGCCGTCAGATGCGCACAGGATGCCACGAGCTCGCGAAGCGTCGCCTGCATCGCAGGAGGCGCGCTGTCGTAGAAATCGCCGAGGTCGCTAACGCACTGTGCGAATGGGCCGCCGGAGCACGCGATCAACTCGGTGCATTGCTTGTTGATCGTCGCGTCCCTACCGGGCGCGCCGCCGCCGCCGCCGCCACCGCTGCCGCCGCCTATGCCCAGCTCGGCGCAGGACGGAGCGGCCGCTACGAAGGGGCACTGCTCGCGGCCCGCTTCCTGACCTTCATGGTGATAGTAGTTCTCGCAGTAGCCGTTGCTGCCGGGGGTGATCACCCTGTCCATCTCGACGCAGAACTCGATCTGGGTCGGGGTGGCGGGCGGACAGTCCGTGGAGGTGCACAGGTTGACGCACTGTGCGTCGCGACAGTAGACGACGCGATCGTCGATCACGTTCGGGAAGGAGCACTCGACGCGATAGTCACCGAGCTCGCGACACTCGCGGTGCACGACCTCGTCCGGATAGCCGTACCCGCCGCAGACATGGTAGGGGTTGGCCGCTAGCGCTGCGTAGAGGCACGTGTTGTCCGAGTGGATGCAAGTCCTGTAGCTGTGGGGGAGCTCCGGATCACAGCTGTAGTGAATGCCGTCGGCGCTCCCCGGGGGGAAGTCGCACGCCGGGTCGTCGCAGGGACCGACCTGGAGGCTCACCGTACCCTGGCTCGTCTCGTACTCGCCTTCCATGAGCGACTCGCCGCCCGCAGTGAGCTCGTCCAGTGCCGAGGTGATGTCGGGGCCCGCGGCTCCGAGGGTGTCGTCGCTGGCGCCGGGGGGGGCGCCATTGCTGCCGGCTCCCGCGCCGTCGCCAGGCTGGCACTCCCAGTTGGCACCGTTCTGCGTGCATACGAAGCCCACGCCGCAGCTAGAGCCGCCCTGTCGGCAGTCGCCACCGCCGCCGCCGCCGCTGCCGCCGCCGATACACGCGACCAGGCCGACGGCGCCCAAAGCATTCCAGAGGAAGAAGTGCACAGAAGATTTGGACATCCGCAGAAGATATCAGATGACTCGACCGCGGTGCCAGACGTCGGCGTTGTTGCACGGCCCGACGGAAGGTCGTGGCCGCTCTACTCCGGGTGCCCGCCTACCCGACCGCAACGCTGTCTGGCATTCCCGTCGGAGCCATGCACCAACGCCGCGACGGGATGGAAGCGCGGGGTTGACTTTCACTTCCGCGGACTGGACTACTGTCGGGCATGCACGACTGGCAAATGTTCGCCCTTCTTTCCATCGCTGGCGCCACCGCAAGTTGTACCTCGGAATCGGACTGCGATCGGGGGTCGCAGCAATGCGTATGCGCCGCGGGCCTGCTTTGCTGACCTCGTGTGCCAGGCCGGTGTGTGCGTCCCCGGCGCAGCAGACGGCGGGAGCGATGGTGGTCCCGAGCCGGACAACGGCGGGAGCGATGGTGGTTCCATGCCGGATAGCGGCGCGAGGGATGCTGGTCCCGTGCCGGATGCCGGTCCGGTTCCATGCGTTGACTACGATCTAGACGGCCGAGGATCGGGCTGCGCCTTGGGTTCCGACTGCGATGACGAGGACCGCTGGAATTGGGCGTCCTGCGCTACGTCCGAAGACGCCGACGCCGACTTCCACTGGGTCGGCTGCGACCTCTACGACTTCCAGCGGAGCGGTCCCGATTGCGATGACACGAACTACAACACGCACTCGGCCGAGGATGCTATCGAGTGACCTCCCTGTGCCGCGAGCTGGGCGTGTCGACCAGCGGCTACTACGCCTGGTGCAACCGGCCGCTGCCTCGACGTGAGCAGCGTAACGACCATGTGGGTGAGCGACATGACGTTCCTCGGCACGGGCCAAGGCTGGCTTCACCTGTGCGCCATCATCGACCTGTATTCGCGACGCTGCGTAGGCTGGGCGACAGGCCCCGGACCCAACCACCGACTCGCCGTCGCGGCGCTACAAAGTGCGATCCATCAGCGGCGGCCGCGTCCCGGGTTGATCTTCCACACCGATCAGGGCGGCGCCTACCGTTCGTTCCAGGTCCAGGAGCTGCTCAACGACCACGGCATCC